>Ga0307444_1000167_pt1 | contig 34688 bp, 33 predicted proteins | sample SalMarSW160340MG_FD_202145 | JGI IMG/M metagenome (GOLD analysis project Ga0307444, IMG submission 202145) | Salt marsh sediment microbial communities from the Plum Island Ecosystem LTER, Massachusetts, United States - SW1603-40 | ecosystem: Environmental > Aquatic > Marine > Intertidal zone >...
GCTGATCGTCACCTGATCTGGGGTGATGTCGATGTTCATGGTGTGTGCCTCGTAGCGTTGATCGTTCCCGCGACCTGATCGGGATCAGGCACCGCGAGGACGGCCCGGGAGTAATGCCAGCCCTCGATCTCGATGACAAGCAACCTCGGACGGCCTGGAACGGCCCAGAATTCGCGACCATCGCCGACTCCAAACGAGCCGTAGCTGAGAAGACCGGGGAGATAGGTCCCGGGGGCTCGAACGAGCGGTCGATGCACCTCACTGCGATCCACGGCGGTGGCTGAGGCGATGTTCTCCGTCGGTATCTCGAGACGGTGCTTCATCGCGAACGGCGTCTCGAAGACTGACAGGGTGACGGTGATCTGACTGGGTGTGACGTCGATCTTCATACTCCCAGCCTAGGACTCACCAGGACTCACTGGGGCGGTGTGGCCCATCACCGATGCTCGACCGAAAGCGAGGCCGATGAAGATCCCTCCGCTGCTTCGCACCGTCCGTAGCCTGGTCTTCCCCAGGATCCTGGCTTCGGGCCACCTCCCCGGTCAGGCTTTGCCTGAAGACCCCCTCCGCCCCTTCCGGGCCACCTCCCCAACATTCGGCCTTCGGCCTCGCGACGGGAGGGGACGACTCGGCTCTTGGCCTGGCGAGGGGAGGGCACGACTCGGCCCTCGGCCTCGCGACAGAATGGGTCGTGCTCTCGCTGTCAACCGTTCGCTGGCTGCTGTCAGCGCGTTTCCTCGATGATCTCTTCGACCTTGGCCCGATCGGCTGAACGAACGAGCAGCCGGTGCCGCTGGATGAAACCACCGGTGGGGAACAGGCCGGTGTCGTCAGCGGGGAGCAGTTCCACGTGGATTCCCGCCTCCGTGCACGCTCGCTCTATCAGTTGAGCACGGACCCTGTTGCCGCCGATGTTGATGTAGTCGAAGTCCTTCACGCGGCCCAACGCTATACCATCGGAGCATGCTCTGGTTCGACCATGCGATCATGGCCGTGCGGGACCTCGATCAAGCAGCTGAGATGCTACTCGAGACGCATGGTCTCCAATCGACTCCCGGCGGGCGGCATGTCGGTCTCGGGACGGGGAATCGGATCGTCCCGCTCGGGGACTCATATCTCGAGTTGATGGCGGTGGTCGATGAGGTGGAGGCGGCAGCCTCAGACCTTGGCAGATGGGTGACCGCGCAGACCGCCGATGGGGATCGCCTTGCGGCGTGGTGCCTGCGCACCGACGACATCGATGGAGTGGCGGACCGGCTCGATCTGACACCGGTGCCGATGAGTCGCCTCCGACCCGACGGAGTCGAGCTGTCGTGGCGTCTTGCCGGTCTCGACACGGCCCTTCCGAGCGGACTTCCGTTCTTCATCCAGTGGGATGTTCTGCCTACCGAACACCCTGGGCAAACACCCGGGGGTGGTTCAGGCATTTCGTGGATCGAGGTCGGGGGAGACGCTGAACAACTCGCCGAGTGGCTCGGACCGAACGATCTCGACGTGCGTCTCGTCGATGGTCCTCGAGGGATCCATCGAGTCGGGATCGGCGGGCTGATCCTCTAGGAGATCGCGCGCGGTCCTTCGATTCCGGTGACCTGCCAGCCTTCTGAGGTTTGCTGCAGGCGGTAGGTGAACCAGGTGCCGCACAGCCCGCTGCACCAAAGGCTCACCGGCACGAGGGCACCTTTGTCGTCGAACGTCGGCTCCCCAACACCGAGGATGGCCGATCCCTCGATTGTTGGCATCAGGTCGCTGGTCCGATACTCCGCAGGGTCATCGATCCACTGAACCGATCCGAAAGGAGCGACGACCATCTCGATGGCGTCTCGCTCGTTCTGGGTCAGCGCACGCGACGCGGCCGTTGGTTCCGTGCCCGTCCCGGCGTAGGGATCGGTGCTGGTTTGGATCAGGTATGTGGTGAACGGTGGGGGACTGCCTCCGAATGTGTTGTCCACGGTGATCAGCTGCCGAATCGAGGACGCCATGACGCCAGCAGTATCTCGTGCAGGGGGTGAGGCAGGCCCGCCGCAGCCCGTGGCCGTGACGGCGAGTACTACCACGGTCGCGACGAGGAGCCACACGAGCCGGCGAGGAGACGCTCCGGTCCGGTCGCGCACTGGACCCGTCGGCTTCGACTGCATTTCACCTTCCTCTCGCGCCGGTCAAGCTATCACGGATGAGTTGATCTCCGGCAGTCCGGCGCATCGGGCTCGTGTTGTCAGCGACGTCCTCGCGACGGTATAATTCGCTTGTTGGCGAATCACCGAAAATGAGTATCAACGAGATCCTCAAGGCACTGTCGGATCCAACCCGGCGGCAGATCCTGCACCTTCTGCGGAAGGGTGATCTGACTGCGGGAGAGCTCGCCGACCACTTCGATCTCGCCAAGTCGACGATGTCGGGTCACTTCAACGTACTGAAAGCAGCCGGGCTGATCGTCTCGGAGCGCAGCCGAAACCAGGTTGTCTACTCTGTCAATATGTCGGCGTTCGACGATGCGGCGGCGGCGGTCATTGCGTTCTTCGAAGGTCGTCGGCGCCCAAGCCCCTCAGAATCCACGGAGGACCGAGTTGATTGAACACAAACGAGCGTGGGAGATCGTCCAGGCGGTGATCCTCATCGGCATGTTCATCGTTGCGGCCGTGGCCTGGGCGTCTGCACCCGACAGGATCCCGATCCACTGGAACGCAGCAGGCGAGGTGGACGGCTACGGCGGCAAGTTCATGGGACTCCTCCTGACGCCCCTGATCACCGTGGGCATCTACCTGCTGTTGAAGTACATACCGCGTATCGATCCCGCACGGCGCAACTACGAGACGTTCGCGAGCACCTATTTGTTGATTCGGGTTGCGATGGTCGTGTACATGGCATTCGTATACATCGCCATGGTCCTCGCCATCGGGCATGAGGAGACGTTCCCGGTGGGGGATCTGATCATCGGGAGCGTCGGGGTGCTGTTCATCATCCTCGGGGCGGTCATGGGCAAGTTCCGGCCGAACTGGTTCGCAGGGATCCGTACGCCGTGGACGTTGACCAGCAAGCTGTCGTGGACGAAGACCCACCGTCTCGGTGGGCGTGTGTTCATCGCGACCGGCGTGGCGACGATGATCGGTGCGTTCTTCGGAAGCGAGTTGGCCTTCTATGCGATGTTCATCGTCATGATCCCCGGGATCATCTTCCTCGTGGTCTACTCGTACTTCGTGTGGCGCGACGATCCTGACAAGGTCCCTGCGCAAGATGTGAAGCCCGCCGACGAGGAATAGCTCGCTGAGCGCGCGGTTGTTGGTCGTCGGTTCTCGGTGGGACCGTCGCTTCGTGCCTTGGGCGTGGGGCCGCGGACCGATCAACCGAAGACCCAAGACGGCGAACGGAACTCGCCTGCCGTTTCCTCCGCCGGCGAGGCCGAAGGTCGGAGGGGCCGTTCCAACAAGAGGGCCCGCGCATCGCCCCCCTACCCCAGCGGCCTCGCCGCTGCGGCACTTTCCCTCTCCCAGGCTGCGCCTGGCCCCCCTTCCCCCCTTCGGGGTACTCCCCCCAACGCTCACTTCGTTCGCTGGGGGGAGAAACGGTCGCCCTTCGGGCTCCTGGGGGGACCAACGTGACGCCGGAGGGGTTGTTCCCGTTTCCTCCCCTCGCGAGTGAAACGAGTGTTGGGGGAGGTGGACTCGGCCGAAGGCCGAGGACGGAGGGGGTCGCTCCCACCAACGTAGCTCCCGATTACCCTGCTCCGTGCGCCTCAACTACCTGCTCGAGTTCCCTCAGCAGGCTCGTCTTGTCCGGTATGAACGATGCCCGCACCGCGTTCCTCAGGAGTGCCGCGATGTCGTCGATGTGAAGGTCGAAGGCCTCGGCGACGAGTTCGTACTCACGGTTCAGCGTGGTCGAGAACATGGCCGGGTCGTCGGTGTTCAGGGTGACGAGCACACCAGCGTCGATGAGTTCTTTCACAGGGTGCTCGGCGATCGAGGCGCACACATTGGTGCACACGTTCGACGAGGGGCAGATCTCGAGCGGGGTCTGATGGGCGACGAGGTGCTCAACCAGGCAGGGATCCTCGATGGAGCGGACGCCGTGGCCGATGCGGTCTGCCCCAAGCGCCTCTAGTGCTGCCCACACGCTGGCAGGTCCGTCTCCTTCACCGGCGTGGGGCACCGACCTCAGTCCCAAAGCACGGGCATGGTCGAATACGTCGGCGAACAGGGCCCTGTCGACGCCTGCCTCGATCCCGCCCAGCCCGAAGCCGACAAGGCCTTCAGGTGCTTTCTCGAGGACGTAGCCGATCGTCGCTTCGGCAGCGGCGACACCGTTCTCGCCGGGAACGTCGAACACCCACGCCATCTCGACATCACGGTTGCGGGCACGGTGTCGTCCCTCAGCCATGGCCTCGACAACGGCACCGTACGGGACGCCGGACACCACATGCGAGTAGGGGGTGACGGTCATCTCGGCATATCGCGCGTTCTGAGAACGGAGATTGATGGACGCATAGTCGATGATGTCGACGATGTCTCGAGCCGACGTGACAAGCGAAGTGACGGCCGCGTACACCTCGATGAAGTGTGGGAAGTCTTCGAAGTTGAGGTAGCGGCGGACCGACTCCTCATCGGTCGGTACGACCGATGAGCCGCGCCGTTCGGCGAGTGTGGCGACTGCAGCCGCCGGCGCCGAGCCGACGAGATGAAGGTGGAGTTCCGCCTTCGGTGCAGCTGCGATGAATGCGGCAATCGATGGGTCAAGGGGCATGAGATCTCTCCGATCGTGGATGTGGTGAATGAGGCGCTGATCGGTCCAAGCCGTCAGGGTCACAAATCACCACGTGAACGATCGGTGCCGTGCAGAGGAAGCTTCCGATCGAGACGACTTGGAACGTGACTCACCCCACACACGCTAGCCGGAGGCCGGTGCGCGTAGCACGGTCGGTGGCTGGAGGACTGGCAACGGGATGCTGCTCTGCCGGCGCCAGCCATATGCGTAGGGCCAGTGTGGTGCAACGTGGCAGTTTCGGGCCTTGAGACAGCGTGGGCGACCACGGGTCATCTTCGCCAAGCTGGAAAGCTCGGGTTGAAGGCAACGATTCCGGGTAGATTCTCCATAGGCTTCAGCGGACGGGGATCGTGGGAATCGAGATTTCTGAGGAGATGGTGGCGCTCAATGCCGACGTCGTCGGCTACAGCGCGTTGGTGGCAGATGACCTTGATGCGACTACCGCGACCATGGCCGACTACCACCGCCTCGTAGAAGGGGTTGTCGCAGAGAACGGCGGAACGCTCGACAACTTCGTCGGTGACAGCTTCATGGCGGTCTTCCGTGACGTGATGGCAGGTCTGCGCGCTGCCATCGCCATCAGCACCGCGACCGAAGCCCGCAATACCGACCTGCCTCCAGCACGCCGTGTGCAGTTCCGGATGGGTATGGACCAGGGTGCGGTGAGCTTCTCCGAAGGGAACCACCACGGCGACCCCCTCAACATCGCCGCACGCATCCAGGCCATCGCTCCGGTTGGGGGCTTGGCCGTGTCGGGGCGGGTGTATCGAGCGCTCGACGAACCGGCCCTTCGATTCAGAGCGATGGGCCGGCAGCGAATGAAGAACATCCCCGAACGCGTGGATGTGTATGAGTTTTCAGATCTCCCGACGGAAATCGAGCATCGACAGACGCGTCGCATCCTCGAACTGGAGGCCCCAACCCTCGCCGTTCTTCCCGTTCACACCGAGATGGTGGATGATCACGTCAGGGCCGCCGCCGGAATGATTCGACAGGATCTGGTTCACCGGCTCTCCGCCATTCCCGGGCTCGTGCTGATAGACGCACCCCGCGATCCTGAAGGCGGGTCGATCGGAACGGCCCGATACATGATCGAGACGGGCGTTCACCAGTTCGGTGAGCGTGTTCGAGTGTTCGCCACGCTGTACGACGTGAACACCATGAATGTGGTCAAGTCCCACAAGTGGACGACTCCGATCGATCAGATATTCTCGCTGTCGGAGGAACTCGCTGAGGAAGTGGCCCGGTCGGTGGACGTCGAGTTGGTGGTCGGTGAGCCGGCTCGCTTCTACGAGGAACTCGACGATCCGGACGCTATCGAGAAGATCTATCTGGGATGGTTCCACTTGCGAGATGACACACGCGAGGGTTGGACGAGAGCGCTCCGGCTGTTCGGCGAGGTGGCAGAGTCGCATCCCGATCATCCCTATGGCTTCGTTCTCTCGGGCTTCGCGCAGTGGCTGGGTGCGGCAAATGGATGGGTGCCGGATGCCAATGCCGCATTGACGAGCGCTGTGGAGCTGGCTCGGCGCGGTGGGGAGGTGGGAGATCCTACGGGCATGTCCCAGGCGGTCGAGGCAGCCGTACTCATGTCCCGCGGTGAGGTCGACGCGGCGCTTGCGAAACTCGACAGCTTGGAGATCATTCGCCCCACCTGCGACATCACCTTCGGACTCGAAGGCAGCGTCCGCCGCTACCTGGGTCAGTGGGAGCAGGCGGTAGAGCTGCTCGACACTGCCATGCGACTCACTGGGATCAACAAGCCCTGGTATCCGACCGTGAAGGCGACGGCACTGTTTGTAGGCGGTCGCCTGGATGAAGCTTCCTCCCTGGCCGAGGGAGTGCTGGAGTATCAGCCGAACAATCTCGAAGCTTTGCTGGTGCTTGCAGCAGCTCAGACCGAACTCGGCTTGGAGCGTCGCGCCCAGGCCACCGGCGAGCTGATCAGGTCACGCTTTCCCTCGGTAGACGTGAACGAGTGGCTGGAGAAGACTCCGTACCAGCGACGCGAGCTCGTTGAACGCTGGAAGGGTGATCTTGTGTCGGCCGGAGCCATCACGAGCGGGTGAGTGTGCAGGTGAGAGCGTCGGAGCTTTCACAACCGTCGTGGGATGGAAGGTCGTTGTCTGTGCCGACCCGTCACTTCCCGATGTCTTCGCTCCACAGGTCTGGTTTGGTGGCGATGAACTCTTCCATCATGGCCACACACGATGGGTTGTCGATCACGTCCACATCGATGCCTCGGGAGCGCAGGTACTCCTCGGGACCGAGAAACGTCCGATGTTCTCCCACCACCACCCGAGGGATCCCGTAAAGCAGCACCGCACCTGAACACATGTCGCATGGTGACAGCGTCGAGTACAGGACCGAACGGCGGTAGTCGGCTGCCGTCAAGCGTCCGGCGTTCTCCAGGGCGTCCATCTCTGCGTGCAGCACAGCACTCCCCTGCTGGACCCGCCGGTTGTGCCCTCGCCCCACTACCTGATCGTCGATGACCAGCACGGACCCTATTGGTATGCCGCCTTCGGCCAGTCCCGATAGCGCTTCGTCGATCGCAGCTTGCAGGAACCCGTCCATCTGCGGGAGGCTACTCGGCGGCTCTACGGGGCGGGGATCGTCGTGATGTTCGTGCCTGGTCCAGGAGAGTGGCGCGGCCCTTCCGGGTCGCGACCCCGGGAGCTAGCGGACCATACGCTTCAAACCAGAAGGCAACCGACCTCGATACCCACCTTGGGGATCGTGCCCTATGCGGCGCTCAAGCGCTGCAGCAGATCATCGCGTTTCTCTTGTTCGATGCTAAGCCATGTGAAGCTGAAGGCGACAACGATGGCGGCTTCAACAAGTGAAAGCGCTTCCTGAACACTGGTCGCCGGCGTCGTCTCATCGTCCGAGTGCTTGACTTTTTCCAGTGTTCTGCGTGCTCTGACGAGGGCATCCGCGATCGCCGAGTGAAGCGGGGCGGCTTCGCCGGGGTTCTGACCACCGCTAATGAAGCACAGCGCCTCGGCTCGCTTTGTTGGAAGGTCTGTGCCATCTCGTGAAGGACGGATGAGTTCATCGTGCTCAAACGATGTGGCATTCGCAGACACCCAGTCCAGCACCTGCGCGTTGGTGAACGCGTTCCGAAAGAGGCGGTCGACGAGCTCAACTGCAGAGTTCGCTGCCTGCGAGATTCCGTCGCTCGAGAGTTCCAAGGCCTCGTAGGCCCCCCGGAGTTTGCGTGTAAGGGGTGACTGAACAGCTTCTAGACGCTGAAGAGCTTGGCGGGGTACCTCTGTCTGAAGGGTCCTGACCACGGCCGCCATCCTCAGGGAGTCCGGCGAGGGCAGCCCCAGTGCCCCTGATGTGAAAGAGCAGTCGTTGTCCTCGAAGACATCGAGCCACCCTGCGATACCTACCAGTGCCGAAAGAGCGGGTGTCTCTGACTGGAATGGAGCCGAGACTGGAACAGCCGAGCAGAGATCCAGTGCGTAGGCGACGCGCATCATTCGAGGCATGGCTTTGCGGATCGCGGGTGTCGCGATTCGCAGATCCTTCTCCGCAGCCCTTCTCAACCTATGGGCAGTGGCGCTGCCAAGAAGCTTCTCGGCGAACCTCATGCCGGCCGGTGTCTGGAGCCGCTTGAGGAACCTGACCATTCTCTCCGGATCGTCGTGCTGCTCAAAGATCTCAAGGAGTGAGGACTTCTTCTGCACTGCCTCGTCAAACGCTTCGGCGACGTCTTGCACCTCGGGGGCCGAAAAGGCTTTGCAGGCGACTATGAGAAGCTCGCAAATACCTGCAAGCAGTAGCTGTCCGGGGAGTTTATGGCGCGCCCGAACAAGCTCTCCGGCGAGCGCCGATTCCAGTTCTGCCGGGTCTACTGGGAAGCTGTTCCTGTCCATGCCACGGCCCGCCCATCAGCTACAGCCGGTGGTGTCCCCGCAGTTCAGGCACTTGTAGCAGGTGCCGTTGCGGATGGTGATGTGACCGCACGTTGGGCACAGCGGGGCGTCGCCCATCATGTCCGACAGCGCCGCCTGCATCGACGCCGTCGCCACATCACCGGAGCTCGCCGACACCGAGACCGGCTGTTTCGCGGGGGCCGGCTTCGGTTCTGCGTCGGCGAACTTCGCCGCCTTGGCCTCTGCCTCGATGTCCTGCTCCATCGCCGCCTCGGTCAGATCAAGCTGGATCCCGGCCTCGGTCGCCAGTCCCTTCGGGGGCTCGGGCAGCGACGACACCTGGGGTTTCACCTGCACCAGGTCGGTGCGTCCCAGGTACTCGAGGCCGACCGCTCGAAATACGTAGTCGATGATCGAGTTCGCCATCTTGATGTTCGGATGACCCTCGACCATGCCTCGCGGCTCGAACGTGTGGAACGTGAACGTATCGACGAACTCCTCCAACGGCACGCCGTACTGGAGCCCCTTCGACACGGCGATCGCGAAGCACGACAGCACGCCCCGCAACGTCGCGCCCTCTTTGGCCAGGTCGATGAACACCTCACCAAGCGTGCCGTCGTCGTACTCGCCGGTGCGCAGAAACACCTTGTGACCGCCGATCCGGGCCTCCTGGGTCCATCCGTTCCGCCTTGCAGGCAGCAGGAACCGGGGACGTTTGTGTCCGTTGCTGTACGCCTGCGTCGGGCTGGCGGCGTTCATGATCTCGCCCCAGGCGACCGCCTTCTCGTGTTCCAACGCCAGGACGACGTTCTCCTCGTCCTCGTCGGAGGCAGCGTCGTCTGACGACGACGACAGCGGCTGCGATGCCTTCGACCCGTCCCGGTACAGCGCCATCGCCTTCAACCCGAGGTCGGCCGACATCATGTAGGCCTCCTCGATGTCGGCAGAGGTGACCTCATTGGGCATGTTGATCGTCTTGGAGATCGCACCGGTGATGAACGGCTGCGTGGCAGCCATCATTTTGATGTGCCCGACATGGTGGATGAACCGGATGCCGTGCCGGCCGTTCCGGTTTGCCGTGTCGAACACCGCCAAGTGCTCCTCACGAAGTCCGGGCGCACCCTCGATCGTCTGCATGCCGCAGATCACGTCGTTCGCCTCAGAGATCTGCCTGGCGGTGAACCCGAGCGACGTCAGCAGATCGAAGGTCGGTGACGTGTAGTTCTCCGGCTTCAACCCGAGTTCCAGCAGCGCGTCCTCACCCGTGACGTACACGTTGAAGGCGTGACGCAGCTCGAACACGCTCGGCAACGTGTTGTCGATCCGATCGATCGCACCCTCAGAGAGGCCCTTCTCCCGCAGGGACTCCCTGTTGATGTGTGGTGCTTGCTCCAGGGTCATCGTTCCTGCGACATACATGACGATCCGCTTGATGGCGGCCTCGTCGTAGCCGAGCCGGCGAAGCGAAGGGGCGATCGACTGGTTGGCGATCTTGAAGTAGCCACCACCCGCCAGCTTCTTGAACTTGACCAGTGCGAAGTCAGGTTCCACACCCGTCGTGTCGCAGTCCATCAGCAGGCCGATCGTTCCGGTCGGCGCCAACGTGGACACCTGGGCGTTGCGGTAACCGTGCTCCTGACCGGCGGAGAGCGCCTCGTCCCAGGCCGTGCGCGCGGCTTTCAACAACGGCTCCGGTGCCAGGTGTGCATCGATTCCCATCACGAAATGACTCACGCCCTCGTAGCCGGTCTCGCCGTAGGCAGCCCGCCGGTGATTGCGGATCACCCGCAGCATCGACTCGGCGTTCTCGTTCCACTTCGGGAACGGCCCCAGCACGCTCGCCATCTCCGCGGACGTCCGGTACGAGAAGCCGGTCAGGATCGCCGTGAGCGCTCCTGCGATGGCTCTGCCCTCGTCCGAGTCGTACGGGTGTCCGGACCGCATCAACAGCGAGCCCAGGTTGGCGTAGCCGAGACCGAGCGTCCGGTAGTCGTACGAGCCTTGAGCGATTGGCTTCGATGGGAAGTGCGCCATCGTCACCGAGATCTCCAGGACGATCGTCCACAGCCTGATCGCATGTTCGTAGGTCTCGATGTCGAACCGTCCGGTGGCATCGTCATAGAACGTCACCAGGTTCAAACTCGCCAGATTGCAGGCAGTGTCATCCAAGAACATGTACTCGGAGCAGTTCGCCGCCAGTACACCGCCGGCGATGTACGAGTGGTTGATCGGTTCGGTCAGGTTGTAGGTGGTCTCGAACCCATCGGTCGTACGCGAACGGAGCCTCACCCGGTACTTGGACCGATAGCGGTTGTGCTCGACGAGGAGCTGATCGAGTCGGTCCTGTTTCGGAGAGAGCAAGAAACCGATCTCAGCACCGAAACGCTCAAGGGCAGTACCGGTGATGCGCAGATCGTGCATCGCTTTCGTGCCGTACGAGACCTCTTCGTCCTTGTAGGTGAAAATCGTCTCTCCGGCTTCACGTGTGCGGTAGATGCGGGCGGCGATACCGAACGTGTCGAGCAGCTGTTGCACGTCCTGCAGCAGCTCGACCGACGTCTGGCCGAGTCCGACATACCGGTTCTTGTCACCCGACGCCACCGTGGTGCCGTCTGCGTCGAACAATCCCCTGAGAAACGCCGCGACAATCGACTTCGGGGCTTCGAAGATCGACCACGGCACACGCTTGGCGCCATCGCTCACCACACCTAGCGCCTCCAGGAAGCGCGGGATGGCGAGGCGGGTCGCTCTCAGCTGGTAGGTGCCGTTGCCCATGAGTGCCGGCTTGGGGGCGAACCCACCGTTCATCTCGGTGAGGAGCTCACGATGCAACACCATGGTCGTCTGCTGCTCTTCGGAGGTGCCGTAGACCGTCACCGCTGCCTTGTCCGTGACAGAGCCATCACCGACAAGCCAGCCAACGTAGTGGGCGAACTCCTCAGTCCACTTCTCAGGGAGATTGACCGCGTAGCCCCTGGACGACCGGGCCTGGTAATCGGTGGCAACGCTAGAGACAGGAACAGCCAGCGATGCCATCGGGAACTCAACCGCCTGATCGAGCAGACGCACATTGTCATCCTCAGTCACCTCGTCGGCTCGCACCCACCCTCTGTTGGCGGTCCAGAGCCGATGATTCGGAGTCAGTCGAAGTACCCGACCGTCAGAGAACTCCAGCTTGAGGATCTCGTTGGTTCCGGTCGTCATGAATTGGGTCGGACGAGAGATCTGAACCGTCTCGCTCGGCGAGTCCTCACTGGTTGCGTTGTGCGTGAACACGGAGAAGGTCTCGCCATCGGCAACTCGCACGATCAGGTCACGGAACTGGATGAGTCCTTTGTCGGTCGCGATGCGAGTGTCGCCGGTGAAGCAGGGGTTCGACGCCCGAATCTGTCCACCCGCAGGGCTCGTGTGCCACTCGTTGATCGTTGTGTGGAACTGCATGCCCGGATCGGCGCAGGCCCACGCAGCCTCGGCGATCTTCCGCCACAGGTCTCGAGCCTTGACGGTCTTGCGGACCTTGCCGGTGCTGCGCTCTGTCAGCTCCCAGTCTCCGTCCGTCTTCACCTTCTGGAGGAACTCGGCCGTGACTCGCACCGAGTTGTTCGAGTTCTGACCAGACACCGTCTGGTACGCCTCACCGTTGAAGTCCGCAGGCAGACCGCCATACTTGATCAACAGCTTGGCTTTCTCCTCTTCGAGCTTCTTCCAGTTGATGAACTCCTCGATGTCCGGATGGTCCATATCGAGGATGACCATCTTGGCTGCCCTCCGGGTGGTGCCGCCTGATTTGATCGCCCCAGCCGCCCTATCACCGATCTTCAGGAACGACATCACCCCGGAGGACTTGCCACCTCCCGACAGAGGCTCACCTTCGGCCCTGATGGACGAGAAGTTGGAGCCGGTGCCGGATCCGAACTTGAACAGACGGGCTTCACGGGTCCACAGATCCATGATCCCGCCTTCGTTGACCAGATCGTCCTGGACGCTCTGGATGAAACACGCGTGTGGGGAAGGGCGGCGGTACGAGTCGGGGGAGGGGACCGCCTCGCCGGTCTCAGGGTCGACGAACCAGAACCCCTGTTCCGGCCCGGTCAACCCGTAGGCCCAGTTGAGCCCCGTGTTGAACCACTGTGGGCTGTTCGGCGCGGCCATCTGCGTCGCGAGCATGTACTTGAGTTCATCCTCGAACGCCTGCGCGTCTTGCTCGGATGCGAAGTAGTTGTTCCGCTCACCCCACCAGCGCCACGTCCCTGCCAGACGATTGAACACCTGCCGTGCCGAGTGCTCAGGACCGAGCACCGGGTTCCCTTCATCATCAACGATCGGCTGACCGTCCTTGTCGACCTGGGGCACACCCGCCTTGCGGAAGTATTTCGACACCATGATGTCGGACGCCACCTGCGACCACACTGACGGAATCTCCGCTTCCTTCATCTCGAAGACGATCGATCCGTCCGGATTCGTGATGCGCGAATCCCTGAACGTCCACTCGATGTCTGCGTACGGATCGCGTCCCTCCGTCGTGAACCGACGGGTGATGCGGAGGCCGTTGGTGGCGGTCATTTCAATCCCTCCGAAGTCTTCCCTCATGTCGACACCACTACATCTTGTGGTCAGGGGGGGAGTGACCGCGACATATGGTGTTGAAGCCTCAACACTGTAATCGCACGCGTGTAATTACGTCAATGGAATCCGGGACCTATTTTTCGCGATGGCCCGCGATGGTGCAGGCGGCACTCTACGCGAGGTGGGCTCGGTCGCGAAAACCAGGTCCGAGACACGTTTTCGCGTCCTGTCCAGTTGTCGCAGCGACTCAGATGGTGTCTAATGCAGGCTTCGGCGAGACAGGAGGACGCCATGGAGACGAAGATCATGCTGCCCGAAGCTGAGATTCCGACCCACTGGTACAACGTCGTCGCCGACATGCCGAATCCTCCGGCTCCGCCACTCGGGCCTGACGGCAACCCGATCGGCCCTGAAGCACTCGCGGCGATCTTCCCTGAAGCGCTCATCGGTCAGGAGGTGTCTGCGGAGCGGTGGATACCGATCCCGGAACCGGTCAGGGACATCTACCAATTGTGGAGGCCGTCCCCGCTGATCCGCGCTCACCGTCTCGAGGAGGTGCTCGGCACACCTGCCCGCATCTACTACAAGTACGAGGGGGTCAGTCCGGCAGGGTCGCACAAGCCCAATACGGCCGTGGCGCAGGCCTACTACAACAAGCAGGAGGGCGTCGGGCGTCTCTCGACCGAGACAGGAGCCGGGCAGTGGGGGTCGGCGTTGGCCCTCGCTGGTCGCATGTTCGGTATCGAGATCATCGTCTACATGGTGAAGGTCAGCTATGAGCAGAAGCCGTTCCGCCGATCGATGATGCAGACGTGGGGCGCCGACGTGTACGCGAGCCCCACAAACCGGACAAATGCCGGCCGCACGATCCTGGCAGGCGACCCCGACTCACCAGGTTCGCTCGGTATCGCCATTTCCGAAGCCGTCGAGGAGGCGGCCACGAGAGAAGACACCAACTACTCGTTGGGCTCGGTGCTCAACCACGTGCTGTTGCACCAGACCGTTGTCGGTCTCGAGACGAAGAAGCAATTCGAGCTCGTGGATGACTACCCCGACGTCGTGTTCGGTCCCTGTGGAGGAGGCTCGAGTTTCGGGGGCATCGCGTTTCCGTTCTTCGCTGACAAGGCGGCAGGCAAAGACATCCGTCTCGTTGCAGTCGAGCCGGCCTCGTGTCCGACACTCACGCGGGGCACCTACGCGTACGATTTCGGTGATACGGCCGGTCTCACGCCGATGTTGAAGATGTTCACGCTCGGTCACGACTTCGTGCCACCGACGATCCACGCAGGCGGACTCCGGTACCACGGTGACTCGCCTCTGATCTCGCAGCTCCACCAGGAAGGGCTGATCGACGCGATGGCGGTCCACCAGCTGGGAACCTTCGATGCAGGTGTCACGTTCGCCAGGGCCGAGGGGATCATTCCGGCACCCGAGTCGAACCACGGCGTGAGGGCCGCGATCGACGAGGCGCTCGCCTGCAAGGAAGAAGGCAGAGCGGAGACGATCCTGTTCAACCTGACAGGGCACGGGCACTTCGACATGGCGGCGTACGATCGCTACTTCGCAGGGGAACTCGTCGACTACGAGTACCCGGACGAGGCGATCACTGCATCGCTGGCACGGTTGCCAGTGGTGGGGTAGCGGGCTACAAGCCCAGCGTGAGGTCAGGCATCGCCGCATCCTCTGCGCCGTAGTCGAACCGGTGTGGGGGGAGTTCGTCCGGCATGGCGGTCAGCTCCCACTCGACGGTCGCGCGCATCGCGTCCTCCGCTTCCGTCGGTTCTTCGTAGTTCAGCTCCTCTCGGATCCTGTCGGTGTCGACGACGAGTGACTGATCGAAGTTCAGGTCGTCGCGCAGATGCTCGGGTAGCCGGTCGGTGGAAAGCGGAATGACCTCGCCATCCCAGTCGACTTGGCGTGCGATCGCCTTGATCCATTCGAGTTCGGTGCGGCCGGGGGGCTCGGCCACGTTGTAGGTTCTGCCAATCGCTCGATCGTCGATCACCGCGCGAGCTATCGCGTCGGCGACGTTGCCTACGAACGCCCGTGACCATTCCCAGGAGACTGCTGCGGCGTCGATGAGGATCGCCGGACGACCGTCCAGCATGCGCCTGAGGTACCGGTAGGGGCGGTGCTGATAGTCGTAGGGACCGTACACGGCTGGAAGCCTGAGGATGGTGCCCCGGAGGTCCGAGTCGGCCAGGTAGGACTCCTCGACGGGGATCTTGTCGTAGTCGTACAGGCGGCTGTCCTCGTCGACTATGTCCCGGTACGGGTACCGCTTGGAGCGCAGCGGCGCGTCCTCGTTCATCGGGATCGGCACCGGAGGCAGTGCCTCCTTGCCTCTGAGAATGTCGTAGGCCAGGTACACGTCCTGGCTGGAGATGCCGACGATCCGCCCGGCGACACCGGCACACGCAACCATCGTGTCCACCGCTTCGGCCCGGGTGAGGGGAATCATGTCCAAGACGACATCGGGCGCCAGCCGCTCTAGTCGTGCCCGTTGATCGAGTAGCCCGCTCCGGTCGCCGTGCAGATGCCGGACATCCGGCTCGGCCTCAGGCTCGGTGTTCCCGCGATGGAGCACCGTGACGTCGCACCCCGACTCGACCAGCCGCCGAACGGTCCACAGCCCGATGAACCGAGTACCACCGATGACGAGGACGGACCGCAACCACCCCTCCTAGGGTTTCAGGTGCTCGATCAAGAAACCGGCGATCGCCTCGTACGCCCGTTCCTTGTTCTCCCGTTTGACCATGTCGTGGCCCTCGTCGTCGAAAACCAGGTACTCGATGTCCTTGCCTTGTGATCTCAGCTCTTCGACGAGACGGTCCGATTCGGCGACCACGACCCGCGGGTCGTTGCGACCCTGGATGACCAGCATCGGACAGGCGAGATCACCGAGGAACGTCTTCGGGGAGCGTTCGACCAGGAAGTCGTGATCCGTTTCCGGATGCCCGATCGTCATATAGAAGTAGGTCTTCCATGTCTCCGGCAGCCCGTCGACGAATGTGAAGAGGTTGTACGGACCGAACATGTCGATCGCGCCGGCCCAGAGATCGGGGTGACGGCCCGCGAGTTCGAGGGTCATGTATCCGCCATACGAACGCCCCAACACCCCCACACGAGACGTGTCGAGACGTGCGTCCTTCTCCAGGTACTTGACCGCCTCGACGTGGTCGAGCCTGTCCTTGCCGCCCCAGTCGTGATCGACCTGTTTCATGTAGGAGAGCCCATAGCCGCGAGATCCGCGGACGTTGGGGACGAACACGGCGAACCCGCGCAACGTCAGGTACTGGATCAGCGGCATCGAGAACCATGTGAAGTCGGGTCGTTCCTGGCTCTGTGGGCCACCATGGATGTAGTACGCCACTGGCCGCGGACCGTTGAAGTCGCCCGATGGGAGGTACAAGCGTGCGGAGATGCGCAACCCGTCGAAGCTCGTGAACGAGGCGTCCTCACCCGGTGAGAGGACGTCGGTGGACACCCCGGAGAGATGCTCGTTCGTGTGCTGTGTGACATTGTCATCGTGCACCGTGAAGAGTTGAACGGGGGAGGTCGCCGTGGAGAACGCCAGAGCGAACGTGTCGTGATCCCGGTCGTAGGAGAACTCGGCGGCGACACCGTCGTGCAGGCGCCCTTCGCCCCACAGCACCCGGGTGACGCTCAGGCGCAATGACGGTTCGTCGAACGTCGCCTCGTACGCCCACGAGCAGCCGTCGATGTTGTACCCGAGCATGAACCGATCGCCGTCGAGATGAACGAGCGTCTCGAACTCGCCGACACCGCTGTGCCGGGTGCCCGTGATTGTCACCGGGTCGACGTGGCGTCGGCCGTCCAGTGGGATCCAGCCGCAGCCTCCGGCGTCGTCGAACAGGGTCGTCTCGGTCAGGATCCCCCTGCCTTGTCGGAAGTAGCAGGCGCCGAACCCAGTGAGAGGAACGGACACGTCGGTAGTTCGCTCCTCGAGTGGCGTGCCCGCCAGCACCGTGCGGGATCCGGTCGTGCGGTCCCACATGTAGAGGACGGTGTCGGCGGCCGAGTAGCCGTCTGCAACGGCCACGCGATCGAGTGGGTCGTCGACTCCGACCGTGAAGTTGCCATACACGCTCGTGCCGAGATCCAGTAGCTCGCCCGTCTCGGCGTTCAAGATGTAGGAGCTGTAGTCAGGGCTGACACGTGGGTCGACGTTGAACACGGCGAGGTGGCGATTTCTGAAGCTCCAGATGAGATTGACCTGCTGGCCTGCGAAACGATCTCCAAAGACCGGTTGAGGGGTGCCGCCGGACAAGGGAAGGGTGCATGGCTGGTAGTTTTCGTCGCCGTCTGAGTCGATCATGAGGAGGATCGTGTTGAGGTCCGGAAACACGGCGAACAGCTCGCCCGCAACGAGCTTTGGATTGCCGAGCGCGATATCACCTGGAATCAGTTGCACGGGGTCCCCTCCGTCGAGAGGCTTGCGGTAGAGGCTCATCCGTCCGGAGAGGTCGCTGACGAAGTACAGGTAGTCGCCTGCGGTCACTGGATGGAGTAACAATCGTGCGGAGAGCAAGGGCGCAATCGATTCGAACATGAGGTCCTTTCGTCCTACTGAGGCTACGGCATCGGCGATGATGCGTGCCGGGTGCGTTCGTGCCACAGTGGTGGTGTGAACGGCCTGTTCCATGCGCCACCGACACGATCGGTCGGTCGATCGTTGCTGGTCGCATGTCTTTGGAGTTTCGCGTTGGTGATCCTCGGTGTGCTGGCACTCGGTGTTGTCGCTCTCGTCGCGATGGGGATCGCCTCGTTCTCCAAGCAGAGTGGCGAAGTCATGCGAGCGGTGAGCATGGCATGGTGGGTGATCGCGGCGATCGCCGGAATACTGCTCGTCTGGGTCGCTGCCTATGCATCGACAGGTTGGGGATCTCGAGGACGGATGGTCGTCGGAGCGGCGGTCGGGCTTGCGCTGGGTGCGGGCTACATGCTCCTCGGCGCGGAACTGGGCGTGGTGGTTGGCCTCGCAGCCGGGTGGGCCGTGGTGATTCCCGCAGAGAGGACGGAGCGCATCATCGCACGTTTGGTGCCGGCGCTACTCGCGGGGCTCATTTCGCTGCCGGCCCTGACGCGGCTCGCCTACGCGGGTGTGGTCGTCGCGTCGCCATGGGCGGCTGCGCTACTGGTGCTGATCGGCGATGCCGCCTGGACCGCGCTGGGACGGATCCGCAAGGACTGAGGCTGTCTGCTGTCTCCTGTCGGCCGCGAGCGCAGCGAGCAGCGGTAGCCTGAGGGTGATGCGCGCGATCGTCAAACCGTCGCCGGGTCCCGGACTCGAAATGGCCGACGTTCCCATTCCGACAGCCGGACCGTCTGACGTACTTATTCAGGTGAAGGCGACGTCGATCTGTGGAACCGACATGCACATCCGCGACTGGGATCCCTGGGCGCAGACACATGTGCGTGCTCCGCTCACTGTAGGACACGAGATGTGCGGGGTCGTGGTCGACAAAGGTCCGACGGCGGAAGGACCAGAGATCGGGGACCTCGTGTCGGTCGAGTCGCACATTGTCTGCGGGCAGTGCCGTTTCTGCCGGACCGGCAAGGGCCATCTCTGTGAGAACACGCAGATCCTCGGGGTTCATCGAGACGGTGTGTATGCCGAGTACGTGGCGGTTCCGGCCATCAACGCGTGGCCCGACCCACCCGACATGGCGTACTCGATTGCGTCACTCCAAGAGAACTTCGGCAATGCCGTCCACACGGTGTCGGTGGCAAACATCTCCGGCCGCAAGGTGCTGGTCACGGGATGTGGTCCTGTGGGGGTGATGGCGATCGCTGCGGCGAGAGCGCTGGGAGCGAGAGCTGTCTACGCAACCGACGTCTCCGACTACCGCCTGGAAATGGCACGCAAGCTCGGTGCCGAGCACACATGGAACCCTCGCCGAGACTCGGTCATCGAACTCGGCATGGAGGCGACGGACGGAGAAGGCGTCGATGTACTCCTCGAGATGTCTGGGGCTCCTTCGGCGATACAGGAAGGATTCTCTCTTCTGAAACCAGGAGGGGAAGCTGCGCTGCTCGGACTATCCTCGGGCCCGATTCCGTTCGATCTCGATGACAACATCGTGTTCAAAGGGGCGACGGTGCACGGCGTGATCGGACGGAAGCTCTGGGACACCTGGTACGAGATGCGAGGGCTCCTGCGTGCCGGTGCCGTCGATCTGGGATCCCTTGTCACGCATCGTCTTGCGCTCGACGACTTCGAGAAGGCATTCGATCTGATGGCCTCAGGCGAGTGCGGCAAGGTCGTGATGTTTCCCGACCCCGACGACGCCGACGGACCACTGAGCTGAGGTGAGCATGGACAAGATCGGATTTCTTCGCGACCGGGTGCAGGAACTCAAGGATGGAGGCCTGTACAACACGATTCGCCACATCGACAGTTCCCAGGGGTCCTGGCTGACCGTCGACGGCAAAGAGGTGCTCAACTTCTGCTCGAACAACTACCTCGGACTGGCTGATCACCCGCGCCTCGTCACCGCGGCCAAAGGCGCCCTGGATCGGTACGGTGTCGGGCCAGGAGCGGTACGCACCATCGCAGGGACAATGACCATCCACGACGAACTGGAGGACAAGCTCGCCTCCTTCAAGGGTGTCGAGGCGGCCATCTCCCTACAAGCGGGGTTCGTCGCCAACGCGGGGGCGATCCCGGCACTCGTGGACAAGGGCGACGTGATCGTCACCGACGAATTGAACCATGCGTCGATCATCGACGGGGTTCGGTTGGCGAAGGCGTCCCGCAAGATCTACGCGCACCGCGACACGGACGATCTCCGTGTCAAGCTCACCGAAGCGAAGGCTGAGGGTGCCAGGAGAATCCTGATCATCACCGACGGTGTGTTCTCGATGGATGGCGATATCGCCCCACTGGACCGGATCGTAGAGGCCGCCGACGAGTTCGAGGCGATGGTGATGGTCGACGACGCCCATGGAGAAGGGGTGCTCGGGAGAGGTGGGCGAGGCATCGTCGACCAATTCGGTCTCCACGGGCGAGTTGAAGTGGAAGTCGGGACGATGTCGAAGGCGTTCGGTGTCGTCGGAGGCTATGTCGCGGGCCCGGCACCTGTCGTCGAGTGGCTTCGCCAGCGAGCCCGGCCGTTCCTGTTCTCCTCGGCCGTGACGCCGGCCGACGTTGCCGCGTGCATCGCGTCGGTGGAGATCCTCAGCGAGTCGACAGAGCTCGTCGACCGGCTGTGGGACAACGCTGCCAGGTTCAAGGAGTCAATGGCTGTGGCCGGGTTTGACATCGGGCGTTCCGAGACGCCGATCACCCCGGTGATGCTCGGTGACGAGAAGACCGCACAGGAGTTCTCCCGGCGTCTCTTCACAGAGCACGCCGTGTTCGCCCAGGCGATCGCCTACCCGACTGTGCCGCTCGGCAAGGCGAGAATCCGGGTCATGATCTCCGCCGCGCACAGCCACAAGGACTTGCGGTACGGAACCGAGGCGTTCACAAAGGTGGGAGCGGACCTGGGAGTGATCTGAGGGCCTTGGCATATCTGACCGGAGCGCATGAACTCAAGGTCACGTTCGGCTCCGGAACGTCGAGGTGCCGTTGTGCGTGTGGAGTCAGACGATTCGCGCGACCTCGGGCTCAGGAGACCGTGCCTTTGCTCATGCGCTCGAGCATGCCCCGCATGTACGGTCGGTACGCGACATGGGTGATCAGCCACACCAGGGGCAGCGACGCCGCGTTGTGAGCATCCCAGGCATAGTGCCAGGTGACGCGAGTGTCGTTGTTATCGACGGGTTCGAAATCGAACCTTGCCGTCGCCCCGGATGTGAGATGCCGAAACGCGTTTGTGAGTTCGGAGATCGTGTAGTCGATGCTGCGAGGCGGATCGAGCGCCCTGATCGTCTCGACCACAGTTGAAGCGTCGGAGTTCACGAGGATGCGACTGTGGCCGGGCTCATCGAAAAAGCGCGGCGGTTCATCACGGATGGCAACTATGCCCGGAATTGGTCCCCAACGTTGTGAAACGTATGTGAGATCACACCGAGTCACCAACTCCCACGCATCACCGACAGGTACCGGAAACACGACGGATTCTCGGACATTGACCGAGCGAGACACACCCAGCTCCTGACACCTTTGGGATTCAACCTATCAAGGAGTTCGATGACCTTCTAGAGACCAACGACCCGTTTCGCGACCACGGTGGAAGACAGCTCACAGCTGACAGCCCGGGCGGAGGAGCGTTCCTTCTCTCCGCTGTCCGCTGTCTGCTGCGAGCGCAGCGGCCGGTCTACCGACAACCGACAACTGAGAACTGAGAACCGACAACCGCCGCAGGCGTTCAGCCCGTGGCTCGGCGGTACGCACGAACGGCCAGCGGTGCGAAGATGATCAGGATGCCGATCGCCCACGCGAGGGCGAGCGTGACTTGACCGATCACTGTGTCGCCGGCGGGAAGGGCACCCTGCCCCAGTACGAGACCGCGGATCGCGTTCGTGGTGATCGTGATCGGCTGGTGGTCGGCGAAGGCCTGGAGCCACGACGGCATTGTCCCGGTCGGGACGAAGACGGAGGACGCGAACACCAGCGGAAACACGGGGAGAAACACCGCCGACTGCGCCGCTTCCGGGTTCTTGACCGCGAGCCCGATCAGGGCCATCACCCACGACAGCCCGTAGGCGAAGATCCCGGCGACCGCGAGGCCTCCGAGCAGGCCCCAGAAGCTCGTCTGGTATCGGAATCCGAGCAGGAACCCCACTGCAACCATGAGGGTGATCACGAACGCGTTGCGGATGAGGTCGGACAGCGTCCGCCCGGCGAGCACCGCCGATCGCGCCATCGGCAACGAGCGGAAGCGATCGATCACTCCTTTCGACAGGTCCTCGGTCAACCCGAGCGCCGTCTGACCCGCGCCGAATGCGGCGACCTGCACGAGTAGACCGGGGATCAGCCAGTTGAGGTACTTGCCGCCTGACGCCGGGGGGATCGCTCCGCCGATCGCCCCACCGAACACGTAGTTGAAGAGCAGCAAGAACATGATCGGCTGCACCGTGGCGAAAACCAGGAGCTGCGGAAGTCTGATGTTCCTCAACAGGTTTCGTCGTGTGATGACGAACGTGTCCTTGACGGTGTGCGAGAAGCTCATCGCGGTGTGGACGGCCGTGGTCATGCGCCCCTCCTCTTGCGTCGTCGCTTCGGTCCATCGGTCGTACCGTCTTCCTCTTCGACCGACTTACCGGTGTAGGCGAGGAACACGTCGTCGAGCGTCGGACGCCGCAGTGTGATGTCGTTAGGGGTGACTCCGGCGCCGTCGAGACTGCGGGCGGCGGCCATCAGGGTCTCGGCACCCTTCGGCGCCGGCAGCGTGATCCGTTTGGATGCGGCGTCGAAGGTGGCGTCGTGGCCGTTGATGGCGGAAAGCAGTGCGACAGCGTTCTCCCGGTCGACATCGTCGACGACCACTTCGACGACCGAACCTCCGAGGCGGTCCTTGAGCTCCTCCGGTGTTCCTTCTGCGATGAGATGCCCGTGGTCGATCACGCCGATGCTGGCTGCGAGTTGATCCGCCTCGTCGAGGTACTGGGTGGTCATCAAGATGGAAGTCCCGCTCTCGACCAGTTCCCTGATGAGACCCCAGATGTCGACACGGCTTCGGGGATCGATGCCTGTGGTCGGCTCGTCGAGGAACAGCACCCGTGGACGCCCCACCATCGAGGCCGCCAAGTCGAGCCTGCGCCGCATCCCGCCTGAGTAGGTTCGCACGGTCCGATCGGCGGCACCGCCGAGATCGATTCGTTCGAGCACCTCCGCCGCCCGGCGTCGAGCTTCGGTAGCCGACAGGTTGTAGAGGCGACCCACCATCTCGACGTTCTCACGTCCCGTGAGGTACTCGTCGACCGCGGCGAACTGGCCGGCGAGCCCGAGTCGGGTGCGGGCAGTTCTCGGGTCATGGAGAACGTCAATGCCATCGACCCACGCCGAGCCGGAGTCAGGTCTGATCAGCGTCGTGAGGATGCGGATGAGGGTTGTCTTGCCGGCTCCGTTGGGACCGAGAAGGCCATAGATGATGCCCGGCTCGAACGACAGGCTGACGTCATCGAGTGCAGTGGTGTCGCCGAACGTCTTGACGACGTGTTCGGCCCTGACGATGGGTGAATCCATTGTGTGTCCCTACCTGACAGTTGCGAAGAGCAGCGAGCATTACACCATGTCGGTCACGCTATGAGGAGCGACATCGTTCAAGAGCTTGTGACTCGTCCCGCCTGGGCGGGTCCGAAGGGGAAGCGGGGTACCCTGACGATCGTGAGCACGGCTCCTCCCCTTCCTGGTTGGCTCTCGAAGATGCTGCCGTTCGAGCGGAGTGTCGTCGAGGTGGATGGGCATCGGATACATGTGATGGAGTCGGGCCGGGGCGTGCCGGTGCTATGTATGCACGGGAACCCGACGTGGGGGTTTCTCTATCGCAAGGTAGCCACGGCCCTGATCGATGAACCTGTCCGCGTGATCATGCCGGACCTCATCGGCCTCGGATTCTCGGATCACCCCACCGATCCGGCGGTGCACACACTCGAGCACCACATCACGTGGATGGGCAAGCTCATCGACGCGTTGGATCTCGCAGACGTCACACTCGTGGTCCAGGATTGGGGAGGCCCGATCGGGACCGGAGCATTCATGGACCGATCCGATCGGCTGTCCGGGTTGGTGGTGCTCAACACGATTCTGAGTGAGCCACGAGAGGGATTCCGACCGACTCTGTTCCACCGGTTTGGGCGGTTGCCGGCGGTGAGCGATCTCGCCTTTCGGGTGTTCGGGTTCCCGCAAGTGCGCCTGTCGATGGCGCAATCCGACAAGTCGTCCATCAGGGGTGACGTATCCAGGGCGTATCGCTATCCGCTGCGATCCAGGCGTACCAACCAGGCGCCACTCGCGCTCACCAGGATGGTGCCGGATTCGATGGAGCATCCGTCTGTTGAGCCGCTGCGGCGGATCGGTCGATTCGTGCGCCAGTACCGAGGGCCGGTCGAGATCGTGTGGGGCGATCGTGATCCCGTGCTCGGGAGCGCCCGCAACCACATCGCCCGCATGCTGCCCGATGCGCCGGTCACGCGGACAGGTGCCGGCCACTTCCTCCAAGAAGAAGTGCCCGACGAGATCGCCGCTGCGATCCGGCGGGTGGCATTCGTCTGAGCCGTCTGCTCCAACTACTCCAAGACGACGATGTTGCGTTTGGCGCACATGTCCTTGAGGACCTGTGGCCACACCGTGACGCTGACCTCGCCTAGATGCGCCTTGCGCAACAGGTACATGTATGTCCGTGATTGCCCGATCCCACCGCCGATCGACATGGGGATCTGGTCGTTGAGGATTGCCTGGTGGTATGGGAGTGTAAGGAGGTCCGTCTGGCCAGTTGCTTCTAGCTGCTGCATGAGCGTTTCCTTGGTCACCCGGACGCCCATCGAGGTCAGCTCGTGTCTCCTTTGGGTGACGGGGTTCCAGACGAGGATGTCGCCGTTCAGCCCGTGCATCGGCCTGCCGTCGCTCGACACGGTCGGGGTGATCCAATCGTCGTAGTCCGCTGCACGCATCTCGTGCGGGTAGCCGTCTTTCAACGTCCATCCAATGCCGTAGATGAAGATCGCTGGATGCTCCTGGAGGATGGCCGTCTCGCGCTGCTTTCGCGGAAGGTCCGGGTACCGCTCGAGGATGTCCTCTGCATGCATGAACGTCAGCTCCCTCGGGACGGGCGGGTAGCTCCCCTCACCCAGCCGCGGCCATCGCTCGAGCAGCATGTCGTTCGCGCCTACCAGCACGGACCAGATCCTCTTGACGACATCGGTGAGGAAACCCAAGTTGCGGTCTTCGGCAGTGATGGCCCGCTCCCAGTCCCACTGGTCGACATAGGCGGAGTGGTCATGGTCGAGGAAGTAGTCCTTTCGTACCGCCTTCATGTCGGTGATGAGACCCTCTCCTACGCTCATGCCGAACTGCCGCAGGGCCATCCGCTTCCATTTGGTCGCCGCCTGCACCACCTGGGCATCGATCGGATGCAGATCGTGGTCGTTCGAGATGTGGAACTGGATCGGGGTGCGGGAGCCGTCGCGGTCCAGCATGTCGTTGACACCGCTGGCGGAGTCGACGATGAGAGGGACCTGGACCATCTGCAGGTTGAGTGCCCCGGCAAGGTGGTCCTCGATGTACTGCTTGGCTGCGAAGAGGGCCGCCATCGTCTCTCGTGGCGAAAGAAGTGGCCGATAGTCGTCGGGTAGAACGGTCTCCACCTCTTCGTACGATCCGATCCCGGGTCCGGCGAGGTCCGCTGTCTTGTCGTTCATGGCACCTCCTGTCTCCAACCTACGCCAGGAGAACCGAGACTTGCGAAAGGAACTAGCCTTGCGCCAATGGCACGTGTCCGTCTCTTCGCACGGCTCAGGGAGCTCGCAGGGGCGTCCGAAGTAGAACTCGAAGGTTCGACCGTCGATGAGATACTCGGTCGGGCCGTCGACCGATACGGCGGCGAGTTCAAAGAGGGTCTTCGCCACTCCCGTGTGTGGGTCAATGGCGATCCCGCCGATGGGCCGAGTGAGGTTCGAGCGGGGGACGAGGTGGCACTCCTGCCGCCGGTGTCGGGAGGTGCCGGACCGAGCAATGAGCTGCGGCTGTTCGGGCCATTCCTCGTCTCCCTGACGCTGCTGGTCACCAATGCGCTCAACGACCCTGTCTGGTTCATCGCCGCCCTCGTCGGTGTGACGGCTCTCTGGGCGTGGGACCTCTCCGAGAACGGTGCATTCCCCGGACCCGCCCTGCGGGTGCCGCTCCTCGTCGCCGCGCTCGCCGGCGCTGTGATCCCCTACGCATGGAGCGTCGGGAGAGGTGGATGGGGAGGAATCGGGCTCGCCATCCTCGTGGCGGTGCTGACCGTCCTCATCCGCGGCGTCATCGTTGTGGAAGGGCGCGATCTGGTTTCGACCTCGGTGGCGCTGATGGCCGCCGTCGTTACCGCCGGGGGTGTCGGGTCGCTGGTCCTCGCCCGAATTGCCACGACGTCGGGGCAACGATGGCTCTGGTTGTTCCTGATGATGGTGATCGGAGCCAGGGGCGTCGCCGCCTATCTCGCGGGGCGGGAACTGGCGCTCGATCCACTGAGCGGGAGTGTCGTTGTCGCCGTGGTCATGGGTATCGCCGCAGCACTCGTGTTCAGCCTCAACGGATTTGCAGCGTTCCTGGTGGCGATCGTCGTGGCGGTCGTGCTCATCGTAGGGGCGGCGTTCGCCTCCCTCCTGTCGACTCGTGAGGTGTACTTCGCGCAACGCCTCCCAGGGGTTCTGCCCGATGTGGGGACCGGCCTGCTCGCTGCAGTCGTCTTCTTGCCTGTCGCCTGGGCACTCCTTCCGTTCTAGTGTCGATTCGGGTCGCGTGGCAGGGGCGGATCGCCGTGCTGATCGGAGGCGGACTGGGGGTGGCGGCACGATTTGGGATTTCCCTGATCTTTTCGAGCGCCGTTGTTGGAACGTTCGTCGTCAACGTTCTGGGCGCGGGAGCTCTTGGATACGTCCTGGCTCGTCTGCGACTCGCAGGACAGTCGCGGTCGGTCACCGTTCCGCTCCTCGGCGTTGGATTCCTCGGGGCGTTCACGACGTTCTCGAGCCTCGCCGTCCAGCTTGTGGAGGGACCGCTCCTGCGGTCGCTCGCCTACGGAGTCGCTTCGCTTGCGGCGGGCATCGTCGCAGGCATGTTGGGGCTGACGCTCGGGAGGCAGGCATGACCTGGGTTGCGGTCGTCATCGCCGGGGCGATCGGCTCCCTCACCCGATACGGGGTGATCGGGTTCGTTCAGGCGAAGGTGCGGGACCCACGGCCGTGGGGCACGTTCGTGGTCAACGTCACCGGCGCCGCCGTGCTCGGCCTCGTTGTCGGGATTGCTCCCGTCGGTTGGTGGGTCGTGCCGGCCACTGCGGGTTTCCTCGGTGGCTACTCGACGTTCTCCACGTGGATGGTGGAAACGATCTACCTTGCAGAAGGCGGCGGCGCGGCAGCAGTCCGATCGGGGTTCCTCAATCTCGTCGGGACGCTGGGTGTCGGGCTGATCGCTGCGGCAGCGGGCTACCTCATCGGAACATGGCTATGAGTGAGGAGGGAGTGAGATGGAGACACTAGAGAATGGAAGTCTGCTCAGGATCTTCGTCGGCGAGTCGGATGAATGCGAGGGACGACCACTCTACGAGGCGATCGTGCTGATGCTGCGACGGGAGGGCCTCGCCGGGGCCACCGTGTTTCGAGGTATCGAGGGGTTCGGTGCATCCTCCACCATCCACACGGCGCGAGTGCTCCGGCTGTCGGCCGATCTTCCCGTGCTGATCGAATGCGTCGACCGGCGTTCGGAGGTGGAGCGTGTGCTGCCGATCCTCGACGAGATGGTCTCCGAGGGCTTGGTCACCATCGAGAAGGCGGACGTGCGAATCTACAGGGGTCGTGGGCAGTAGCGAACGGAAGGGGGAGACTTCACGGAACGCGAAACCCGCTGTACCCTCCGTGCAACATGTCGTGGCCGAATCTGCGACGCACGCTCCTCGTAGTGCTTCTCGTTCTGTCCTGGGTGCTCTCGACCGCGCTTCCGGCGTTGTCGATCACCAAGGCGGAGCGTGATGCCGCCTGCGCAGATTCAGCGGCCGCTCAGAAGCGCCTCGACAAAGCCAGAGACGACGCGAATGCCGCGGAAGATCGCTACGACCAGATCAACCAGGAACTCGAGGACGCCAGCCTTCGCGTCTACCAGTTTCGTGACCTCATCGACGAGAAATCGGGACTCATCGAGGCCATCCAGCAACAGGTGGCCGACAGGGCGGTCGAGCTGTACATGAACGGTGGCTCGTCGAGTACCGGAATCATCCTGTTCGCACCGTCGCTCGGGGCCGCTCTAACCGGCCAGGAGTTCCTGTCTTCCGTCACCAAGGAGGACGTGGCGAACATCGACCAACTCGACAGCCTGAAGCGGGAGATGGGACGCATCCGGCAGGACTGGGAGACAGAACAACAGCGGCTCACAGAGCTCAGTGGACAGGCCGAGCAGATCGCGCAGGAGATGACGGCGATCATGGACGAAGCGAGCACTGCCGCATCGGAGCTGAGCGCCGAGTGTCGCAAGGCGGACCTCCAGTACCGTCAGGAGCAGGCTGTTGCCGCTGCTCTTGCTGCCGCGAGGCGGGGAGGGGCCGCCGGCGGGCTTCCGGCCTCGGCGACGCCGGGGATGATCTGCCCGATGGATCCCGCAGTCCTCCACTTTCGCGACACGTGGGGCGCACCGAGGTCGGGTGGACGGACCCACAAGGGAACCGACATCTTCGCACCGATGGGCCAGCCCGAGTACGCGGTCTACGCGGGAACCGTTCGTGTCTACACCAATACACTGGGAGGCAAGTCCATCTGGCTCTACACGGACATGGGTGTGGACTTCTACTACGCGCATTTGAGCGGCTGGCCGGCCGATCTCAAGACAGGCGATCACGTGACGCAAGGGCGGATCGTCGGCTATAACGGGAACAGCGGCAACGCGTACGGGGGAGCCCCTCACCTGCACTTCCAGATGCACCCTGGAGGCGGTTCACCCGTTAACCCGTACCCGACGTTGAAACGAGTGTGTGGCTGATGACCGAATACCGTCGACGCATCGACATCATTATGGAACCGGAGTTCGTCGACGGGATCGAGGCGCTCGATCTCGACGAGCTGCGTGCCCGCAAGAAGATGGCCGACGAGGTCGAGACCGAGCTGTCCTACTACCGCCGGCTTCTGCACGGAAGACTGGATTTGCTCGCGTTCGAAATGCGTCGCCGATCCGGTGAGGAGACGCGCACGCTCATCGACGCCCTCCCTGATGTACTCGGCGCCGGTGAGCAAGGTGGGGGAGGGCGGTCGAGATTCCCGACCGTGTTCTCACCCGACCTGCCGGACGACCATCGCAGGCACATTGACCGCGTGCTCGGTGACGACTTCCTGTCGAGGCTGCCGACGCTCGGCGACGGCGAACTCCGCGAGATCCGAAGCACGCTGGACGAGGCCGAGACGGAGATATCCGCCAGAAGGCGTTCGGCGCAGCAGGTGGTCGACGTCCTACACCATGAACTCGTTCGCCGCTACAAGGAAGATGCGGCAGACCTGACGATCATCTGACGAGTGATTCTCGCCACTGTCATACGATCCGGTTTGGTGGAGTCGATTCACCACGGGGCGATTGCCGCGATAGATGCCTCCGGCACCGTTCTGGCCGCGGAGGGCGATATCGACCGTGAGTTCTTCGTTCGGTCTGCGGCGAAGCCGTTTCAGGCGACCGTATCCCAGGAGCTCGGCGCTGATCTCGTTCCCGAACAGATGGCGGTCGCGTGTGGAAGCCATCGCGGCCAACCAGTCCACGTCGAGTTGGTGCGATTCATGCTGGCTCAGGTGGGGCTCGACGAGTCGTATCTGCGTTGTCCGCTCTCGTGGCCGGCCGCGCCCTCCGCTCAGAGACGGGTAGTCGCGAACGGGTACAAGGAACAGCGACGAATCTGGCACAACTGCTCCGGCAAACACGCCGCGATGTTGCGGGCGTGTGTTGCGCAGGGATGGTCGCTCGACGACTACCTCGACCCTGCGCATCCACTGCAGCAAGCAGTCTTCGAAACGATGCGGGAAGTCGGTGGACTCGATCCGGGGCCCGTCGGCGTCGATGGGTGTGGCGCGCCCGTATTCCGTGGCACTGTCAGGAGTCTCGCTACGGCCTTTGCCCGTCTCTCTGAACCGAGGTTCAGTCACGCGTGGACCGCGATGCACCGCTATCCGGCGCTGACCTGCGATCAAGGAGAGCCGTCCGCCGAGCTGGCAACGGCACTCGACGCGGTGGCCAAGGCGGGAGCGGAAGGATCGCTTGGGGTGTCACTCCATGAGGGGGTCGGCCTGGCGGTCAAGGCGTGGGATGGGTCGTCGCGGCCTACGGGGCCGGCCATGGTCGCCATGCTCAGGCGGATCGGCAGGGCCGGCTACTCCATTCAGTTGGACTCTGTGGAGCGGTCGGCGGTCTTCGGCGGTGGCCGCCAGGTCGGAGAGATTCGGGCTCGCGAAAACTCGTTCTGATCGAGTTATCGACAGATCCTGTGGAAAGCGGCCTGTGGATCTGTGGATAAGACCGGGATGAGGCTCGAAAGGCGCGCATCACCCGACCTGGTACCTGTGGATAACCGTCGATCTCGTCCGGTTTTGGGGTTCTTGACTGCTTCGGGTCGACTTCGTAGTGTCAGCATCGCGAGGCCCAAGGTGCTGAAGCACGGTCGTTGCCTGTCAAGGGGAAGTGCGGGGACGGCCGGCAGAGGTTCCTTGGGCCTCAGCGCGTGCTCGCTGCGCGAGCAGTCATCAGTCTTCAGTCTTCAGTCTTCAGTCATCGGTAAGAGCGCGGCGTGGGACAAGATCACCGAACGATCCTCTTGGCAAAGACCGAGAACCCAGAACTGAGAACGGGCTGAGAGAAGCGAAGCCCTCTTGCCGAGAACTGACTACGGACAACCGAAAACCGCCCGCGTAGCGGGCTACCCATCCAGGCCGAACATCACTTCGCGCAGGTTGACCGGCGTGGTCTCGAACGTCTCGGGATCGATGCGAAGCGATGCCAATCGGAGGCCCTGCATTCCGTCCGTGACGCTTGTCATCACCAGGAGCCTATCGTTTCCTTCGACGGTGAGGACGCCGAGTCCGAGGCAGCGCCCCGTTCCATCGTGCACACCAACCAGCATGTTCTGGAGCCGGTTGAAGTCCAGACCTGTCGGGAGTGACGGGGCGAATACCGTTGGGCGCACCTTCCAACGATGCAACGGCGGTGCCAGCGCGCGCCCAAACGCCCGGGTGCGATGAGCCGAACGCTCGGTGGGCGAGAGCGGGGCGATGTCCGGCAGTACCCCGGCGATGCGGGCATCGGCGGAGAAGAAGCGGCGCGCCATACCAACGATCGGCTCGATTTCGCTTCCCCGCTGAAGTGCGACCAACACAGTGGGCCGGCACAGCTCCAGCTTGTGAAACTTGAGTGTTTGTCCTGTGACGCCGGAGACCGCTCCGGTGGTGTCGATGACGATGATGTCGACTTGGTCTCGGGCCTGTTCCACGAGGGACGCCGTCGCGATCACCTCTTGGAGGACGAGGTGCTTCGGTGAGATCGAGCCGACGAACCGCAGATCGTCCGCTTCAGAGAGGTGTTGGAGATCGGTGGTGCTGCGAACCCATTTGAGACCGACACACGTTGGGGGACCGACAGTCGTTTGGCCGACATCGGCGTCGATGTAGGCACCTTGCTTCCCTGCCGCGACGACGCTCTCGAGCAGCCGCCGGGCGAACGAGCTCTTGCCGGTGTCAGGTGCTCCGAGCAGCATGATGACGCCCCCCTCCGAGGTGAGGTCCTCGACGAGCCGTTGATGCTGTGATTCGGGCATGCGCGGAAATGGTAGTGATTGCAGAGCCCTTCGAATGCAGCGACTTGCGCGTTGAACGGACTCGGTTGAGACTGGCCGGGTGAGCCTGCCGATCTCCTTCCTGTCGGACTTCGGGCACGACGACGAGTTCGTCGGAGTCGTGCACGGGGTTCTCGCCAAGCTGGCCCCCGACAGCAGAGTGATCGACGTCGTGCACGGACTTCGCCGCGGTGAGGTACGGCCCGCAGCCCTCTCGCTCCTCAGAGCGATTCACTACCTGCCCGAGGGCGTGGCGCTCGTTGTCGTCGATCCGGGGGTCGGTACCGAGCGCGGGGCGATAGCCGCCCGAACGGCCTGGGGGTACTTCGTTGGACCCGACAACGGTGTGATGTCGCCGGCGGTTGCCATGGTCGGCGGTGCCTCGCTCACCGTTTCGATCGAGAGTCCAGATGTGATGATTCCGAGCGCCGGGGCGACCTTCGCCGGGCGGGACGTGTTCGCACCCGCAGCAGCGCTGCTGTCATCAGGCGATGCCAGGCTCGAGGATTTGGGACCACCAGTGGACCCCGACTCGATCTACCCGCTCCTGCTTCCACTTCCTGAGGTCGGTCGCGGAACCGTCCAGGGGGAGGCGTGGTGGGTGGATCACTACGGCAACGTCCAGCTCAACATCTCGCCGGACGACCTGCACTCGATGGGTGCATCCGAAGGCGAACAACTCCTGCTCGTCGTGGGCAGTCAACGTCATGCGATCAAGTGGGTGGACGCCTACGGCGCAGTGGGCGAAGGTGAGCCGCTGATCTACACGGATTCGAGCGGGATGATGGCCGTCGCCGTGAGAGGGATGCGCGCCGATCGGCGTTTCGGGATCGCGGACGGGACGGCAGTCACGATCGCAGCGAACTGAAGAAGGGGGAACGGGCGACCGCCGCTGGGGCGGGCTGGGAGGCTTACCTGTTCAAAACCTCAGTTTGAACGTGCCTGAGGTTTTTCGAGCGACGGTTCGCCACGTTGCCCCGCGGACACGAGGTCCGCATGGACGCTCTCGTCCATTGCGCGGATATCGGCATCGAGCGGCGGGAACTTGAGCGGATTCCGCGAGAAGTTCGTGTACCTTTCACCTGAAGCGGGGGGTGCTTTCGGAGGGTCAGGATTCGACGGGTAGAGTACCGGCGAGATGCTGAGATTGGACGAGCGACACAGGGGCCGCGGCCTCGTAGCGTTTCTCGGCGGCGCTGTGATGGGTGCCATCGCCTCGGTCGTCGTGAGCAAGTCGAATCCGGCGTTGTCGTCGCTCGACGCGGTCGTCGTCAGCGTCGGTTTGCTGGCACTCCTCATCGGCGCGTTGCTCGTGCTGCTGGGGATCGCACACTGGCTCGCCGGACGTGACTCGACGTGGCCAGTCGCCACCACCAGGGCTGCCCTGGTGGCGGTTGCCGTAGTACTGACGTTCGTGGTGGTTCCTGCCTTGTGGATGTACGCGATGCGGCTGTTGGGTCCGGAATGGGCGAAGGATCTCGTTTCCTTGCTGTACCTCGCGGTTGCACTCGTGGCGACGGCGACGCTCCTCTCAACCCCCAAGAAGCAGACGGGACCCTCCGGTGTCTCAGCCTACGGCAGAACCCTGATCAGGCGATAGGAGCAGAGAGGTGACTCAGGAGCAACACTCCCCCCTGATTCATCCGACGAGGGTCGGGCGGTACGAAGTGCGCTTCTCCTACACGTTCGGTCTGGGCGGGATCAGCATCGGTTTGCTCGTGGTGCTCGTGATCACAGGGTTGCTCTTGAGCTTTGGGTACCGGCCGGCACTTCAGAACGCCTACATGGACGCGACGGTTCAGGCGCCCTACCCCCAGTTCCTCCGGAGTCTCCACCGATGGTCCGCGTACCTGCTCATCATCTCGTCGTGTCTGCACATGGTCGTGGTCTTCGTCCACGGCGCGTACAAGGCTCGGCGGCGTGCCAACTGGGTCATTGGTGTCGTGCTGCTGCTGGGAGTGGTTGCGCTCACGATCACTGGCACCGTTCTCCCGTGGGATCTGTCGGCTCAGGCGACGCTCTCGGTCGTCAACGCCGTACTCCAGGCGATCCCTCTTCTCGGTGGGGCGCTCGCCAAGGCATTCTTCGGACCCACCCTCGCGGCCACTCTGCTGCGTGCGTATGTCTTCCATGTGATCCTTCTGCCGTTTCTGTTGCTAGCGCTCACCGGTGTGCATCTGTGGAGGGTCCGCAGAGACGGCCTTTCGGAGCCTGAGGAGTCGTGATGCCGGAGATTCCTGAAGAGCTGCGCCGCCGGATCGCCGTCGCTCGGGCCAGGGCCCTCGGTGAGGGGAGCGGGGAGATCCCGGCAGCATCCGTCGGCGACCTGGATCCGCGAGCCCTTCCGGAAGGCGTCGCCTCGCCGGCCGCCGGCCCCACAGAGATGCCGGCCGGTCTTCTCGAGCGCGTCAGAGCAGCCCGCCGCCAGGCGATCGAGGGTCTCGGGCCCGTGCTGGAACGGAACGCAGTTCCCAAGCAGAACGTGCCCAGAATCACACCCGAACGGATTCCGGTGACGCGAACGGCACCGACAGCACCTGCTCCTGCCACGCCTGTGTCAGCAGATCCTGTCGAGCCTCCTGAGGCGGTGCAGGTCGCGGCTCCGGCAGCGACCGCCGGTATGTCGCTCGAGCAGGCCGCCGAGGTGCTCGGCATGCCGGAGAAGCTGTTGCGTCGATCGGTCGACGCCAAGGCGAAGGCGTTGGGCGTGTCGTTCGATGAGGCGCTCGCCGGGATGCTCGGCGGAGCAGCGCCGGAAGCCCCGGCCGCTACCGAGTCGGCGACGCCGGCCGCGGACGCAGTCGCGGCCGTTCCAGAATCACCTGTTCCTGTCTCCGGCGTCGCGCCCGTGCCTGTGGCGGAAGCACCCTCGGCAGCCGCCGCGGGCATGTCGCTCGAGCAGGCCGCCGAAGCGCTCGGGTATCCGGAGAAGCTGTTCCGCCGGTCGGTTGAGGCCAAGGCGAAAGCTGAAGGCGTGTCGTTCGATGAGGCGCTCACCGGGATGCTTGGTGGAGTC
>Ga0307444_1000169_pt1 | contig 34616 bp, 31 predicted proteins | sample SalMarSW160340MG_FD_202145 | JGI IMG/M metagenome (GOLD analysis project Ga0307444, IMG submission 202145) | Salt marsh sediment microbial communities from the Plum Island Ecosystem LTER, Massachusetts, United States - SW1603-40 | ecosystem: Environmental > Aquatic > Marine > Intertidal zone >...
TGCATGGCCATGCGCATGCAGCGCGCGGCGCCCTCGCCTGACGGCAGCACCATGTCGAAGCCGTCCGAGGTGGCGCCGTAGCCGACGAGCTCGCCATAGATCTTGGCGCCACGCGCTTTGGCGTGCTCAAGCTCCTCGAGCACCACGACGCCGGCGCCGCCGGCAATCACAAAGCCGTCGCGGGCGGTATCATAGGCCCGGCTTGCCTTCTCGGGCTGGTCGTTGAAGTCGGACGACATGGCGTTCATCGCGTCGAACAGGACCGACAGCGTCCAGTCGAGCTCCTCGCCGCCGCCAGCAAACATCAGGTCCTGCTTGCCGAGCTGGATCAGCTCGCTGGCGTTGCCGATGCAGTGCGCCGAGGTCGAGCAGGCGGACGAGATGGAATAGCTCACGCCCTTGATGTGATACGGCGTCGACAGCGTCGCCGAGTTGGTGGAGCACATGGATTTCGGCACCTCGAAGGGGCCGACCTTCTTCGGACCCTTCTCACGGGTCGTGTCGGCGGCCTGGACGATGGCGCGGGTCGACGGCCCGCCGGAGCCCATGATAAGCCCAGTGCGCTCGTTGGAGATATCCTTCTCCTCGAGGCCTGCGTCGCGGATCGCCTGCTCCATGGCGATATAGTTCCAGCCGGAGCCCGCGCCCATGAAACGGCGGACCTTGCGGTCGATCATCTCCTCCCAATCGAGCTTGGGCGCGCCATGCACCTGGCAGCGGAAGCCGAGCTCCGCGTAGGTGTCGGCCTTGACGATGCCGGACTTGGCCTCGCGCAGGGACGCAAGCACCTCCTGGGCACTATTGCCGATGGAGGACACGATGCCCATGCCGGTCACGACCACGCGTCTCATTCGCGTCAACGTCCTTGAAATCTGCGCCGCTAACGATCAAGCCCCGGCGGGAGCGGCTTCGTCCGCCTGGAACAAGCCGACCCTCAGGTCCTTGGCCGTGTAGATGGTCTCGCCGTCCGCCTTCAGCCAACCATCCCCCGTGCCGAGGGTGAATTTGCGGCGGATTACGCGCTTCAGTTCGACGATGTACTCGACCTTCTTCATGGTCGGGAGCACCATGCCGGAGAACTTGACCTCGCCCACGCTGAGCGCGCGGCCCTTGCCGGGGGCGCCGAGCCAGCCGAGGAAAAAGCCGAGCATCTGCCACAGGGCGTCGAGGCCGAGGCATCCCGGCATGACCGGATCGCCCTTGAAGTGGCAGGCGAAGAACCAGAGATCGGGCTTCACATCGAGCTCCGCCACGATGCGGCCCTGGCCATGCTCGCCGCCTTCCTCCTCCACATGGGAGATGCGGTCGAACATCAGCATCGGCGGCAAAGGCAGCTGGGCGTTGCCTGGACCAAACAATTCGCCTCGCGCGCAGGCGAGCAGATCCTCGTAGTCGAATTGAGCCCGCCGTTCGGCCGTCGGTTTCTGCACTCTTTTTAGTCCTTCGATCACTTCCAGCCTCAATATGGGGTGGTTACCTAACACAGACGAGGGCCCTTCAAAAGCCCAGGAGGAGGACCGGGGGTGCTGCCGAAAAGCCCTCTCAGTTCGTCTGTCCCAGTCGAGGCGTCCTCGGCCTCGGCCACGCCGGTATCGATCTCGTAGACGCTCGCCCTCTCGCCGTCGTCTTGACCCTTTGAAGCCGCAAGGGCCGAAGAAACAGCCGCGGCGCCGAGAGATTCCTGAGCTAGGTCAAAGTGGCAAAAAGTCAGCTAAGCCACAACATTGCGGTAGGGCACCCTTCAGCCTATATTCTTGCAATTCAACTGTTTCACGATAAGAGACCATGGAAAAGTTGCCCGAAGGGCCGCACGAGGCGGCTGGAGAGATCATGACCGGGGATGTTGCCGAGCTTCTGCGCGGCGCGGGCCTGAGGCCGACGCGGCAGCGCGTGGCTCTCGCACAGCTTCTGTTTGCCTCGGGCGACCGGCACGTGACCGCGGAGCGGCTCCATGAAGAGGCCTTGGCCTCCAGGGTCCCCGTCTCGCTTGCCACGGTCTACAACACGCTCCACCAATTCACCGAGGCGGGACTTCTTCGCGAGGTCGCGATCGAGGGCGCCAAGACCTATTTCGACACCAACACGTCGAACCACTACCACTTCTTCTGCGAGCGCAGCGGGACGCTTCTCGATATATCGACCGGCGATATCCGCATCGAGGGCCTGCCGGAGGCGCCCGAGGGCATGGCGATCTCGCGCGTCGACGTACTGGTGCGGCTCGTCAAGACGAGCTAACCCGAGCCATTCCGTCTTTGTTGTTGCCAGGCTCGACGCGGTAAGCCGCGCGGCTATTCGACCTTCTCGCCGCGATAGACGCCCCACAGCTTGGCCTGCTCGACATAGCCGTCATAGTCGTCGACCGTGAGTTCGCACCACTCGCCGTCGCACGAGACCACGTTGCCGATCACGCCGGACTGAAGCTGGGCGACGGCGCGCGAGCTCGATGACCGGCCCGCATGCATGGTGACGCTCTCCTTGCCTTTCGACCACGGGCTGATGAGCACCGTGCGGCGGCCGCTGAGCAGGCTGTGGAACACCCAGCCGTCCGCGCCTTCGCTGTCGCGGACGCGGCGCCAATTGTCGGATTCGGCAATGACCTCGACAGGCAAGCCTGCGCGGGCGAACACCCAGACAATGGCCTGATCAGCGCTGGGTCCCCGGCGCACATTGACCTTATCGGATTTCAGGCTGACGAAACGCGGCACGCTCAGGCCGGTCTGGGATCCCTTGGCCACCGCCGCCTGCTTAACGCCATTGTCGTCGGCCCGTGCGACACCCGCCACGGCAAGGCTCAAGACCAGCGCAATTCCCATTAAAAAGTGACGGCGCAAAGTCCTAACCCCCGTCTTGGCACCCCGAATCGACCCTCTCTCAATGGCCGAGAAAAGTGAACGGATCGTGGCCCGGAGCCCGCTTGGGGGCCCCAGAGCCAATATGACGCTTTATCTGGGAAAGCCCCTTCTGTTAGACAAAGCGCGCAAATCTAAGCTTCTGGCAATCATCTCCGGGGATCCTCCCCGCCGCAGACCTCCTGACGGGAAAAGTTATGGCTTCTGATCGACCGCTCGTTATCGTCACGCGTAAGCTTCCAGACGTCGTGGAGACACGGCTCCGGGAACTGTTCGACGCGCGGCTCAACCTCGAGGACAGGCCCTTTTCGCGGGACGAGATGATTGAGGCGGTGAAGACGGCCAACGTGCTCGTGCCGACGGTCACCGACCGCATCGATCGAGCCGTGCTGAGCCAAGCCGGTCCCGACCTCAAGCTGATCGCGCAGTTTGGCACCGGCGTCGACAATATCGACCTCGACACGGCGCGGAACCGCTCGATCCTCGTTACCAACACGCCTGGCGTCCTGACCGAGGACACCGCCGACATGACTATGGCGCTGATCCTTTCCGTGCCGCGCCGTCTGACGGAGGGCGCTACCCTGCTCAGGGCCGGCACCGACGAATGGCAGGGCTGGTCGCCTACCTGGATGCTCGGGCATCGCATCTTCGGCAAACGGCTCGGGATCGTCGGCATGGGGCGGATCGGCCAGGCTGTGGCGCGCCGCGCCAAGGCGTTCGGCCTCCAGATCCACTATCACAACCGCCGGCGTGTGGCGCCGGACGTGGAGAAGGCGCTCGAGGCGACCTATTGGGACAGCCTCGACCAGATGCTGGCGCGCATGGACATCATCTCCGTCAACTGCCCGCATACGCCGGCGACCTATCACCTGCTCTCGGCGCGGCGGCTCGCGCTGCTGAAACCCACCGCCTATGTCGTCAATACGGCGCGCGGCGAAGTGATCGACGAGAACGCGCTGGCCCGCATGATCGAGAATAACGAGCTCGCCGGCGCCGGTCTCGACGTCTTCGAGCACGAGCCCGCGGTGAACCCGAAGCTGTTGAAGAGCGAGAAGGTGGTGGTGCTGCCGCATATGGGCTCGGCCACGCTCGAGGGCCGCATCGACATGGGCGAGAAGGTCATCATCAACATCAAGACCTTCCTCGACGGCCATGCGCCGCCGGACCGCGTTCATCCCGCGATGTTCTAAGACAGGCGCTATTCGGCCGCGGCAGGCGCGGCCTCTTGCGTGTGCACGTGCTCCGGGCGGAAGCCCATGCCGATAAGCCGCGCCGGCCAGCGCCGGAGCCAGGGAAAGCGGTTGAGAAGCTTGGCAAAAAGAGGCGGCTTCGGCTGCGTCTTCATGGTGAGCACGTTCGAGATCACACGATTCTGGATGAAGATCTGCAAGGCTTGCGTCAGCTCGGTCGGTAGGAGCCGCCGCTTCTGCACCTTGCGTAGATCCTCCTCGGTGAGGGTGCCGTCCCGCAACGGCTTGGCCAGAATGTTGGCGGTTGCCACCGCGTCCTGAACGGCGAGATTGACGCCGACGCCACCGATTGGCGACATGGCATGCGCCGCATCGCCGATGCACAGGAGCCCCGGCTGATACCACTTCTTCAGCCGGTCGACACGCACGGTGAGGAGCTTCACGTCGTCCCACGAGGCGATCTCGCGCACGCGGTCCGACAGTTCCGGCTTGAGGGCAACGAGGGCGAGGCGGAACGCCTCAAGCCCTTTGCGGCGCAGCTCGTTGAAGCCACCCTTGGGGATGACGAAGGCGCACTGCCAATAATCGCCGCGATCGAGCATGATAAAGAAGCGCCCGGGCTCGATGCGTCCCAAGCTCTCGGATCCGTCGCTGGGCTTCCTGGAGAGGCGCAGCCACAACACGTCCATGGGCGCGCCGAGGTCCTCGACCTCCAGTCCGGCGAGCGCCCGCACCGTGGAATGTCTGCCATCGCAACCCACGACGAGGTCGGCGCGGATCTCCAGATCGCCCTTCGGGGTCGCGGCCTTCAGACCGACGACGCGATCGCCGTCCTTCAGAAGCTCGTCGACCTCCGATTGCATATGCAGATGGAAAGTCGGGTAGCGCTTGCCCGCGTCGGCGAGGAAGTCGAGGAAGTGCCATTGCGGCATGAAGGCGATGAAGCCGCAATGGGTCGGCAGGTGCGTGAAGTCGGCGACCTGGACCTGCTCGTCGCCGATCTGCGCGGCGAGCTGGCGCACCTCCTGGTGGGGCCGCTTGAGGAACTCGTCGAGCAGACCGAGCTCGTGCATGACTTGAAGGGTCGAGGGGTGGATGGTGTCGCCGCGGAAGTCACGGAAGAAATCGGCGTGCTTTTCGAGCACCACGGCATCGACGCCGGCACGGGCGAGCAAATAGCCCAGCATCACGCCGGCGGGGCCGCCGCCGGCGATCGCGCAACGCGTGTTCAGAGTTTCCGTAGCCATGCGACCTGTGGTAGCGGAATTTGGTTAACGCCAACCTGTTGGCCCTGTCTAGCCGTCCGCGGCCTCCACCGCCTGCCGGTGATGGGATAGGTCGCGGAATGTCGGATTCCGGCCGTTCAGCGGGTTTTCCTGGTCCCAGCCATAGGCGATCGTGGAGACCCGCGTCTGGAGGGCATCGTAAAGAAGAAGCCGGCCCACGAGCCCCTCGCCGATCCCGACAAGCTCCTTCACCACCTCGACCGCTTGGAGGCAGCCGACAACGCCCGCGACGGCGCCGAGAATGCCCACTTCCGAGCAGGGCGGCACGGTACCGGCCGGCGGCGGCTCCGGGAACAGGCAACGGTAGTTGGGGCGCGGGGTTCCGTCTGCGTCCGTCTCGAAGGCGCGAAAGGTGGTGAGTTGCCCGTCGAACGGGCCTACCGCCGCGGTGACCAGCGGGACTTTCGCGAAATAGCAGGCGTCATTGACGAGGTAGCGCGTGGCGAAATTGTCCGAGCCGTCGGCGACGATGTCGAAGCCACGAATGATGTCGAGGGCGTTCTCCGCGACGAGACGGGTCGAGTAGAGCTTCGTCTGCACATGCGGGTTGAGGCGCTCGATCGTGGCGGCGGCGCTCTTCGTCTTCCTGCGCCCGACACTTGCCGTGTCATGCACGATCTGCCGCTGGAGATTGTCGAGGCTCACGCGGTCGTCGTCGATGATGCCGAGCGTGCCGATGCCCGCCGCGGCTAGGTAGAGGATGAGCGGCGAGCCGAGGCCGCCGGCGCCGACCACGAGCACGCGCGACGCTTTCAGCCGCTGCTGGCCTTCGCCGCCGATCTCTTTCAGCACCAGATGGCGCTTGTAGCGCTCGATCTCGTCTTTGGTGAGCATGGCTTCAATCTATGCCTTGGGCGCGCGCCCTGCCAGGGCGACACCGGCTCAGCCGGTCGAGCCGAAGCCGCCCTGCCCGCGTGTCGTGGCACCCAGCTCCTCCACGACGGCGAGCTCGACACGGACGACGGGCGCGATCACGAGCTGCGCGATGCGTTCTCCCCGAAACACCCGGAAGCTCTCGCTGCCGAGATTGGCAAGGAGCACCATGACCTCCCCGCGATAGTCGGCGTCGATGGTTCCCGGGCTGTTGAGCACGGTAACGCCATGCTTCGCCGCGAGGCCTGAGCGCGGGCGGACTTGTCCCTCATAGCCGGGGGGCAGCTCGATCGCGAGGCCGGTGGGAACGAGCGCGCGGGCGCCCGGCGCAAGCTCCAACGGCTTTCCATCCGGCACGGCGGCGAGAAGGTCGAGGCCGGCAGCATGCGCGGATTGATAGGTGGGAAGCGGCAGGCCGTGGCCATGGCGGAGCCGGCGTACACGCACGGTGAGCTGCGGCGGTCGCGCTTCGCTCATTCGGCGGCCGAGCGCAGCGAGGAGAGCGCCTCCGCGGCGCGCGCGAGCAAGCGCGACGCCATCTCGTCCTTGCTCATGGGTGGCCAGTCCTCGACGCTAGCGCCCGTCACCAGATGCACGCGCGTGCGGTCGCCGCCCATGATGCCGGTCCCGGTCGAGACGTCGTTGGCGACGATCCAATCGGCGCCCTTGGCGCGGCGCTTTTGAAGCGCGTTGTCGATGACGTTCTCGGTCTCGGCGGCGAAGCCGATGACGAGGTCCGGGCGCTGCGGGCCTCCGATGGCGATGGTCGCGAGGATGTCCGGGTTCTGCGCGAGGGTGAGGGACAGTTCCGCCCCGCTTGTCTTCTTGAGCTTCTGCGTGGCCTCTGCACTCGCGTGCCAATCGGCGACCGCCGCGGCGCAGATGGCGATGTCGGCGGGGAGCGCATCGAGCACGGCGTCCAGCATCTCGTGCGCCGTCTCTACCTTCACGACGTCCATGCCTTCAGGATCGGGCAGCGTCACGGGACCGGTCACCAAGGTTACGTGCGCGCCGAGGGCCTGAGCGGCGCGGGCGAGCGCATGGCCCTGCTTGCCGGAAGAGCGATTGGCGATATAGCGCACCGGATCGAGCGGCTCATGGGTGGGGCCCGAGGTGATCAGAACATGCCGCCCGGAGAGCGGGCCTTGCTGCTTGTCCTCCAGCAGGCGCGCGATGGCCTCCACGATGGAAGCCGGCTCGGCCATGCGGCCCGGGCCGTATTCGCCGCAGGCCATCTCGCCCTCTTCAGGCCCGGCGAAGTGGATGCCGTCGGCGCGCAGGCTGGCGACGTTGCGGCGCGTTGCCGGGTGCTGCCACATGCGCACGTTCATGGCCGGGGCCGCGAGCACGCGCTTGTCGGTGGCGAGCAGTACGGTGGAGGCAAGATCGTTTGCGAGCCCTGTCGCCATCTTGGCGAGGAGGTCGGCGGTCGCCGGCGCCACGACCACGAGGTCGGCCTCGCGCGACAATCGGATATGGCCGATCTCCGCCTCATCCTTGAGGTCGAACAGATCGGTGAAGGTCTTGTCCTCGGAGAGCACGGAGAAGGAGAGCGGCGTCACGAACGCCGCGCCGCCTTGCGTCAGGATCACGCGCACGGACGCGCCGCGCTCCTTCAAGCGGCGCACGAGCTCGAGGCTCTTATAGGCGGCGATGCCGCCGCCGACGATCAAGAGGATGCGCTTTCCTTGCACTCTTTTCTCGCTACCACTGTCATTCCCGCGAAAGCGGGAATCCAGTAATCCCTGACCTTAGCAATTATGGAACATGGTGGTTACTGGGTTGCCCGGTCAAGCCGGGCAATGACAAGGAAACAGGATTGGTTAGCGCGCCGGGCCTAAAACACCAGCGCGAGCGCGATGGCGACCAAGGCGATCGCGCCCACCCAGATGCCTGCCCGGCTCCAGCGGTCCTTCTGGCGCTGAGCTTCTGCCAGCCTCTCCACGCTGTCGGCGTCGAGATGCACGCCCTCTTCCACCATGGATGTGAAAGCGTCGACCGTCCTCTCGGCCTGGACAAGCAGCTTGGGGATGTCGCCGACGAAACGGCCGACGGAGACGGCGCCCTCCGCTGCCTGCTCGATGCGGGCGCCGGCGCCGAACTGGGTCTCCATCCACGCCTTCACCACCGGCTCGGCGACGACCCAAATGTTGAGGTCGGGATCGAGGCTGCGGCCGACGCCCTCGACCACCACCATGGTCTTTTGCAGGAGGATCAGCTCGGGCCGCGTCTGCATATCGAAGACTTCGGTGTATTGGAAAAGCTGGCCGAGCAGTTGCGCCATGGAGATCTCGCTCGCCGGGCGGTCCATGATCGGCTCGCCGATGGCGCGCAAGGCTTGGGCGAATTGCGCGACGGAGTGCTTCCGCGGCACGTAGCCCGCCTCGAAATGCACCTCGGCCACGCGGGCGTAGTTGCGGGTGATGAAGCCGTAGAGGATCTCGGCCAGGAAGCGCCGCTCCTTCAGGCTCAAGCGGCCCATGATGCCGAAATCGACGGCGACGATGTTGTCGTCCTTGTCGACGAACAGATTCCCCGGATGCAAATCGGCATGGAAGAAGCCGTCTCGCATGGCATGGCGCAGGAAGGTCTGTACGAGCCGCGTGCCGAGTGCTTTCAGGTCGTGGCCCGCGGCGCGCAACGCGTCATGGTCGGCGATGGGGATGCCGTCGATCCATTCGAGCGTCAGCACGCGCCGCGCGCTCCGTGTCCAATCCACCTTCGGCACGCGGAAGCCTTCGTCGTCCTTGGAGTTGTCGGCCATCTCGGAGATGGCGGCGGCCTCCATGCGCAGATCCATCTCGATGGCGACGGACTTGGCGAGCGTGTCTACCACGGCGATGGGGCGCAGGCGCCGCGACGGCGCATGGAAGCGCTCGATCATGCGCGCGGCGAAGAAATAAGAGTCGAGGTCCTTCTGGAAGCGCTGCTCGATGCCGGGTCGCAGCACCTTGACGGCGACCGGCTTCAGGGTGCCGTCCGGCGTCTTCACGGCCGCCTTGTGGACTTGCGCGATGGACGCGGCGGCGACCGGCGGACCGAACTCGGCATAGAGCCGATCGATGGGCGCTTCGAGCTCCGCCTCGACGGCCTTCACCGCCTCACTTTGCGAGAACGGCGGCAAGCGGTCCTGGAGCGTGGAGAGATCGCGGGCGAGCTCGCGGCCGATGATGTCGTCGCGGGTGGCGAGGAACTGACCGAGCTTGATATAGGACGGGCCGAGCGAGGTGAGCGCCTCCGAGAGCCGCGCCTGGTTGCCCGAGGCCGCCCCGTTCTTGCGCAAGGGGGCGGTGACCCGGCCGAACAGAGCGAGCGGCGCAGGCATGGTCGTGTCGTTGGGAAAGACGCGCGCGCCGCTCCAGGCGAGCGTCACGCCCGCCTTAGTCAGCCGCGCCATATTGCCGATGGCGTTCACCGGCTCTGCCTCATCTAAAGCCGCCAGCCGGTGTGGATCGCCGCGATGCCACCGGTGAGATTTCGATAGCGCACAAGCTCGAAGCCCGCATCCTGAATCATCCGCATGAAGCTTTCTTGATCAGGGAAGCGGCGGATGCTTTCGACCAGGTAACGATAAGCCTCGGCGTCGCCGGTGACGAGGCCGCCGAGCCGCGGGATCGCACTGAAGGAATAGGCGTCATAGAGCGTGTCGAGGAGCGGCATCTCCACGCTCGAGAACTCGAGGCAGAGGAACCGGCCGCCCGGTTTCAGCACGCGGAAGGCCTCGTGAAGCGCCTTGTCGATATGGGTGACGTTGCGAATCCCGAAGGCGATCGTATAGGCGTCGAAGCGCGCGCTCTCGAAGGGCAGCGCCTCGGCATTGCCTTGCACGAAGGTCAGGCGCTCGCGGCCTTTCGCGCGCGCGCGTCCCGCTCCCAGCATCTCAGGGCTGATATCGCAGATCACGGCGCTCCCGCCGGCCCCCGCCGCATCGAGGAAGCGGCAGGCGACGTCGCCCGTGCCGCCGGCGACATCGAGGAGCGCGAACGGCGTTTCGCTTTTCGGCGGGGCCAGCGCGTTGATCAGCTCGGCTTTCCATAGGCGGTGCAGCCCGCCCGACATCAGATCGTTCATCACGTCATAGCGGCGCGCGACCTTGGCGAAAACGTCGTTCACCAGGCCCTGGCGCGCGCTTTCCGCCACACGGGCGAAGCCGAAGCTCGTCTCGGTCTCGCTGGAATCGGGGTTTTTCAGGTCTTCGGGCATTGCGAGCGGACAATAGCCTAAGCCCCCAGTTCAGGCTATTGTTGCACTGCAATGAGGTTTCTTCTGCACTGCGGTATGCCAGGACGCCATGCCAGAACTGCCTGAAGTCGAGACGGTGCGCCGGGGGCTCGAGCCCATTCTCGTGGGCAACGCCTTCGCGCGCGTGGAGCAGCGGCGTCCCGATTTGCGCTTTCCCCTGCCCAAGCGTTTCGGCGAGCGGCTGGAGGGGCGGAAAGTCGAGGCGCTCGACCGGCGCGCCAAATATCTGCTTGCCCGGCTCGACGACGGCGCGGTGCTCGTCATGCATCTCGGCATGACCGGCCGCTTCTCCATCGACAAGGCGAACGGCGTCACGGCCAAGCCCGGCGATTTCGCGCATCCTCAGCGGACCATCCCGAAGCACGAGCACATTGTCTTCCATCTCGGCGACGGCACGGCCGTCCGCTACTCCGACACACGCCGCTTCGGGATCATGGACCTCGTGCCGGCGACCGCGCTCGAGACTCATGCTCTGTTCAAGGGCCTCGGCGTGGAGCCGCTCGGCGATGGGCTCACGCCGGCATGGCTCGCGGGCAAGCTCAAAGGCAAGGCCACCTCGATCAAGGCAGCGCTGATCGATCAGCGGCTGATTGCAGGCCTCGGCAACATCTATGCCTGCGAGGCGCTCTATCGTGCCCGCATCTCGCCGCTCAAGCTCGCCGGAACGCTCGCCACGAAATCCGGCAAGCCAACCAAAAAAACGGAAGCGCTCGTTGAGGGGATCAAGGCGGTGCTGACAAGCGCCATCAGGGCCGGCGGATCGTCGTTGCGCGACTATCGCCACACCGACGGCCGGCTTGGCCGCTTCCAGCACAGCTTCAAGGTCTATGGCCGCGAGGGGAAACCCTGCAAGAGGACCGGATGCGACGGCATCATCCGCCGCATCGTCCAAGGCGGCCGTTCGACCTTTTATTGTCCAACCTGCCAGAGATAAGGGAACTGAACATATGTATGTCGAAGAGATCGCCAAGGGCGAAGAGGCGTCCAAAGGCACACCTTACGAAACGCTGATCGTCACGCGCCAGGGCAAGGTCGGGCTCATCGCGCTCAACCGGCCGCAGGCGCTGAACGCGCTCAACACGCTCCTCATCAAAGAGCTCAACCGCGCGCTGAAGACGTTCGACACCGACCCGAATATCGGCTGCATCGTCATCACCGGCAACGAGAAGGCGTTTGCCGCCGGTGTCGACATCAAGGAGATGGCCACCAAGACCTTCGTCGAAGCCTATGGCAGCGACTTCCTGGCGCCGTTCGATGTGATCAGCACCATCCGCAAGCCCATCATCGCCGCGGTCGCGGGCTACGCGCTCGGCGGCGGCTGCGAGCTTGCCATGAGTTGCGACATCATCCTCGCCGCCGATAATGCGGTCTTCGGCCAGCCCGAGATCAATCTCGGCATCATGCCAGGCGCAGGCGGCACGCAGCGGCTGACCCGTGCGGTGGGCAAGGCCAAGGCCATGGAGCTCTGCCTCACGGGGCGCCAGATGCACGCGGAAGAAGCCGAGCGCGCCAACCTCGTCAGCCGCATCGTCCCGGCCGCTGAGCTGCTCGATGTGACGATGAAGGTGGCCGACAAGATCGCCAACTTGTCGCAACACGCGGTGATGATGATCAAGGAAGCGATCAATCGCGGCTTCGCCACGACGCTCGCCGAAGGCACACGCTTCGAGCGCGGGCAGTTCTACTCGCTGTTCGCCACGGAGGATCAGAAGGAGGGCATGGCCGCCTTCATTGAGAAGCGGAAGCCCGAGTTCAAGAACCTCTAGGGCTCCCGGTTCGCGGTTAGAGTGTAGCCAGGCTTCCTTTTCGCCTAGTTGACGCTATTCCGGGCGCTCGCTATAGAGCACGTCAAATCCACGCGTTTCTTAGCGCCCTTGGCCTTGCGAACCCTGGCCGACGGCGCATCCAAGGATCCTGAAACATGGCCAATACCAAGTCGGCGAAGAAAGCCGTTCGCCAAATCACCCGCCGGACCGCCGCCAACAAGGCGCGCCGGAGCCGCATGCGCTCGTCGGTCCGCAAGGTCGAGGAGGCGATCGCCTCCGGCAACAAGGACGCCGCCCAGGCTGCCCTCAAGGAAGCCCAGCCGGTCATGGCACGGACGGCGCAGAAGGGCCTGCTCCATCGCCGGGCCGCCTCGCGCAAAGTCTCCCGCCTCGCCAAGCGCGTCGGCGCCATGGGCGCTTAGGCGCCCACCCCTCCACCGGAACGAAAGTCTCCCCCCTGTTGCGCGCGCGCCACAGGGGTTGCGTGTCGTTTTGCGCGCTCCATGTCAATTTGACGAACATTTCAATTGTTTGACGGCCGGCCGGTGGCGCTCCTTGCGCGCGCTTATCCACCGGCCCTCCCCGTCGAAAAAAAAATTGCGGCGCTCGGTGCGAAGAAACCCCGACTTGCGCGCGTTTTTCGCGCGAAGCGCCGTCGATTCAGGCTTACCAGACAGAGGCTTGCCGATAAGGGTTGCGCGGGGCGCCCACTGATCAATACTAGGCGACACCCCCGGTTCGTTCGCTTGATTGGCGGGGTTTGCGTGTGTATAGTCTGATTATCCGAACGGGGAATTCCCCTCCTTACAATCGAGTATCTTGGCCTTGGCGTTTGCCAGGACAGGTTTTCTTTGTCTTCGCAGTATGGGGGGATGAAGAACTTGTGGAATGCTTATGCGTAAGCTGTGAATATTGCGGGTGAAGACTGCGTAGAGTCGCCACGTATTGTGGTCACCACAAAAACAGTTCTTGTGACGTGCTCACATTTTTTGGGGAGGAGGCTCGATTTTGGGCGCGCATCCGGACGAAAACGCGGTCGATGAGGTTGATGTCGCAACGGCCTGGAAAGGCCTTCAGGCAAGCCCTCGGTCGCAGTTGGTCGACGTGCGCACCCGCGCGGAATGGACGTATGTCGGGATTCCCGATCTGGGGCCCGTGGGCAAACGGGCTGTCCTTGTCGAGTGGCAGACCTTTCCCGATCAGTCCGTGGATCCGCGATTTGCCGAACGCCTCGCCAACGAGTTGAAGGCGCTCGGTGTTCAGTTGGACGACGACCTTTTCTTCATTTGCCGTTCGGGAAGCCGGAGCCTGGCCGCGGCCAAGGCGATGGCGTCGGCGGGGTTCCGTGCCTGCCACAACGTCTCGGAGGGGTTCGAAGGACCGCTCGACGACGAGAGGCATCGCGGCACGCTCTTAGGTTGGAAGGCGATCGGACTGCCCTGGCAGCAAGGCTAGGGGGCCGGTCGAAGGGGACGGTTGTGGCTGTCCGCGTCGATCAAGTTGGCTGCTCCTGTGTGAAGCGTGCGGTGCGTAATGGCGCGACAAAAATGAATGGGAAAGATAAAAACCGTGGCACAGGCACATGCGCAGGCTCCGCACGGCGAGCCTCAGCAAAAGGAGCAGTGCGCGCCAAGCGAGGCTTGGGCGAGAGTCAAATCGCGGCTACGCGGCGAATTGGGCGAGGACGTCTACGCCAGTTGGTTCAGGGGCGTGGAGCTCGATCAGGTGGACGACGGGGTCGTCCATCTTACCGTCGCCACCCGCTTCCTGCGGAACTGGCTACGCGCGCACTATTACGATTCAGTGCTGCGGCTGACGCGTGCCGAATGGCCAGCGGCTGAACGCATCGAGTTCACCGTCAGGCAACCGCACTTCGCCGTCGAGACGCCCAAAGAGACGCCGTGCGATCGCCGTGCTCCGGCGATGCCGAGCGCGGACGATCGTGCCCAGCTGCCCATGCCGCTGCGCACGGGCTATGGCGGGTTCGAGGGATCGCCGCTCGACCCGCGGCTGACCTTTGCAAGCTTCGTGGTCGGGTGCTCGAACAAGCTCGCCCATGCGGCGGCACAGCAGGTCGCGAGCGCCTTCTCGAGCCCACAATCGCCGTTTAACCCATTGTTTCTTCACGGAAATGTTGGCTTGGGCAAGACCCACCTGCTGCACGCCATTTCCTGGGAAGTGAAGCAGCAGAAGCCGGACTCCGAGGTGCTCTATCTCACGGCCGAACGCTTCATGTCGGGCTTCGTGCAGGCTTTGCGCGCGCGCGATGCGCTCGCCTTCAAGGAGAAGCTCCGCAATATCGACATCCTCCTGATCGACGACATGGAGTTTCTGCAAGGGCCGACCATTCAGCAGGAGTTCTGTCACACGCTGAACTCGCTGATCGACGGCGGGCGTCAGGTCGTCGTCGCGGCGGATCGCGCGCCGACCCATCTCGACAAGCTCGACATGCGTATGCGCTCGCGGCTCGGCGGGGGGCTCGTGGCCGAGATGAAGGCCATGGACTACGACTTGCGCCACCAGATCCTCGAAAAGCGGGCGCTGGAGGCCTGCGCGGACACAGCCGGGCTCGAAGTGTCGGAGACCGTGCTCGCCTTTCTCGCGGAGCGGCTCACCGAAAGCGGTCGCGAGCTCGAAGGCGCGGTCCACCGCTTGCGCGCGAGCTACCAGCTCACCGACGAGCCGGTGACCATCGCCATCGCCGAGCAGATCGTGCGCGATCTCATGCGGGGTACGGAGCCGCGGCGGGTCCGTATCGACGACATCCTGCGGACCGTCTCCAAGCATTACGGGGTGAACCGCGGCGACCTGCTGTCGGGGCGGCGCAACCGGTCGATCGTCCGGCCGCGTCAAATCGGCATGTATCTCGCCAAGCTGCTCACCTCGCGCTCGCTTCCCGAGATCGGCCGGCGGTTCGGCAACCGCGACCACACCACCGTGCTGCACGCGATCCGCAAGATCGAGCAGCTGATGACCGACGACAATCAGCTCCGCGAGGAGGTCGAGCTTTTGAAGCGCTTGCTGCGCGACTAGAGGGAAGGCAGGAGGGGCCTTGAACTGGACCAAGGCCTCTCCCGCCAGTCTTGCAAATTGCGCGGCGCCGCGTCAAGTTCGAGCGGGATTTCCGCCCGCCTCGCCAAGCCCCACCGGGGGCCTGACCGGAGCCGAAAAAAGGCCGCTCCGGGCTGGGGTCAACCAGCGAAAAAGACGTCAATTTCGGGGTATTCTCCAAACATGCGCCTCACCATCGACAAGCCGAGCCTCGCCAAGGCGCTCGCCCATGTGGCGAGCGTGGTCGAGCGGCGCAACACCATTCCCATTCTATCGAACGTGCTGCTGGCGGCGGGCGCGAACGAGCTCAAGCTCACCGCGACCGATCTCGACATGGAGCTCGTGGAGACGGTGCCATGCACCTCGAAGGGCGAGGGCGCCATCACGGTGCCGGCGCATATGTTCTACGACATCGTGCGCAAGTTGCCCGAGGGCAACGAGATCGAGCTCGCGCGCGACGCCGAGCAGGAGCGGCTCGTCATCACGAGCGGGCCGGCCCAGTTCTCGCTCCAGACCCTGCCGGCCGACGATTTTCCGGCGCTCAGCGTCGACGATCTCGGCCATGCTTTCACCCTGCCGGCCGCAGACCTCAGGCGCCTGATCGAGAAGACGCGCTTTGCCATCTCCACGGAGGAGACGCGCTACTACCTGAACGGCATCTATCTCCATGAGGCGGGGAGCGACGGCAAGCCGACCTTGCGGGCCGTCGCCACGGACGGGCACCGCTTGGCGCAGGTCGAGTTGCCGCTTCCTTCCGGAGCCAAGGGCATGCCCGGCGTGATCGTGCCGCGCAAAACCGTGCTCGAGCTGTCGAAGCTCGTGGAGGACGCCGACGGCGAGGTCCGCCTCGAGCTGTCACCGTCGAAGGTGCGCGTCTCGGCGGGCCGCGTGATCCTGACCTCCAAGCTCATCGACGGCACCTTCCCCGATTATGAGCGGGTGATCCCCCAATCGAACGACAAGCGCATGGAAGTGGACAACGCCGCCTTCGCGCAGGCCGTCGACCGGGTCTCGACGCTGTCGAGCGACAAGGGCCGCGCCGTGAAGCTCGCCCTGGCCGATGGCAAGCTCACGCTGTCGGTGAACAATCCCGATTCCGGCAGCGCCACGGAGGAGCTTTCCGTTGACTACGGCTACGATCCCCTGGAGATCGGCTTCAACGCCCGCTATCTGCTCGACATCTCCGGTCAGCTCGAAAGCGGCACCGCCGAGTTCCACCTCGCCGATCCGGGCTCGCCAACCATGGTGCGCGACGTGAAGGATGCGTCCGCGCTCTACGTGCTCATGCCGATGCGGGTATGAGGGCGAAGGCGACGGCAGAGGGCAACGGGGAAATACGGACGGACGGCGGCGCCGAGGCAGCCGCGGAGCGCCTCTTCGTCGCTGCGCTCAAGATCACCGACTTCCGCAACTATGCGAGCCTTCGGCTCACGCTCGACGCTTCACCCGTCGTGCTTGTCGGCGACAACGGCTCGGGCAAGACGAACCTGCTCGAGGCGGTCTCGCTGCTTGGCCCCGGTCACGGCTTGCGCGGCCGCCCTTATGGCGAGCTTGCCCGCAAGGACGGCCAAGGCGGCTTCGCCATCGCCGCCACGGTGATGACCCGCCATGGTGAAGTCGATATCGGCACCGGCTTCCTGCCGGGCACGCGCGAGGAGGGCGCCGGCCGCACCGTGCGCATTGCCGGCAAGGATAAAGGCGCGGGCGCGCTCGGCGACTACGTCAAGCAGGTGTTCCTGATCCCGGCGATGGACGGGCTGTTCACCGGCGCGGCGTCGGAGCGGCGGCGCTTTCTCGACCGCCTCGTGCTCGCCATCGATCCGAAGATGCGAAACCCGCTTGGCCGCTACGACCGGGCCATGCGGCAGCGCAATCGGCTGTTCCAGCTGCGCGAATATTCGCGCGCGCTGTTCGAGGGGCTGGAGGAGCAGATGGCAGAGGCGGGCACGGCGATCGCCGCGGCGCGGCTCGACGCGGTGGAGCGGCTCTCCAGCCTGATCGAGGAGACGCATGCGGCGCGCGGTGACGGCCCCTTCCCGCATGCGGTGCTCGCGCTACACGGCACGCTGGAGACGGAGCTTGCCATGCGCCCGGCCACGGAGGTCGAGGATGTCTTCCGCCTGATCCTGGAAGAAGGCCGGGAGCGGGACCGCGCGGCGGCGCGCACTCTCGAGGGGCCGCATTTGAGCGACCTCCTCGTGGTGCACGGGCCGAAGAACGCGCCCGCGGCGCAGTGCTCCTCGGGCGAGCAGAAGGCTCTCCTCTTGGGTCTCGTTCTTGCCAAGGCCGAGCTGATCACGTCGCTTGAAGGCACCGCCCCTCTCGTCCTCCTCGACGAGGTCGCGGCTCACCTGGACCAGGCAAGGCGCGAGGCGCTTTTCAGCGAGATCCTGCGGCTCAGCGTCCAGGCCTGGATGACGGGAACGGACCGGGCGCTTTTTTCGCCGATCGCGCAAGACGCCCAGATCTTGGCGGTGAGCCAAGGTAATATCGCCGGCTGATCACGCATGTTTTCCTGTTTCGGGGGGAGTAGCGAGTGGCAAATGCCTCGATGACCGCGCCGGCCGTCGCCCGCATCGGGGGCTGGCGCGCTTCCACATTGCTGCTCGCCTTCCTCTCCGCCTATTTCGTGCTCCAGGCGGTCTTGCGCGTCGCCTGCCTGTCGTCGCTCGGGCTCGACGACGCGGAGATGGCGGTGATCACCCAGAATTTCGTCGCCGGCTACGGCTCGCAGCCGCCGCTCTATAACTGGATTCAGATTCTCGCGACCGACATCTTCGGGCTCGGGGTCCCGGCCTTCGTCATCACGCATTTCCTGCTTCTGTGGCTCACCTTCGTATTCATGTTCCTATCGGCGCGAGTCGTGCTCGAGGACGACGTGAAGGCGGCGGCCGTCGCGCTTGCACTCTTCACCATCCCGCAGGTCGGCTGGGAGGCGCAGCGCGCGCTGACCCATTCGGTGCTGTCGATCACCGCCGCCTCCTTCACGCTCTATGTGACGCTGCTCATGCTCAAGACGGGAAGCTGGGGAAGCTATCTCGCGCTCGGGCTCGCCTTGGCGCTCGGCGTCCTGTCGAAATACAGCTACGTCCCGTTCGCTCTGGCACTTCTCATCGCCGCGGTGACCATTCCCTCGCTCCGGCCGCGCATTCTGTCGATGCGCTTCGCGGCCGCCCTGCTCCTGATGGCGCTCCTTCTCGTTCCGCATCTCCACTGGGTGGCGACCCATGAGACCGAGACGCTGTCGCGCACGCGGAAGTTCAAGATCGCGCATGACGCCGGCCTGCTGCTCACTTGGGGCGAGGGTCTGCTATCGACGATCCTGGCGGCCGTGAGCTTCGCCGCGGTGTCGGTGCTCGTGTTTGCGATCGCCGCCTTCAGTCCCATGAGGCGCGCGGGGACAGGCGTCGTCGCCAAGGCCGGGCTTCAGGACTTGCGGACGCTCATTCTGCGGATGGTTGTCATCGCGCTCGCGCTCGCCGTCGTCATGGTGCTCGCCACGCGGGTGACCTACGTCAAGGACCGCTGGCTGCAATGCCTCTTGATCGCCCTGCCGCTCGCGCTGTTCATCCTGTTCGAAGACCGTCTGACGCCGCTCCGCCAGAGGCTTCTCATCATCCTGTCGGCGCTGATGGGTCTTGGCGCCATGGCCGGGCTCCTGGTCGCTTATTTGGAACCCGACCTTTACGGGGACCCGCCATCGGCCGCGGCCCCATTCGGCGCAATCGCCGAACAGATTCGCGCGCACGGCTTCGAGAAGGGTTACGTTTTGGCGGACAATTCCTATATTGCAGGGAACCTGAAATTGTCCTTCCCCGAGAGCACGGTTGCGGAGCCGGAGTACGGTCTTTGGCCTGTTGCGCCAAGCGGCCGGACGGCGCCCGTGCTCCTCGTCTGGAGCCAAGCCAAGAGGGTTAAGCCCCCCGGAAGCGTGATCCGGCTCCTGCAAAAGCTTTGCGGTGGTAAGCCATTGAATAATATTGAGACTTTCCCGCTCTCGGGCCTTTACGAGCACTCGGAGACGCTGCCCTTCAGGGTTAATGGGGCTCTGGTTTCCACCTGCCCGGCCGGGCAGGGCTAATCGCCACAACGCCCCAATCTTGGCCGTGAATCAGGGTAATATCTAAGCGTGAATCAGGGCCCCTCCCGGGCCCCCCGAGAAGACCAACGACGACCACTCAAAACATCTCCAGGGACCCATGACACCAGCTGCCAAACGCAAAGCTGAAGCTGCTGCCGATTACGGCGCGGAGTCGATCAAAGTGCTCAAAGGGCTCGATGCCGTGCGCAAGCGGCCGGGCATGTATATCGGCGACACGGACGACGGCTCGGGACTGCACCACATGGTCTACGAGGTGGTGGACAACGCCATCGACGAGTCGCTTGCGGGCTATTGCGACGCGGTCCAGGTCACGCTGAACGCGGATGGCTCGGTCACGGTGGAGGACAACGGCCGCGGCATTCCGACCGAGATCCACAAAGGCGAAGGCGTCTCCGCCGCCGAAGTGATCATGACGCAGCTCCACGCCGGCGGGAAGTTCGACCAGAACTCCTACAAGGTGTCGGGTGGTCTTCATGGCGTCGGCGTGTCCGTGGTCAACGCCCTGTCGAGCCACCTCGAAGTCACCATCTGGCGCGACGGCAAAGAGCATAGCATGCACTTCGCCGACGGCGTGCCCACAGCGCCGCTCAAGATCACCGGCGATGCGGACGGCAAGACCGGCACGCGCATCACCTTCGTGCCGAGCCCGAAGACCTTCACCATGGTGGAGTTCGATTATGCGACGCTCGAGCACCGCCTGCGCGAGCTGGCCTTCCTCAATTCCGGCGTGCGGATCATCTTGTCGGATCACCGCGGCGTCGAGCCGAAGACGGAAGATCTCTATTACGAAGGTGGCTTGCGCGCGTTCGTGAAGTTCCTCGACCGCACCAAGCATCCGCTCATCACCGAGCCCGTCGTCGTCGAGAAGACGCAAGACCGCATCACCGTCGAGGCGGCGCTGTGGTGGAACGACAGCTATCACGAGAACGTGCTGTGCTTCACCAACAACATCCCGCAGCGCGACGGCGGCACGCATCTGGCCGGCTTCCGCGCGGCGCTGACACGCACGGTCAACACCTATGCGGCGGAGTCCGGCATCGCCAAGAAGGAAAAGGTGGCGCTCACCGGCGACGACGCGCGCGAAGGGCTGACTTGCGTGCTGTCGGTCAAAGTTCCGGACCCGAAATTCTCCAGCCAGACCAAGGACAAGCTCGTCTCCTCCGAGGTGCGGCCCGTGGTGGAAAGCGTGATGGCGCAGGCGTTCTCGCAGTGGTTCGAGGAGAATCCGGGCGAGGCGCGCAACATCGTGCAGAAGATCGTCGAGGCGGCCGCCGCGCGCGAAGCGGCGCGGAAAGCCCGTGACCTCACCCGCCGCAAGGGCGCGCTCGACATGGCTTCGCTGCCGGGCAAGCTCGCCGACTGCCAGGAGCGGGATCCGGCGAAGTCGGAGCTGTTCCTGGTCGAGGGCGACTCGGCCGGCGGCAGCGCCAAGCAGGCGCGCGACCGCGCCTTCCAGGCGGTGCTCCCCTTGCGCGGCAAGATCCTCAACGTGGAGCGGGCGCGCATCGACAAGATGCTGTCGAGCGCCGAGATCGGCACGCTCATCACGGCGCTCGGTACCGGCATCGGCGATGAGTTCGATCTCGCCAAGATCCGCTACCACAAGATCATCATCATGACGGACGCCGATGTGGACGGCTCGCATATCCGCACGCTGCTGCTCACCTTCTTCTACCGGCAGATGCCGTCGGTGATCGAGGCGGGCTATCTCTACATCGCACAGCCGCCGCTCTACAAAGTGAAGCGCGGGAATCAAGAGCGCTATCTGAAGGACGAGAAAAGCCTCGAAGACTATCTCATCGGCGAGGGGCTCGCGGACGCCGTGCTGCTGACCGGCGACGACGCCGCACGCGGTGGCGGCGATTTGCGCGACATCGTCGAGACGGCCCGCAAGATCAGCGCGATCCTCAAGGGATTGCACAGCCGGTATCCGCGCTTCGTCATCGAGCAGGCGGCGATTGCCGGGGCGCTGGCCCCGAAGCTGTTGAAGGATGAAAAGCAGGCCCAGGCGGCGTCCGCCTATATCGCCAAGCGGCTCGACGCGCTCTCGGAGGAGACCGAGCAGGGCTGGCACGGGGAGGCGCTGCCCGAGGGCGGCTTGCGCTTCTGGCGCGAGGTCCGCGGCGTCATGGAGTCCCATTTGATCGACGGACCCTTCATCGCCTCCGCCGACGCGCTGAAGCTCGACCACTACGCGCCGCATCTGCAAGAGGTCTACGCCAAGCCGGCGACGCTGAAGCGCAAGGACACGAGCCTCGTGGTGCACGGCCCGTCGGAGTTGATGAAGGCGGTCATGGAGACCGGCCAGAAGGGCCTCTCGCTCCAGCGCTACAAGGGACTCGGTGAGATGAACCCCGCGCAGTTGTGGGAGACAACACTCGATCTCGACAGCCGCACCATCCTCCAGGTGAAGATCAAAGAAGGCGAGGACGCCGACGACATCTTCTCGCGGCTGATGGGCGATGTGGTGGAGCCGCGGCGGGAGTTCATCCAGGACAACGCGCTGCAGGTCGCCAATCTGGACGTGTAGCGCCGGACCAACCCCATTCCTTAACGCCATGGCAAGGCGGGAACCTTAAGGTTTCCGCGTAATCCCGAGTCGTGCCGCGTGTCCTTCGCCCGCGATTCGTTTCCGCGTGTTCAGTTGGGGCAAGTCTGATGGGTGGCGCACGGCCCAAGCCGAGACCGCAAGGCAAGAGCCGGCGCCCGGCGTCCGGATTCGGCGCGCGGGCCAAGCCGCCGGCGAGGCGGCGCCCGCAAGCGCGCCGCAAGAAAAGCCGGCTGTGGCGGCTGAAGCGCGCCGCCCGGCAGCATCCCTATCTCTTCAAGGCGCTACGCTTCGGGCTTCTTGCCTGCATCTGGGGCACCATCGTGCTCGGCGGCGCCGTGGTCTACTTCATCTCGCGGGTGCCGGACCCGGTGCTCGCCACCCTCGACGACCGCCCGCCCAATGTCACCATCCTCGCCGCGGACGGCACGGTTCTCGCCGAGCGAGGCCTGCGGCACGGTCATGTGCGGATCGAGACGCTGCCGAAATATCTGATCGAGGCGGTCACGGCGACCGAGGATCGCCGCTTCTACCACCATTTCGGCGTCGACCCGATCGGGCTCGCGCGCGCCACCTATCGCAATCTCATGGCCGGCACCGTGGTCGAGGGCGGCTCGACCATCACGCAGCAGCTCGCGAAGAACCTGTTCCTCGAGCCGGACCGCACCATCACCCGCAAGCTCGAAGAGCTGATCTACGCCGTGTGGCTCGAGCAGCGCTTCACCAAGGACGAGATCCTCGAGCTCTATCTCAACCGGGTCTATTTCGGTGGCGGCACTTACGGGGTGGAGGCCGCGGCACGGCACTATTTCGGCAGGCCGGCGCGCTCCGTCTCCCTTCCCCAGGCGGCGCTGCTCGCGGGCCTCCTCAAGGCGCCGTCCCGCTACGCGCCGACGCGGAGCATCAAGGTCGCCAGCGCCCGCGCCGACGAGGTGCTCGAGAACATGGTGGAAGCCGGCTACCTCACCGAGAAGGCGGCGGCCGAGGCGGCACGTGAGCCGCTCGACCTCCGGGCCAAGGGTGACGACACCGGCTACCCCTATGCCGTCGACTGGGTGGCGGATCTGCTGCCGGAATATGTGGGCAAGCATAGCGGCGATCTCATCGTCGACACGACCATCGACGCCGGCCTTCAACGCGTGAGCCAGGAGAAGCTTCGCACGCTGCTCGACACGGAAGGCAAAGAGCGCGCCGCGAGCGAGGGCGCCGTCGTGGTGCTCAACCCGCAAGGCGCCGTGCAGGCGCTGGTCGGGGGCCGCTCCTACAAGGACAGCCCCTATGACCGTGCGCTCAAATCGCTGCGGCAGCCGGGCTCGGCCTTCAAGCCGTTCGTCTATCTCGCGGCGCTCGAAAGCGGCTACACGCCGGACTCGGTCGCCTATGACGGGCCGGTCAATATCGGCGGGTGGCAGCCGAAAAACTACACCCACAACTATAAGGGCCAGGTCACGCTCAGATATGCCATTGCGCACTCGCTGAACACGGTGGCCGCCAAGCTCACGGCCGCCGTCGGCGCCTGGCGCGTGGTGCGCACCGCCCGGCGGCTCGGCATCAGTTCCAAGCTGCACACCCAGCCCTCGATCGCGCTCGGCACGGCCGAGGTGACGCTGCTCGACCTTGCCGGCGCCTATGCCCCCTTCGCCAACGGCGGCCAGCGGGTGCTGCCTTACGTCATCACCCGGATCCGCAACGGCGACGGCAAGGTGCTTTATCGGCGCCGCTACTCGACCGCCGGGCAGGTCGTGGCGCTCCAGTATGTGGGCGCCATGAACGACATGCTGAACGCGGCCCTCATGCGCGGCACGGGCAAGCGGGCGGCGATCCCGGGCCATGTCGCCGCAGGCAAGACCGGGACCACCCAGGACTCTCGTGACGCGTGGTTCGTCGGCTACACCGCTCAGTACGTCGCCGGGGTGTGGATCGGCAACGATGACAACTCGCGCATGAAGAACGTCACGGGCGGGTCGCTGCCGGCCGAACTGTGGCACGGCATCATGCTCTACGCGCACAAGGACATGCCGCCTCTACCGCTGCCGGGCACGCGAGCGCCGCGGCCGCTGCAAGACGCCATCGCCGCGCGGCAGCTCTGGTCGGCGACATCGAGCGAGCCCGAGCGCAACGACGACACGCCGCTCTATCAGCGTGTGTTCGGGATTTTCGGCGGCGGCTAAAGGCCTCGCGTCGCTACTCGATGCTCTGCGTTGGCGAGATGCCTTGCGAAGGCTGCGCGATCCCTTCCGCTCCGTAAGCGTGCAGGCTCGAGCCGTATTTGCGCAGCCAGTTCCGCGCCTCCTCATGGCGCGGCATCGTCTTGGCGACGAGCGACCAGAAGCGCGGCCCGTGATTCATGTGGGCGAGATGGGCGACCTCATGCGCGGCGAGATAGTCGAGCACGAAAGGCGGCGCGAGCACGAGACGCCAGGAGAAGGACAGCGCGCCGCTCGTGGAGCACGATCCCCAGCGCGTGGTCTGGTCGCGCACGAAGATGCGCTTCGGCGTCAGGTTGAGACGCTTCGCATGCAAATCCACGCGCAGCTTGAGATCGAGATGGGCCTGGCGCTTCAGCCAGTCGAGAAGCCGACGGGGCGCATGCTCCTCCTCCCCCGAGACATGGAGCCGGGGCAGCCGGCGCTTGGCGACCCGGGCGCCGGCCGGCCATGCGGGTGCGACCTTCGCGTCTTCCGGCTCCTCGACCCACACCACGCCGCGCCGGCGCTCAGAGCCGGCAAAGCGCAGGAGATGGGCGAGACCGCGCAAGGGAATGACGGCGCCGTCGCGAAAGGGCACGGGCTCCGGAAGTCCTGCAACGCGCTCCTTCAGCCAATCCAAATGGCGTGACAGGAACTCGTCGGCGTCGGCGAAGCTCGAATAGAGCGGCATGGTGAGAACGGCCCCGCGGCGGGCCTCGCTCACCTGCAAACTGAAGCGACGGGCTCGCGCGCTGCGGCGGAGCAACATAGGGATTTCCAACCCCCGAATCTTGACCTCGATGGTCTCCCCGCGCCCGATATTCAGCCGCTTCAGCATGCCACGCTCCCCGTACAAGGTACTCTTAGGGCCACTCGAATCTGAGTGGACCGAGAGTAGCACCGGACTTCTGGGAACGCGCGCCTGTGATTTAGGCAGTTAAGCCGAAAGCCCGCCCCAGGACGCTTCTGCGGCGCTGGTGGGTGCGGAAAAAATCGTGGATTTTCGGCAATATTTCGGCCCGGAAGCGCGATCCATTAAAAACGCCGTAATGTCCGACATCCGGCTGCAAATGGTGGGCGCGCATGGCCTCAGGGAGGTTTTTGCACAAGGTTTGTGCAGCTTCGGTCTGTCCGATCCCGGAAATATCGTCCTTCTCGCCCTCGACGGTCATCAGCGCCACCCGGGTCACGCGGCTCGGGTCGACGAGGGTCCCCCGGTGGCGCATTTCGCCCTTGGGCAGCCTGTGCTCCAGGAAGACGGTTTCGATGGTCTGGAGGTAGTACTCGGCCGAGAGATCCATCACGGCGAGGAACTCGTCGTAGAACTCACGGTGCTTGTCGGCGGAATCGCCGTCGCCGCGGATGAGATTGTGGAAGAGGTCGCGGTGGGCGGTGAGGTGCCGGTTGATATTCATCCCCATGAAGCCCGACAGCTGCAGGAAGCCGGGATAGACCAGCCGCATCATGCCGGGATAGGGCCACGGAACCTGGGTGATCACGTTGTGGCGGAACCAGCTCAACGGCTTGGCGTCGGCAAAGCGGTTGACCGCGGTGGGGCTCTCGCGCGCATCGATCGGGCCGGCCATGAGGACCATCGAGCGCGGCACTGCGCGGTCGCGCTTCGCCTCCATCAGCGAGACGGCGGCGAACACCGGAACGGTCGGCTGGCAGACCGCCATGACATGGACGTTTCCGCGAAAATGCTGGAGAAATTCAACGATGTAGTCGATGTAATCGTCGAGGTCGAAGGGACCGGTCTCGCGTGGCACGAAGCGCGCGTCCTGCCATTCGGTGACGTAGACGTCGTGGTCAGGCAGGAGGTCGCGCACGGTGCCGCGCAGCAGCGTGGCGAAATGCCCGGCCATCGGCGCCACGACCAGCACTTTCGGATCTTTCCGCCGCCATGTGGCGGGGAGGTCCCGCTCGAAGTGAACGAGATTGCAGAACGGCTTGGAGACGACCGTCCGCGCCTGCACCGCGACCTCCCGGCCGTCGACCGTCACGGTGTCGATCCCCCAAGCGGGCTTGCGATAGCGTCGGGTCGAGCGCTCGAACAGTTCGAGCGCGGCCGCTGCGCCGCGGCCGAGCGCCGTGTACGAGGCGGGATTAAGAGGATTCCGAAACAGGAATCGGTAGGCTTCCGCCGTCGCGCGGGCCGGATGTAGGGCGGCCTGGTTCAGCTCATAAAGATGGTAAAGCATAGAAGCCTCCGACTCAGATGCATTCTAATGCTGCATCGCGGAATCAAATGGTGATTCTATGCTGCAGTGCAATGACATGGTGCCGCAGGGGTATGCGCCGCGCGGCTAAAGGTAGCGTTGGAGGATCTCCGTCATCTTGGGAGCGGGCGTCCCATAAGGGATGTGGGTGATGTATTCGCCGTCTGGGCCCATCAAATAAGCAATCGCCGAGTGGTCAACGCTGTAATTATCGCCCGCGCCCGCCTCTTGATGTTTTTCGAATGTGACACGATAGGCTTTCGCCGCCTTGGCGATTTGTTCCGGTGTGCCGGACAGGCCGACGAATCGCGGTCCGAAATTCATGACGTAATCGGCCACGACCCGCGGCGTGTCGCGCTCGGGGTCGACGGTAATAAAGATGGGGACAACCTTGTCCGCATCCTTCCCGAGCCCGTCCAGCGCGGAGGCCATGACCTGCAGCTCGGCTGGGCAGATATCCGGACAATGCGTGTAGCCGAAAAAGACGAGCATATACTTGCCGCGAAAAGCCTTGTCGGTGACCGTGGAGCCGTCCTTGCCGACGAGTTCGAAGGGGCCGCCGATCAACGCCTTGCCGCTCGTCTCCACGCGGTTGCGCTGCATGTCGGGGTTGAGGATGAGGACGCCGGCGCCGACGAGCGCACCCAGAAGGAAACCACCGACGATGATCAGGAGCAGAGGACGTCGCATTTCGTTACTCACCAAGTTGCAGCAATGTCCCGTTGACGCGGGCGCTGCCTAAGAACCAACTGAACGTGACATAGCCGACCGCGAGATAGATCGCGTTCAGGCCAAGCGCCCACCACAAATCCATCGCATCGAACGTGTTGTGCAGCAGGATGGAGCGCATGCCTTCGAATACATGCGTCGGCGGGAGCGCGAGCGCAACCGGCTGAAGCCAGTGGGGCAACACCGACACCGGATAGTAGACGCAGCAAAAGGGCAGCAACAAAAAGGCCAGCGACCAGGCGAGTTCCTCGGCGCCGAGTCCATAGCGCAAGATCACGCCGGCCGAGATCAGGCCGAGCGACCAGCTCGTCAACACCAGCACGCAGAAGAACGCGGCGAGCGCCAAGCCCAGATCGAGCAGATTGAAGCCGAAGATGAAGAAGGCGGCGATGGCGACGGGCACCATGCTCACGCCAAGCCTGATGATGCTCCACAGAGAGAGTGCGGCCACAAGCTCGTAAGGACGTAAGGGGCTCGTCAGCAGATTGCCGAGATTGCGCGACCACATTTCCTCGATGAACGTGGTCGAGAAGCCGATCTTCGAGCGGAACAGGATGTCCCACAGAAGCACCGAACCGATGAGTACGCCTGCGGCTTGGGCATAGGGGTTCTGCGTCCCGGCGAGATATTTCTGGAGGAAGCCCCAGGTGAGCATTTGCAGAAACGGCCAGTAGATCAGCTCCACTAGGCGCACGCCGGAACTCCGCAAGAGATAGGTGTAACGGCGGACGAGCGCCGCCATGCGCCGCAAGCTCGCGTGAAGTCCGGCGGGCGGCAGCAGGACGGGCTCGACGTCCTTTATGGCGTGATGCTCGGTCATGACGCCTTTGCCACCTCCGGCGCGGCGCCTTCTTCGGTATCTCTGGTGCGGCCACGGACGACGTCGAGGAAGACATCTTCCAGGGTCTCTCGACCGTAGCTGGCGATGAGCGCTTTCGGCGTCTCATCCTCGATGATGCGCCCGGCCTGAAGCAGGATGACGCGATCGGCCAGGCGCTCGACCTCGGCCATGTTGTGGGAGGCGAGCAGCAGCGTCGCCCGGCGGCTTCGCGCATAGTCTTTCAGCTTATGCCGGATCCAGTCGGCGGTGTCCGGATCGAGCGAGGCGGTGGGCTCGTCGAGCAGCAAGAGGTCGGGTGCGTTGAGCAGCGCTTTGGCGAGGCCGACCCGCGTCTTCTGGCCGGCGGAGAGCTTGCCGGTGGGCCGGTCGAGCAGGGTCGCGATCTGAAGATCGTCGGCGACGCACGCAATGCGCTCGGCCGCGTTGGCGATGCCGTAGAGCCCCGCATAGACGGTGAGGTTCTGCTTCACGGTGAGCCGCGCCGGCAAATCGACATAGGGACTTTGGAAGTTCATCCGCTGGGCGACGTCGTAGCGGTTGCGGCTCATGTCGGCGCCGAACACCCGGACCTCGCCCGCGGTCGGCATGACGAGGCCGAGCAGCATGGCGATGGTCGTGGTCTTGCCCGCGCCATTGCCGCCGAGCAGCGCCACGGTGGTGCCCGCTTCGACGGTAAAGCTTACGTGATCGACGGCGGTGACGCTGCCGTACCGCTTGGTGAGGCCGCTCACGGCGACGGGCAGGCGCTCAGGCTCGGCGCGCGCGCCTACTTCTTTACGAAAACTGCCTGTCGTCTCATCCATGGCCTTGCGCTGCGTGCCCGCTTTGTCGGAATTATGGCTCTTCGCCGCGTGGTAGGGTTCACCTATGGCCGCACTCGACAATAGTCAAACCGTCTCCCGCCGCGCCGTGCCGGAATGGCTGCGCGCTGGCGACAGCCGGTTGCGCCTGCAGACCATCCTGCGCTTGCGCTGGATTGCCGTCGTCGGCCAGAGCCTGACGGTCATCATCGCCTATTGGGCGCTCGGCATGGACTTGCCGATCGGCGGCTGTTTCGCCGTGATCGCGCTGTCCGCCTGGCTCAACGTGGCGTTGCGCATCCGCTATCCGGCGAGCCAGCGGCTCAAGAGCAACTATGCCTTCATCATGCTGGGCTACGACATCCTCCAGCTCGGGGCGCTCCTCTATCTTACCGGTGGGCTCGAGAATCCCTTCGCCTTCCTGCTCATCGCGCCTGTCACCGTGTCGGCCTCGACGCTGCCGATCAGGATCACGGTCGCGCTCGGCGTGCTGGCCATCGCGACGGCGACGCTGCTCACGCGCTTCCACTATCCGCTGCCCTGGTTCGGCAATACCTATCTGGACCTGCCGCTGCCGTACGTGATCGGCATCTGGGCCGCGGTCGTCTCGGGCATCTTGTTCATCGGGCTCTATTCTTGGCGCACGGCCGAGGAAGGCCGGCGCATGGCGGAAGCGCTGGCGGCCGCCGAGGTGGTGCTCGCCCGCGAACAAAAGCTCTCGGCGCTCGATGGGCTCGCCGCTGCGGCGGCGCACGGGCTCGGCACCCCCCTCGCCACCATCGCCGTCGTCACCAAGGAGCTGTTGCGCGATGCGAAGCATGCGGACCCGCATTACGACGACCTACTGCTGTTGCGGGCCCAGGCCGAGCGCTGCCGCGAGATCCTGAAGGAGCTCGCCGGACGCGGCGAGCAACTCGACATCATCGTGTCGCGCATGCCCGTCAGCCACCTGATCGAAGAGGTGGTCGAGCCGCACCGGGCGATCACCGTGCCCATCGAAGTCCGCACCGGACCGTTCGCGGGGGTGGAGCCGAGCAGCGCCGCAGCGCGCGAGCCGGTGACCCAGCGCAATCCTGGCGTCATCTACGGCCTCGGCAATCTCGTGGAGAACGCAATCGACTTCGCCGCAACCAGGGTCGAGGTCGACGCGCACTGGAACCAGGACGAGGTGCGCATCGTCATCGCCGACGACGGCGAAGGCTTCCCGCCCAACGTGCTCGAGCAGCTCGGCGAGCCGTTCGTCACCACGCGGCCCGGCGAGAGCTGGGGCGAGGAGCAGCCGGACGAGCATATCGGCATGGGGCTCGGCTTTTTTATCGCCAAGACCTTGCTGGAGCGATCGGGCGCGCAGCTGGAACTCGCCAACCGGGCCGGGCCTCAAGGGGGCGCCGTGGTCACGGTGATTTGGCCCCGCAGCAAGTTCGAGCAGCCCCAAGCCGGGCTGGATTAGCCGTTTCGACCAGGAAATTTGCCCTTTCGCTGGCCAATTCACGCAAAAAGGCCGCTTTTCGCGGGTTTACCATTCACTTTGATGCAGCGCAGTCGCCCCTGAGGCTTGCCTGGGGGTGCGAAAGTCCCTACCTCTACCTGCAATTAAAACACGAATTCTTTTGGGAGCGACGTCGCGGTTGGGCTTGGACTGCGAAATGGGAGCTGAGACATGGATACCCAACCGATCTCGACCACCACGCCGCCGAGCATTTTCGTGCCACAAGACAACACCCTGCTGATCGTCGAAGACGACCGCGCTTTTCTCGCGCGGCTCGCGCGCGCCATGGAAGCGCGCGGCTTCGAGGTCGAGGCAGCGGGATCGGTCGAGGAGGGGCTGGCCTCGCTCAAGCGCCGCCCGCCGGCCTTCGCGGTTGTCGATATGCGTCTTGACGACGGCAACGGCATCGACGTCATCGCCGCGCTGAAGGACGTGCGTCCCGATGCGCGTGCCGTGGTGCTCACCGGCTACGGCAATATCGCCACGGCCGTGACTGCGGTGAAGATCGGCGCCGTCGACTATCTGGCCAAGCCCGCCGATGCCGACGACGTCTACAACGCGCTCGTTGCATCGACCAACGCCAAGGCGCCGCCGCCGGAGAATCCGATGTCGGCCGACCGGGTGCGCTGGGAGCACATCCAGCGGGTCTACGAGCTCTGCAACCGCAACGTCTCGGAGACGGCGCGGCGGCTCAACATGCACCGCCGCACGCTGCAGCGCATTCTCGCCAAGCGCGCGCCGAAGTAGCCCTTCCCATCTTGATCCTCATGCTGAGGAGCGCATCGGAGATGCGCGTCTCGAAGCATGTGGCCGCACCGTTCGAGACGGGCGCTGATGCGCCCTCCTCAGGGTGAGGAATCAGGCCGGTCGGTTCAGCTTTCCAGGCCGCAGCCGGGGTCGAGATGATGCTGGAGGCGGAGCGCGGCGGCGCGCGCAAAACACAGCATCATGGCCTTGCGCCGCGCGGCGTTGAGCCGCTCCTCGACCGGCTCGCGTACGAGCTCCGCGCTGTAGCGGTCGGCGAGGATGAGGCCTGCGTGCTCCGGGATCACGTCTGAGGGGAAGTCGGCGGCGACGGCGAAATAGAGCTTGTCGCAATAGTCGAGATATTCGTGCCACTTCCCGTCGGTACGATAATCGATCAAACACGATTTAATCTCGACGATCACCACGTCACCTGAAGGCGACAACCCCACCACATCGGCGCGGCGCCCGTTCGCCAAAGGCAACTCGGTGACGACCGAATGTCCCAGAGCGCGGAACGTGCGGCAAACGCCGCGCTGCAGCTCGGCCGCAGCTTGCGATTGACGCCCATCCAAAGAGATCAGCGGGTCTTGCCTGTCGCGCTGAAGCACGAGACTATGTCCTTACACGTCGCACAATCGTCACGGATTTGTGCATGGTTGCTCGTTTCATCCGCTGGAACAAGCTGCTAAATCCCACGTTGAGAGAAGGCCTCCGAACCCCCCGGGAGGGACCATGAACCTCACAAACACCGTCCTCGCCGAGCCCCGACTCGGGCCCGCATCTTCCCGCACATTACACGATCGCTTGATGGAGACACGCCGGCTCTCGCTGGCGCTCGCCTCCCCCTTGAGCGACGAGGATCAGGTCGTCCAGGCCATGGACGATGCGAGCCCGACCAAGTGGCACCTTGCGCATACCACGTGGTTCTTCGAGGCGTTCGTGCTTGGCCGCTTCCTTCCCGGCTATCGTGTCTTCGACGAGACGTTCGAGTATTGCTTCAACTCCTATTACGAGAGCGTCGGCCCGCGGCATCCGCGCCCCAAGCGCGGGCTGCTGACGCGCCCCTCCGGCGATCAGGTGCGCGCCTATCGCGCCCATGTGGACGCAGCGCTGGAGCGGCTGTTCGGCACCGATCTGCCGGATGAAGCGCTTTCGCTCGTCGAGCTCGGCATCAATCACGAGCAGCAGCATCAGGAACTCTTGCTGACCGACATCTTGAGCCTGTTCGCCTCCGGGCCGCTCAAGCCGGCCTATCGCGCGGCGAAGCCCGGCGTCGAGGTGAGCATCACGGCGCCTCTCGCGTTCACCGCGTTCGACGGCGGCATCTACGAGGTGGGCCATGACGGCAATGGCTTCGCCTACGACAACGAGGGCCCGCGGCACGAAGCGCTGATCCGTCCCTTCAAGCTCGCCAATCGCTGCGTCACCAACGCGGAATGGGTCGACTTCATCGAGGACGGCGGCTACCGAACCGCGACGCTGTGGCTCGCCGACGGCTGGGCCACCGTCAATGCGCAGGACTGGAAGGGCCCGCTCTATTTCGAGGAGGCCAAAGGCGGCTACATGCAGATGAGCCTCCTCGGCGATCGCCCGGTGGACCCGGCCGCGCCCGTGACCCATGTGAGCTTCTTCGAGGCGGACGCCTTCGCCCGCTGGGCGGGCTACCGGCTGCCGTCGGAGTTCGAGTGGGAGGTGGCGGCGGCCAACGTGCCGGTCGAAGGCCGCGACCTCGGCGCCGATCATTTGCGGCCCATGCCGGCCAAGGTCGACGACGGCCTCACTCAGATGTTCGGCGATGTGTGGGAGTGGACGGGGAGCGCCTACCTGCCCTACCCGGGCTTCAAGGCCGCACCCGGCGCCGTCGGCGAGTACAACGGCAAGTTCATGTGCAATCAGTTCGTGCTCAAGGGCGGGTCGTGTGCCACGCCTGAAGGCCATGTCCGGCGCACCTATCGTAATTTCTTCTATCCCCATCAGCGCTGGCAGTTCACCGGCTTGCGCCTCGCGGCGGACGCGTAACAGTGACCGGCATTTCATCCTTTCTGGCCGAGGGCCGGCCAAGCGCGCGCGCCATGGCGGCGCGGCGCGCGGCGGAGATCGCGGCGTTCGCGGAGGCTGTGCTCGAGGGGCTGGCGCGCCGCCCACGCAGCATTCCCTCGCGATTCCTCTACGACGCGGTGGGCTCCGCGCTGTTCGAGGAGATCACCAAGCTCGAGGAGTATTATCCGACTCGAACCGAGACCAAGATGCTCGAGACGTTCGGCGCCGAGATCGCGCAACACGTGGGCGACACCGATATCCTCGTGGAGTTCGGCTCAGGCTCGAGCCGCAAGACGAGCCTCCTCATCGACGCGCTTCCGGGTCTCGACACCTATGTGCCCATCGATGTGTCCGAATCGTTCTTGGCGGAAGCCGCCAAGCGCCTGGCCGCCCGTCATGACGGGCTCAACGTCAGGCCCGTGGTCGCGGACTTCACCACGACACGCGCGCTCGCCAATGCCTCGCGCGGCCCGAAACTCGGCTTCTTCTCCGGCTCGACCATCGGCAACCTCACCCATGCGGAAGCCAAGGCATTCCTGGAAAATGCCGCTCAGCTTCTCGGACACGGCAGCACCTTCCTCATCGGCGTCGATCTCAAGAAGAGCCTCGACATTCTGATTCCCGCCTATGACGACGCGGACGGCGTCACCGCCGCTTTCAGCCTCAACCTCCTGGCGCGCGTCAACCGGGAGCTCGACGGCGACTTCGACACCACGAAGTTCGCGCATTGCGCCCTCTACAACGAAGACAAAGGCCGCATCGAGATTTATCTGGAGAGCTCGGTCGATCAAACGGTCCACGTGCTCGGGCGTAGATTCACGTTCGCGAAAGACGAGCGCATCCACACCGAGAACTCGCATAAATACACGGTCGCCGAGTTTCAGGACCTCGCACGCTCTTCCGGCTGGTTGCCCGTCACGGCGTGGACCGACGGCGATCGACTCTTCAGCCTGCATCTCTTGTGCTTGGCGTAGCGCGCTGCAAATTCTCGGCTCGATTCAATTTGCGGCTTATTCGCTGTTTTAGGCTTTGTTCACGTGCGACCGTGAGGGTGCCCACACACCTCCAACGCCAGCGATGAGGGAAGTCGAATGGCGTCTTCGACGGCGAAGCACCAGCATAATCGCGCGCTTCTCGGCACGAACTTCTTCGCCGGCGACGTGGTCCAGGGGCTTGGACCGTATATCGCCATCTATCTCCTCTCCGCCTATCACTGGCAGCCGGGCGGCATCGGCATGGCGCTCGCCGCGGGCTCGATCGCAACGGTGGCGGTCCAGACGCCCGCAGGCGCGATCATCGACGAGACCACGTGGAAGCGCGCGATCCTCGCGGTCTCCCAGCGAAGTAAATGATCCGGGCGGCTACTGCCACAGCCACCACGTGCCGATGGCAAGCGTGATGAGCGTAAGCGGCGCGCCGACCTTGAAATGGTCCCAGAAGCCGATCCCCACGCCCGAACCCGCGGCGCGTTGCACCACGATCAAATTGGCGATCGAGCCGAGAATCGTGAAATTGCCGGCGAGCGTCGCAGCCATCGCGACTACCAGCCATGCTTTTTGCTGGTCGGCCAAGGATTCGACGAACGGTTTGAGCATCAGAACGGCGGGGACGTTGCTGACAAGGTTGGACAGCACCGCGGTCACGCCGGCAAGCGC
>Ga0307444_1000172_pt1 | contig 34199 bp, 28 predicted proteins | sample SalMarSW160340MG_FD_202145 | JGI IMG/M metagenome (GOLD analysis project Ga0307444, IMG submission 202145) | Salt marsh sediment microbial communities from the Plum Island Ecosystem LTER, Massachusetts, United States - SW1603-40 | ecosystem: Environmental > Aquatic > Marine > Intertidal zone >...
CGACTTTTTATAAAATCGTCATTTTTTAAGATACAAAGATATGAAAGCAAAGTCAAGACTAAGTTTCTTCGTGCGTCCGCGTGTATCCGATTGACTATAGGGCATTTTTCCTATACCTTGCCTCCTGGATAAGACATGGCCGACAGGATGAGCTGATGAACGTTCCAGAACTTTTGGAAACCGTTTTTGACGAAAGCCGGGACCTCCTTAAAGCGGTGCCGGGAGACCTTGTGGAACGTTTCATAAAGGGACTTGACCACGCGGATCGAATCTTTTGTGGCGCCCAGGGCAGGTCGGGTTATGTCTTGCGCTGTTTTTGCATGCGGTTGATGCACTTGGGGTATCGAGCCTTCTTCGTGGGTGAGACCATCACCCCTAGAATCGCAAAGGCCGATATCCTCGTGGTTCTTTCGGGTTCGGGCCAAACCGCCTTGACGTACGAGTTGCTCAAAGTGGGACAGCAGCAAGGGGCCTTAACCTGTGGCATGATAGGGGTTGAAGATTCCCCCATCGGCAGGGCTCTCGATTTGAAGGTTTGCCTTCCAGGGGGATCAAAGAGGGGCTACCCGAACGCTGCGTGGTCCGTGCAACCCCCAGGGTCTTTGTTCGAGCAAGCCGCCTTTGTCATGTTGGAAACGATGGCGCTGGCGTTGTACCAGATGCAGGGAAGTGATGGTCGGGCACTACTTGAACGCCATACGAATCTGGAGTGATTTTTCCCCTTCATGATTGACGGTTTCGTAAAAAGTCGATTTTGTTCACGCCGTGAACATTTTGGGGGCCCTTGAGACATTCAGCCAAAATGCCAACACGCAGTGCAGCTTTGCGCGCAACTCGAGCTAAGGCCCTCAAACAGTCACCATTTCTTAACGCTGAACCGAAAAAGCGAGCGCATTCCCCGTAGCTTGCTGCGGGGTTAGCGAGCGTATCTAAAACAGTCAGCGTTCCTTACGGTCGTCCAAAATGCTCAATATCGTTCGCAAAACACTTTTTACGAGTCTGTTATGATTGTTTTTTTGTTTGAGGTGAGGCCATGAAACCGGTTCTGCAATTGGCTCTTGATTTTGTAGATCTAAGTCGCGCGACAAAGAATGCCGAGGCCGCGATGGCGGGCGGGGTAGATTGGCTTGAAGCCGGCACGCCGTTGATAAAGAGCGAGGGACTTGGGGCGGTTCGCGAATTACGGAGACTGTTCCCTCGGGCGACGATTGTGGCCGACATGAAGATTATGGATGCCGGCCGCATTGAAGTTGAAACGGCGGCCAAGGCGGGTGCCAATGTCGTGGATGTTCTGGGTGCTGCAAGCGACGCCACCGTTCGAGAATGCATACAGGCTGCGAAAAACTACGGAGCCAGAATTGTGGTGGACCTTATTGCTGTCAAGGACCCTGTGTCGCGGGCCAGGGAAGTCGCGGATTTTGGAGCTGATTATGTCACGGTGCATTGTTCCATAGACGAACAGATGGAGGGGAAAGATCCGTTTGAAACGCTGCGCAGTGTTGTGAAGAGCGTTTCCGTGCCGGTAGGCGTTGCGGGAGGGATCAATTCGGAAACAGCCCCGCGAGCCTTGGAGTCAGGGGCATCGATCGTCATCGTGGGCGGAGCGATCACCAAGGCCGTTGATCCAAGACAAGCGGCCGGCATCATCAAAAGGGCCATGGAGACCATGGTTGCCGTGCCCACCCAACTCTTTAGAAGAGGGTCGGGGGCGCAGATTCGGGAGATCCTGCAGCAGATCTCGGCAGCAAATCTATCAGACGCTTTACACCGGGCAGGCGTGATGCAGGGGATACGGCCACTGTTTCAAGGAATCCGACTGGTGGGCCGCGCGGTGACAGTGAGAACCTATCCCGGAGACTGGGCTAAACCGGTTGAGGCGATCGACGTTGCGCAAGAGGGGGACGTGATCGTCGTGGATGCCGGAGGCCTCGGCCCGGCTATTTGGGGTGAATTGGCTACGCACTCCGCAATGCAAAAAGGGCTGGCAGGTGTGGTCATCGATGGTGCCATCCGAGACACACACGACATAAAACAGATGAAGTTTCCAGCCTTTACGAGATTGGTCATGCCTAATGCGGGTGAGCCGAAGGGTTTCGGTGAGATCGGAGTGCCCGTGAACGTGGGAAATCGCAGGGTGGAAACCGGCGACTGGATCCTGGGCGATGATGACGGGGTTGTGATCCTGCCAAAATCCATGGCAGCTGAATATGCCAACCGTGGCATGGACGTGTTGGAGAGAGAGAACCGAATTCGCGAAGAAATCAAAACAGGAAGCACACTCAGTAAGGTCACTGAGCTTCTCCGCTGGGAAAAAAAATAGCCCCTTATTGTCCCTTCTTTCGTCGAATCCGCCGAGCCTTTTCTCGCGCGGTCCTTACCATCCACAGGGTCAAGAAATATCCTGCCAGGCTCACGACAATGCCGATGAGGGCACCCCCTACGATGAGGGACAGGAAGACCCCGGCGCTCGCATGCCAAAATGTCTCCCACGAAGGGCTCGAAAAGAAGACCGCGTTCAATGGATAGCCGAGCAGCTTCGCTCCTACCATGTAATTAAATCCGTAGATAAGAGGGGCAGTGACTGGATTGGTAAACCACACGGTTGCAGCGGCCGCCACCTTGTTGATCTTGAAAAAGGCGGCAATCGGCACGGCCAGGCAGGTCTGAAACCCCATGGTTGGGCTCATGGCCACGAAAAAGCCTAACGCCGCGCCCCAGGCAATCTCTTCAGGGCTCCCATGGAGGCGGATGAAACGATCATAAAGATATCGAGCCAACCTCCTCGGACGACTGGCCGATGCATTCGGCCAGTCTGGGTGGGACTGAGCGGCGTCATCCTGGTCTTGTACAGGCCTTCTTATCATGGCGTTTCGTAAGGGCATCGAGGCTTTCAAGGTCTTCGTGTATAGGCACGGTCGAATTGAAGTCGCACATCCGACAGGTATCCTTATCCAACTCTTGTAAGAAAAACAAGTCAAACAAAGGGGCGTACGTTGAAAAATCATCACTAAAAGGGTACTATGCTGCCCCCGAAACCCAGCCAAGTTGGGTAGCTTTTAACATCATCACCAGTCAAATTCTGACAGACTCGTAAAAAGTATTTTGCGAACGATATTGAGCATTTTGGGACAAAGGCACTTAAGATGTTTGGCGTTAAAAAATGCTAACTGTTTGAGGGCCCTAGCCCGAGTCTTAGCATTTTAGCTGAACATCTTAAGGGCCCCCAAAATGTTCACGGAGTGAGTAAAATCGACTTTTTACGAAACTATCAAATTCTGTGAGCGCAAAAATATTCGCTACGCTTTTTCTGGCTGTTTTTTCTGTCACCCTTGGGGTGGGCTTGGTGGTTCCATTGCTGCCGGTGTATGCTCATGAACTTGGGGCAACGGGATTGTACATAGGTTTTATCTTTGGGGCCTTTTCCCTTTCAAGGACGGCCTTTCTCCCCTTTTTCGGCCGTCTGTCAGATCTCAAGGGAAGAAAACCATTCATTACTACAGGGCTTCTGGCCTATTTTCTGGTCGCCATAGGCTTTACACTGTCAAGGAATGTCAACCTCTTTATTTTGATCCGCTTTTTCCAGGGCATTGCATCGGCCATGATCTTGCCGGTGGCCCAGGCCTATGTTGGGGAAATCACGCCTAGACACAGAGAAGGTTTTACCATGGGTCTGTTTAACATCTCCCTTTACGCCGGCCTGAGTCTTGGACCGGTGGTCGGCGGCGTGGTCCATGATGCCTTTGGCCTTCGGACCGCCTTTCTGAGTATGGGAGTGGTATCGCTGTCAGGCTTTTTCCTGTGCCTTGTGTTACTGCCTCGCAGCAAGGAGGAGCGGCCTCTAGTGCCGACCGGGTCCCCGACCCGTTACCGGGCCCTTGTGAAGAACCGATATCTCGACGCCCTTTTTTTCTTCCGCTTCGCCTTTACCACGTCGATCGGGATGGTGTGGGCCTTTCTTCCCCTTCTCGCGGGCCTTGAGTTCAATCTGTCCAGTTCGGCTATCGGGATCCTGGTCATGCCGGGAGTGCTCGTCACCGGTCTTTTGCAGACGCCGATGGGGCTCTTGGCGGATCGCTTCGACAAGAGGACCCTGATTGTCTTGGGTGGAATCATAGCTGCCGGAGCCGTCTTTTCCTTTGTTTACGCAAAAGGATTCTGGGCCCTGTTTGTGGCCAATGTCTTGTTCGGTGTCGGAGGAGGGATTGCCATACCCTCGGTAATGGCCATGACGGTCATTATAGGACGCCACACAGGGTCCATGGGCTCTATCATGGGCATGTTGACCATGGGGCACAGTCTGGGCATGTTGACGGGCCCTATATTTGCAGGCTTCATGATGGATACCTTTGACCTGTCGCTGGCTTTCGTAGGAGGCGCAGTCATCATGGGGTTAGGGTCTATCGTCGCCCTCGTGTTGACGGCCGGGTTCCAAAGCTGGGCCGAAGAAAAGGGGCATGATTGACAACAGGCGCATGCTACTTTAAACTTCGTAGCTATAGATCGTCGTATCAATCCCTTCTATGGATGGGAGGTTACTGACATGGAATCTCATAGTGGCGAGACCGTCACCATTGGTTCATTGGAGATTATGCTGGCCCAGCCCGCAGCGTTGCCTTTGAAATGGGTGGGACAGAAGGAACTCATTAAGCAGGTGCTGGCCGCATGGATGGTGATCGACGAGAAAGATGTCCCTTTCAACCCCCGTCTCGTTGGAAAACCGGGCGTTGGCAAGACCACCCTCGGCTATGCCGCGGCCAAGCAGCTCAATCGGCAGGTGTATCTGTTTCAGGCCACCATGGACACTCGGCCCGAGGACCTCATCATTACCCCTGTGATGGGGGGTGATGGTCAGGTCAAATATGCTGCCAGCTCTTTGGTAACAGCCATGATTAGGGGCGGGGTGTGCATCTTGGACGAGGGAAATCGCATGAGCGAGAAATCGTGGGCATCTCTGGCGCCACTCCTTGACGATCGGCGATATGCAGAGTCTCTCATAACAGGTTTGACCTTGCCAGCTCATCCTGATTTCAGATTTGTTGTGACGATTAACGAGGACGCTTCCACCTACGAAATCCCGGAATACATCCACTCCAGGCTGCAGCCTCAGATATTTATAGATTTTCCGGACCGGGAGGACGAACGGTTGATCCTAAAGGAAAATTTGCCCTTTGCCGACGAGGATATCCTGAACTATATGGTCGATTTGCTCCAGCGCGCCCATGCGGCCGATGAGGTCTATTCTGTACGCGACGGAATCAATATGGCCAGGTATGCCTTGAAGATGATGCACGGCACGGGGATGTCAAGGAAGGAAGCCATTCAACATGCCATCCTCAATGTGCTTGGTGAGGAGGCCCTCCGCTACACAGAATAGAAATGCCCAATGAAGCCTTAGAACCCATGGGTCCCATCTTTCCCGTCCCAATTGTCCATTACAGCCTGGAGTTTGCCGATGCGGTGCGGGACCTATTTCAACACGTTAGGCCGGACGCCGTAGCCGTAGAACTGCCCCGCTCCATTCAGGATGTGGTCGAGAAGGGTGTGCGGCGACTGCCTGAGATCTCCGTCGTCTTGTACCAGAACGACAAGGGGGAGACGCTCTATCTGCCTATTGAACCTACAGACCCTCTCACGGAAGCCGTCCGGTCTGGTCTGGAGACAGACATCCCGGTCTACTTCGTCGATTTGGACCTGGATGAATATCCTTCATATCGCGACTATGTGCCGGATACCTATGCCGCCCACCGCTTGGGAATCCGGTCTTATTACAATATCTATGCTCACCAGAGTCTTCCCTCACTGAAAAAGCCCCCCCAAGATCTTCGGCGAGAGGCCGGCATGGCTTACCACCTGCAGCAGCTGGCGGCCAAACACAATAAGGTCCTTTTTGTTTGCGGACTGGCACATCTTGAGGGTGTGAGGGCGGCGTTTTTCCGTCCTCAGGCTGAACCCCTTGAGAAAATCAAGCGAACCGGGGTAAGCGTCTTTAATCTTCACCCCGACGATCTGGCTGAGGTGCTCACCGAATACCCCTTCCTGGCCGCTGTCTATGAATACCGAAGGCACGGGCTTCCGCCCGAACCCGAGCTCTCTGATTTTACAGTTCGCAAGAAGCTTGGCGTCCTCAAACTGATGCATGGAGGAAAAGACACCTGTTCTGAAGAGGAGGCCCTGGATGCGTCCATACGGTGGAGCGTGCATCACATCAAACCGGGCATCGTGGACCGCCAAGTGGTAAGCCTAAGACTTTTTGAGCAGGCGGCTCGGCATTATCGCCAGGATACGGGCGAAGCGGTGTACCGATGGCAGAAACAGGCCTTTTTCCGCTATTCAAGGAACTATGCCCTGTTGGAAGAAGGGCTCTTGCCTGATTTTTACCAGCTTCTCGTTGCAGCCAGGGGGTGCGTGGACGACAATTTCTGCTATGCCTTCTGGCGCCTGGGGTCCTTCTATCCGTGGCAGAAGGCTCAGTCTTCAATCGCCACCATCCGCATGAGTGGAGACATGCTGCGGCTGGGACAACGTAAGATTCACATCCGCAGGAGACTTCGCAGGATCAAACGTCGTCCTGTGTATGTGCCCAGAAAACGTCGAATGAAGGAACACAGACCTGGAGAATGGCTGGAGGGTTTTGATGATCCTTACATTTGCTCCTATCCGCCTGAGGACCTGGTCATTGAGGATTACGGTGGTTTTCTCAAAAACAAGGGGTCGCATGTGCTGTCAGCCGATGACGCGGTCAGTGTCCCCTTTGAAACCACGATCCTGGACGGGATCGACATGCGGGAGACGGCCCGTCACATCCATGAGGGCCGTATCTACGTCAAGGAGTTTAAGAGGGTTAAAGGTGGCGTGGGATCGGTGGTGATTATCTTTGATGACGACAAGACAGGCCAGGCCTATCCCTACCTCATGACATGGCTGGGAGAGCACGACCAGGAGTCGGACATGGCCTTTTACGCCACCCATCCTGCCGATCATATTGTGGGGCCGGGCATCTCAAGGTGTACCTATGGGGGGGCTGTCATGACCTATCCGCCCCTTCGCCTGGCCGATGTCTGGGGAGACCCAGAGTACGATTGGGCACGGACCAAGGCAGAACGGCTTCTCTTGGCGGGCTTGGAATACAGCCTGGAAAAGCATGTGGTTTACGTGGCACAATCGCCACCCAGATCCTTTATTAAGCAGGTGGCAACCCGATGGGGCCGGCACATCGTTTACATCCCCATCGGCCAGCTTTCGCCGATCAAGCTTAAGCAGATACGCACCTTCCACGTGCTGGCAGGTAAAGACAAACGCAAGACCGCCAAGGATTACATTTGGTAACGACTCTTGCCTGTGGGGAAGGGGTTCTTTCCGGGGAGCATGGCAAATCTACCAGGACAGATTATCTCCAAAAGGGTTGGCAGAATCCTCGAACTCTTGGCATCAACTCATCGGGAGAAGACCCATTAAGCAAAGCTTTGGACGAACCCCTGTGGGTTGCTTCCTGAATTGGAGGGAGGTGCTAATTTTTGGCGGGGTGTTCAGGGGCCTCTGGGATGTGTGTTTTTTCCGTGTCTTTTGCCTGGTCGCCGACCGTGCATGAGTTCCTGAGTCAGGTAGATATGCCAAGTCTTGGCAGGACATAGGCCTGAAGCAAGAGCCAGACAAAAAAAACAGCCAACAAAATCAATAGCTCAGATGACATTCTTTATTCCTTCAGCCGACGGCTGAAATGAATTTACGCTCAGGAAAAACCTCGAGAAGACGGTGAGCAAGACGAGGTCGCAGAAGTCCCGACATGCCCGGCCGTTCTGCTCGAAGAAAACATGGATAGCAGGCGCTCAGGATTGGGGGCGCCGCATTTTGGACATTTGACAGGCTCTGGATCCGATGAAAAGATAATGTGCTCGAATTCATCGCCACATTGTGGGCACCGAAATTCATAGACTGGCATTGATTCCTCCTCGGCGCGGTTCGCTCCAAAAGGCGAACGAGCCTTTGAACCGCACGGTCGAAGATTCCCTCTAGCTTGCTACAGGGAGCTTCAATCGGACGTTTAAATATATTATTAAGCATTCGGTGCCGCATTGCAAGGCTTTTTGTCCTTCTTGTGGAGGAGCTGGGTGGCGTGATCAGGAAATATTGGCCATGGCTTATAGCCTTTCTATATTTTGTTAACCCTTATGATATAGTACCGGATTTTATCGCCGGCCCTGGCTGGCTTGATGATCTGGCTGTCTTGGCGTTGGCATGGTGGTGGGCTGCCAGGCTGAAAAGGACCGGTCGGTATCGCAACGGCCCGTGGGCGCGGCAAACAAACCAACAAGAATCCCCTGGTGCGGGTCGACGGGCCGAGGAGGATCCTTTCAAGGATGAGGACCCCTATGAGATTCTGGGCATTGATCAGGGGGCATCCAAAGCACAGATCAAGACAGCGTATAAGAAACTGGTCGCCCGATATCACCCCGACAAGGTGCAGTATCTGGGCAAGGAATTTCAAGAGCTGGCCCACAAGAAGTTCGTGGCCATTCAGAAGGCCTACGATATCCTCATGAGATGATACAGGCCCTCCTACTCGGTTCCGATAAAGAACGGTCGAAAGCTGGACTCGTCCTGTTCAAGGGCGGCCTTTATCTCATCCAGGAGCCTTGGCTTGTCATAAGGCAGCCGCCCATGGAGGTTGATGTAGTTGGTGTAGTGATCACTGGTGAGGATCGTGCCAATGGCAAGCCGTTCAAGGAAGGCTTTTGTTTCCTTTAAGATGGCGTGAGGGGTGAGCATTTGAAAGCTGCCTGCCATGACCTCTTCGAGAAGAGGGGTGTTGGTTTTTGGCACAAAGGTGCGTAGCCGCACAAAGTCCGGCGCGATTTCATTGATCACGCGAGCCGTTTCCTCGGCATGTTGGCGCGTCCTGTCCTGTCCCCCGATACCCAGGATGACATACAGACTTAGCTCCATGTTGGCGGCCATGACCCACCTGCCTGCCTCGATCTGCTGCCGGGCATGGGTTCCCTTATGAATGCGTTTCAGTGTCACATCGTCTCCTGATTCAAGGCCCACATGAATACGCCCAAGACCCGCTTTGGCCAATTGCTCAAGTTGTCTTGGTCCCTTTTTGTGAATAAACTGCGAAGATCCGTAGACCGTGATGCGCTCAATGGATGAAAAAGTCCTCCTCGCAAAACAGCATACCTCAGCCAGGTCTTCCGTCTTCATGGCAATGGTGTTTCCCGCGGGAAGAAACATGGTGTGCACATCCGGGCCGTAGATCTTTCTTGCTTCCAGCATGTCTTCCTTAATGTCATCGACGGGCCTGCAACGGTATCTGGGGCCGTTCTTGTAAACCATACAAAAAGTGCACCGGTTGTGGGGGCATCCAACGGTGGCCTGGATCAATAGTGAGTCGGCCTCGCTGGGCGGACGATATATGGGACCTTCATAACGCATGGAGAGAGCTTGATTTTTCTTGAAGAACGAGCATGAGTTTGATAGTTTTTAAAGTTTAAAAGGCTCCGAGGTGAGCGGCTGCTTATCCATTGCAGCAATATTCCAGTCTTTTCTTCTCATTATAGGACACATGTCATTCATTGCAAGGCGCAAACAGACCCGGCAGATATCCATCGGTGGTGTGAAGGTGGGGGGTGGCGCACCCATTGTTGTGCAATCCATGACCAACACCTTCACCCACGACATCTCTGCCACCGTGGCGCAGATCCATCGCTTGGAGGCTGTGGGCTGTGAGCTTGTGCGGGTCGCTGTGCCGGACGAGGCGGCCGTGGAGGCCATCAGCCCGATCAAAGATCAGATCTCCATTCCCCTGATCGCCGATATTCATTTCGATTACCGGTTGGCCCTGGCAGCGGTCAGGGCCGGGGCGGATGCCCTGCGGATCAACCCGGGCAATATTGGCGGAGCCAAAAAGATCAGGGCCGTGGCAGAGCTGGCCAGGCAGCGCGGGATCCCCATTCGCATAGGCGTGAACGCGGGTTCCATTGAAAAGGGCCTCCTAAAGAAACATGGCGCGGCTACGCCGGTGGCCATGGTGGAGAGCGCTCTGCGCCATACAGAGCTGCTGCGATCCTTTGACTTTCACGACATCAAACTTTCTATCAAGTCATCGGACGTGGCCCGTACCGTGGAAGCGTACCGGCTTCTGGCTTCTCAAACCGATCTTCCCCTGCACGTGGGCGTGACCGAGGCCGGCAGCCTGGTATCGGGCACCGTAAAGTCGGCCCTGGGTATCGGTATTCTCCTGGCCGAGGGCATTGGCGACACCATTCGCGTTTCTCTTACCCGCGATCCGGTGGATGAAATCCGGGTCGGCTTTGAGATACTCAAGGCCTTGAAGATCCGACAGCGGGGCCCGGAGATTGTTTCGTGTCCCACGTGCGGCCGTTGTAATATCGACCTGGTGGAGGTGGTGGAACGCGTTGAGGCAGCCCTGCTCACCAAGACCACCCCGGTGCGGCTTGCCATTATGGGATGCGTGGTGAATGGACCTGGCGAGGCCCGAGAAGCGGACATCGGCATCGCCGGCGGCAAGGGACACGGGGTGTTGTTTAAAAAAGGCAAAGTGGTGCGCAAGGTGCGGGAAAACAAACTGGTTGAGACGCTTCTTCAAGAAGTGGAGGCGTATGAAACGAAGGAGTAGCATGGGCAAAGAACGACAGACGGCCATTGCACCAAAGCGGCACGAAGACTATCCAGAATGGTATCAGCAGGTGATCAGGGCATCGGACCTAGCCGAAAACTCGCCGGTCAGGGGATGCATGGTCATCAAGCCATGGGGCTATGCCCTCTGGGAAAACATCAAGGGCGTGCTGGACAGCATGTTCAGGGCGACCGGGGTCAAAAACGCCTATTTCCCCCTGTTCATACCAAAGCGGTTTCTTGAGAAAGAGGCCGAACATGTGGAAGGCTTTGCCAAGGAATGCGCCGTGGTGACCCATCATCGTTTGGAGAGCGCTGAAGGCGGTGGGCTGGTTCCTGCGGGCCCGCTCGAAGAGCCTCTGGTGGTGAGGCCCACCTCTGAAACGATTATTGGGGAGTCGTTTTCCAGGTGGGTCACCAGCTACCGGGATCTTCCCCTGCTCATCAATCAGTGGTGCAACGTGGTGAGGTGGGAAATGAGGACTCGCATTTTTTTAAGAACCACTGAATTCCTTTGGCAAGAAGGGCACACGGCCCATACGACACCGAACGAGGCGATGGAAAGAACCCATCAGATGCTGGCTATTTATGCCGGGCTGGCAGAAGATCATCTTGCCATGCCGGTCATCAAAGGTGAGAAAACGGCCTCTGAGCGATTTCCGGGGGCCGTTAACACCTTTACCCTGGAGGCCATGATGCAGGACCGGAAGGCGCTTCAGGCAGGAACTTCCCATTTTCTGGGACAAAATTTTGCAAGGGCGTCGGAAATCAAGTTCCAGTCCGCGCAGGAAAAGGAAGAGCATGCCTGGACCACCTCGTGGGGAGTCTCCACACGCCTGATAGGCGGTATCATCATGACGCATAGCGATGACGATGGGCTGGTTCTGCCTCCTGTGATTGCACCATCTCACGTGGTGCTCATGCCTATTGTCAAGAAAGACGACCACAGAAGCCCTGTTATGGATTACACCTATGCCTTGGCCAAGGAGTTAAGAGCTTTGAGGTACCATGATCGCAAGATCACGGTCGAGATTGATGACAGGCAAGTGGGCGGCAGGGGATGGGATTGGATCAAGAAAGGCATGCCCCTGCGCGTTGAAATAGGTCCCAGGGACATAGCCGAAGACTCGGTGTTTGTGGGACGAAGGGACCGGGGGCCGAGAGACAAGGAATCGGTCCGCCGGGACGAGTTTGTGAAGACCATGGTCTCTATGTTGGATGACATACAAAGCAATCTTTTTAATCGAGCCTTGCGATTGAGGAAGGAAAATACCGTTCGTATTGATTCGCAGGATGATTTCTATGCCTTTTTCACGCCAAGTAATCCGGACAGGCCCGAGATCCACGGCGGCTTTTCCCTGAGCCACTGGTGTGGGGACCCAAGGTGTGAAGAAAAGATCAAAGAGGACCTGAGTGTGACGATTCGCTGTATCCCCCTTGCGCATGAGATCGAGACGGGAACGTGCATTGTCTGTGGGAGCAAAAGCAGCGGGCGTGTGGTTTTTGCCAAGGCCTATTAACCACCTTACGACTTGACCGGCTTGCTTTCAGCAAGCCCCGTCCTTTAGGACGGGGTCGAGGGGAGCTATGAAAAGACTGTTTTTCTTCCTTACCGGAAAGCCCCGCCCTGCAGGGCGGGAGAAGCTTCACAAGCCCTTGTGACATGATCCGCATCACCGACATCTTGGACCACATCAGTGCTTACCACCCGGAAGCCGATTTAAATCTGGTGGAACGCGCCTATGTCTATTCGGCAAGGATTCATGACGGCCAGGTGAGACTCTCCGGCGAACCGTATCTGTCCCATCCCCTAGAGGTGGCCGGACTTTTGACCAGGTTGAAGCTGGACACGGTCAGTGTGGCTGCCGGCCTCCTTCACGATGCTTTAGAGGATACGGAGGCGACGGCCGAGGAACTGACGGAGATGTTCGGCCCCCAGGTTACCCACATTGTGGAGGGCGTGACCAAGTTGAGCCGTCTGTCTTTTCGGAGTTCTGAGGCCCGGCAGGCAGAGAGCGTCCGCAAGATGATCCTGGCGATGGCCGATGACATTCGCGTCATCTTGATCAAGCTTTGTGACCGGCTCCACAATATGCGGACCCTTCGGTTCCACACGGAAAGGAAGCAGGTCAAGATAGCCCAGGAAACCTTTGACATTTTTGCCCCTATCGCCAACCGTTTGGGTATTTACTGGATCAAGGACGAACTCGAAGACATCTCATTCATGTACCTTTTCCCCCAGGAATACCAAGACATTGCAAACCAGGTGGCCAGAAAAAAGGAGGAACAACAAGCCTACATAGATAACATCAAGGGGATTATTCACAAGAAAATGGCCGAAGCCCACCTCAACTGTGAGGTCCAGGGCCGCCACAAGCATTTCTATGGAATCTACCAAAAGATGATGGCTCAACAGGTGGGCTTTGACGATGTGTATGACATTCTCGGCTTCCGGGTCATCCTTGACACGGTACAGCAATGCTACGAGGCCCTGGGGGTCATACATTCCATCTGGCTGCCTATCGCAAAACGTTTCAAGGATTACATCGGCATTCCCAAGCCCAATATGTACCAGTCCCTCCACACCACGGTCATCGGGCCGTTTGGCGAGCGCGTGGAGATTCAGATCCGTACTAAAGAGATGGACCACGTGGCCAGGGATGGCATCGCAGCCCACTGGCAGTACAAAGAAGGAGAGGCCCCTGACAGAGAAACCGGTGAGGTTTTCGCTTGGCTCCGGAAGCTTGTCGAGGAGCAGAAACATGTCAAGGATCCGGATGAATTCATGGAGACCGTCCGGATCGAGCTCTTCCCGAACGAGGTCTATATCTTCACTCCCCGGGGTGATGTGTTGACTTTGCCCAAAGGAGCCACCCCGGTTGACTTTGCTTATGCCATTCATTCTGAGGTGGGCAACCAGTGCATGGGGAGCAAGGTGGACGGTCGCATGGTACCCTTGAAATACGAACTGAAGACCGGGCAGAGGGTCGAAATTATCACGTCTTCCAACCACAAGCCCAGCAAGGATTGGCTAAGCTTTGTCAAGACGGCAAGGGCCCGATCCAGAATACGCCAGCACATCAAGGCCGAAGAAAGAAAACAGAGTCTGGCGCTCGGGCGCGAAATGTGTGAGAAGGCCTTTCGCAAGTACCACTTAAGCTTTAACAAGTGTTTAAAATCAGGCGACATGGAAAAGGCGGTTCAGGAGCATGGGTACAAAACGGCCGACGACCTCATTGCGGGTGTGGGATACGGCAAGGTCACGCCTCTGCAGGTGGCTCGATACTTTGTACCCAAATCTGAATTAAAGGAACCAAAAGAAACCATTGTTGATAGGCTCAAGGAGCGAATCCGTCGTCAAAAACCCAAGTCGGGTATTTTGGTAAAAGGGGTTGAGGATGTTCTTGTGCGCTATGGGAAGTGCTGCAACCCCCTGCCCGGTGACCCGGTGGTTGGATATATCAGTCGGGGTCAGGGGATCACGGTTCACCGTACATCCTGCCCTCACGCCCTGAGCATGGATTCAGCCCGTCGAATCGAACTCCAATGGGCACCGGAAGTTGACGAACTCTACCCTGTAAAGATCCACGTGCTCTGCCACGATAAGATGGGGCTGCTGGCCAGCATCAGCGGCGCGCTGACCGAGGCAGGGGCGAACATACTGGATGCCAATGTGAGGACGCGAGCAGACAACCGGGCAGAGTGCCACTTTACGGTTAGCGTGTCAGGGGCGGAGCACCTGGAAAAGATCATGAAATGCGTGAACAGGATAAAGCACGTCATCAGGGCGACCCGCATTGTGGCGTAGTGGCACGAGTTGACCGATAAGATCTTCGGGATGTCGTATTAGGCCGGTTTTTCCACCAAGCCGGAGCGCAGGCATCGCGTACAGACCTTGATCCGCTTGACTCGTCCCTGATGGACGGCGCGAACTTGCTGCAAATTTGGGTAAAAACGTCGTTTGGTCAGGTTGTGGGCATGGCTCACATGGTGGCCAGTCATGGGTTTCTTACCACATATGTCACACATCTTTGCCATAATCTAGAATCCTCCTGTGCAAGACATCGTGGAGTCGATAAGCTGTATAATGCTCATCTGTCCATAAATTTTTTTATCTATCATATTATAGCATCCTTGAAAAGCGTTTTATGTGAAAGTTCGTTACGGCCTTTTCCTTTGAGCCCTGAACAGCACCATCAGTTGCCGGCCCTTTGACCCGCTCCTCTATGTCCAAGGTCAATGTGCCCGAGAAACGTTTAGAGATGATGACAAGGGATGACGTGCAGAAGATGAAGGTTGGCTTTGACCGGACGAGGTTTTTTCGAGTCGACCAAGTGATGCTTACCGCTTGTAGGGGCGAGCCCTTAGCCCGTCCATGACTGAAAACAGGCGTTGTCTTAGAATTTTCCCCAGAGCCATGTGACGGCAATGAGGGCGGAACCCACGGCCAGTACAATGGTGAAGGCCTTGGCAATCCGGCTTAGCCAGCGGCCGAAGTCTTCAACGAGTTCTTCGTCCCAGCGTTGCCATTCGTCGGCGTCGTAGCCTGTTTCCCGGTGCCCCAATGTTTTCTCCGGGTTGTCTTGAAGTCTGTAATACGAATTCATCCGGGTTTCTCCATATGCAGGACCTACTCGGGGGCAAACCCGTCGTGGAGGCCCCTGAACCGCGGAAATGGCTTTTCTCTCGGAACGTCTCTTGACAAGCCCTTTTTCCCTTGCTTTCGCCAGAGGCTCATGTGTCTTATCGACAGATTTGGCAAGAGACTTGAAGATGGCTGAGTGAAGCCTCCCCGCCCTCCCGGGCGGGGCTTCCCGGTAAGGAAGATTGCCATTTTTGTATAGCTCCCCTTGACCCCGCCTTTCCGGACGGGGCTTGCGGGGAGCAGGCCGGTCAAGACATGGCCGAAACGATCTGTCGAACCGCAAAAGCGAGCGCATTCCCCGTAGCTTGCTGCGGGGTTAGCGAGCGTATCCAAAAAAAGTCAGCGTTCCTTACGGTCGAAGATTCCCTGTAGCTTGCTACAGGGAGCTTCAATCCGGGACCCGGGTCGCTGTCTCATCCCAAACTGCACGATGGTTGTGCGGTAAAACCACATGTCGCCACCGGTGTCAGACTTTTTTCATGTGCAAGATGACATAGGAACACGAGCAATGACATAAGCATAAAGTATGCCACTAGGTTGGCAGAGAAAAAAGCAGGGGCACAGATGACGTCATTGCGCCAAGACGCCATTGATCAAAGCTACGCACGGATTGCCGCAGCAATCTTCAATTTAGGCTCAATCGTGGACGTGGAGACAAATAATACTTGACTTTTGTGGGAAAGCTCAATAAAAACTGTGCCCCAGCGATTTAGCCAAACTGTATTTGCCGGTGGCTTCCTGACGGGTGCGGCTTGGGCAATGGTATAGTGGGGGCTATGAATAGGTTGCGTGTTAAGTGCGTTAAATGTGGTAAGGAGTGGCAAAAGGCGTCTGTGATTTCTTGGGGGCCTGACGATATCAGCTCGTCTCTATGCAATGTCTGTTTCAGGGAGGTCATTTCTCCCATGATTCACAAGAAACAACTGAAAGAAGGCAACTTTGACTGCTTTGGCAAAGCAGGCGCCTATTGTGATCAATCTACCTGCAAGTATAAACAATGGTGCATCCGAATGGAGGAGGTAGAAAAAGCTCAGCGAGAGGATGAGGGAACAACTCCGATTAGGACAAGGGCCCATTCTTGATATCTGCGGTTTTGTTGATCTCATCGCCTACCGTTCCAGCTGAATCAGATCCTGCTTTCCCGGTATGTTCCCTCTTATTTGCACCCATTCATTCATCGCCCTTCAGCCTGTCAGCTACTTGCCGAACCGAAAAAACCAGTGCATGGCCCGTCTCCATTTAGCTGGGCCGTGGTGATCTTCAAAGGCAAACACTTAGGCGTCGCCACGCTCATCAAAGAGCCGTTTGCTTTTCCTCTCCGTGCGGGGCAGGGTCCCGTACTCGACTAATTCTACCTTTCCACGAACAAGGAGGTGCCGCCTGATAGCATCTTCAAGCGTTGCGGTGATTGCTTCATCCTCGGAGGCATCCGTCGATTCGCCTCGCTCAACCCGGATGGTCATATGATCCTTTCCTGAAGCCCGCCTGAGGATCACCTGGTATTCACTGCCCATCCTCGGTTCCTCGGAAAGGAGAGCATCAATCTGACCGGGATAAATGTTCACTCCTCGAATGATAAACATGTCGTCCGTGCGTCCCAGAAGGGGACCGTGCATGGGTAGCAGGCTTCCACAGGCGCAACGTTCGGCTTTGAGATGGGTCAAATCGCGGGTCCGGTAGCGGATGAGAGGTACAGCTTCCTTGCACAGGGTGGTGACAACCATTTCACCGGTTTCACCTGGCGGCAGGGGTTCTAAGGTCTCCGGGTCAATAATTTCCAGGATGTAGTAATCCGCCCAGTAATGAATCCCCTCATGCTTTTGGCACTCAAGGCCCGTGCCAGGCCCATAGAGCTCCGTGAGGCCCGGGATATCAAAGCTTTCTTCGATCCCAAAATACGCCTCAGTCGTTTTACGCATGCTCTCGCCGTGGCGTTCAGCCCCAAAAATCATTTTCCTCACGGCAATTCGATCTCCGAGGTCTCGCCGTTGAATCTCCTCTGCCATGAGGAGGCCCATGGATGCTGTACAGCAGAACACGGTGCTTTGAAGATCGACCATGACCTCGCAATGCATATCGCGATTGCCGGGTCCCACTGGAACCGCCATGGCCCCAAAACGTTCACAGCCGAGTTGAAAGCCCGCTCCGGCAGTCCAAAGGCCGTAGCCCACGGCGATTTGCACTCGGTCATCTTGGGTGAGGCCGGCCATTTCATAACATCGGGCAAACATATTAGCCCAGTCATCGATGTCTTTGCGGGTGTAACACAGGACTTTTCTCTTGCCTGTGGTCCCGGAGGAGGCATGGATACGCACCACCCGATCAAGGGGTACGCAGAGGAGGGGAAAGGGATAACCCTCCTTAAGATCGTCGGCACTGGTGAAGGGAAGTCTCTCCAGGTCCCTGAGTGAGCCTATGTTTTTGGGTCCCACATGGGCTTCATCCATTTTTTTTCTGTAAAGGGGAGACCCTTGGTAGGCATGAGCCACGGTCCACTTTAATCCTTTGAGCTGAAGGTCCTTCAATGCTTCCGGTGTTGTCACTTTGGGCATGAAAGTTCTCATGGTTTCCTTCACCCCTTCATAAAAGGCTCATCAAGGTGGTCTAGAACTCATGACTAGTGAGCCATTGCTGGTATCAGTAAGACAATCTGCGGAAAGACGATTAGAATAACGATGCAGATAATGCAAGCTAACAAAAAAAAGCTCACGCTCTGGAAAATGGTCGCCAGATCTATTTCCGGGGCCAATGCCTTGACAACGTATATGTTGACACCTACCGGCGGCGTGATTGCCCCCATGGTCGTCACCATGGTGATGATAATGGCATACCATATGGGATCGAAACCAAGGGTCATGCCCAGTGGGAAGAAGATAGGAATCGTCAGCACCAGAAACCCCAAAGCATCGACAAAACAGCCGCCGATCAAATAGATCAACAATATGATCGCCAAAATAACGAAGCGGGACACCGGCAGGGCAGAGGCAAAGTCTGCCACCACAAAGGGAAGCCTGGTGACTGCCAGGAAACGGCCAAAAACGATGGCTCCCGTGACAAGGACAAAGACCATGCACGATATCTTCAGCGTGTCCTCTATAGAGCGGACAAAGCGCTTCCATGTGAGCCTGCGAGTGACCACCGTGACGACAGATGTGAAAAAGACGCCCACTGCGCCGGCTTCGGTAGGGGTGAACAGACCCCCGTACAGGCCTCCGATGACCAGGAGGAATATGGCTATGGCTTCAAGGATCCCGCTCAAAGATGTTATCTTTTCATTCAGACTTGTTTTTGGTCCGGGCGGACCAAACTCTGGATGGAGTCGGCAGAGAACGAAGATGGTCACCATGAACAAGATTCCCAAGAGGATGGCGGGTAGAATGCCGCCGAGGAAAAGCTTGATGATGGATTGTTCTGTTTGCAACCCGATAATGATGAGGACCACACTGGGTGGCATCACTGTACCCAAGGTCCCACCCGTAACCACCGTGCCGCTGCTTAATCTCGTATCATAGTGATACTTCTTCATCTGGGGCAAAGCAACCGCGCCCATGGTAGCCGCTGTTGCTGTATTAGAGCCACAGATGGCAGCAAAAAACTCGTCGGCTCCTATGGTAGCCATGGCGAGCCCGCCGCGCCAATGACCGAACCACTTGTAAGCTGTGTTGTATAACTTCTCAGCAATCCCCGAGTGGAATGCGAGGTAACCCATTAAGATAAACAGGGGGATGACCGTCAGACCGTAGTTGGAAAAGGTCATCCACAGGTCGGCACCCACCATATTCAGCGCTGCTTTGAGGGAGACCACATAACAGAACCCCAAGAAACCCACAACAGCCATAGCAAAGCCGACGGGCATGCCCAAGAAGAATAGCACAGCAAGGAGGATGACGATTCCCAGGATTCCGACGAAGGTTAAACTCACCGTTTCCTCTCCCCTTTTTGAAGTACACATTTTAGGAAGTCGGTCAGAAAAACCAGGGAGAGGATCGCGCATCCCAGGGCCACGGCATGGGCGAAAGGATAATAGACGATCTGCAGGGTTTCTGTAACTTCTCCCGTCTTCCACAGGGTCGTTGCGTATGCGGCGATCTGCCAAGCCACCACAGCAAAGAAAATCATGCAGATGAAGTCATTAATGCCGTCCAGGATGTTTCGGGTCTTCTTTGAACATTTCAGTACCAATATGTCTACTGCAACATGAGCCCGCTTCATTTGCGTGTAACCCAAAGCAAGGGCCGTGACAATAGCTCCTCCGTATCCCATCAGCTCAAAAGTCCCACGGATCGGCACCCAAACAAGGCGGAGGACAATGTTTGTGCAGGTGAGCAGGATCATGGCTACCAGGAAGCACATGGCCAACCACATGAGAGCCTGGTTCAAGGCCTGATTGATCTTGTCCAGGACCACTATGTCGCCCCTTCTGCGTTTATCCATTTAATCTTGTTCTTGGGTGTCACGCCTCAAATGACAGATATGCCTTGCGGATCTCGGCCCCCTGCTGAAAGGTTCACAATCAGAATACACCCCACATGACTTTTCAAGCGCTTTACTGCTGCTCTGCGTATATTCGAGCAAAAGCCGTTATATCTTCCACGATCGCTTCAGCCGGCAGGCCTTTTGCCTTTCCGGTTTCGATCCATTTGGTGGTAATGGGTTGAAGCAATTTGTCCCACTTGGCCTTTTCATCTTTAGCAAGTTCTATAATCTCGACATGTTGGGTCTTTTTCGACCAGGCTATGGCTTCATCCACATGATGGTCCATATATTTGCCGGTCCATTGACACTGTTCGACAGCCAAGGCGTCCATGACCTGTTGGACGTCCCTGGGCAGCTTTTTCCACGAGTCCATGTTCATAACGACGGCAAAGGGGTATACGGCGGTCTCGGTCATGGTCACATACTTGCAGAGTTCGGCAAACTTAAAATCCTTCATGACCTCCAGAGACGAGAACAGCCCCTTGACTACGCCCTTTTGCAAGGCTTCCGGGGTCGCAGGCATAGGCATACCCACCTGGTTGGCTCCCCAAGCCTTCAGAATCTGTGCAGCGCCGCCCGATGCACGCAGCGACACGCCTTTCATGTCATTCAGGTTCCTTATGGGCATTCTGGACATGATATTTGAGGGTGCCGTGGTGAACATGGTAAGGACCTTCACCTTGGAGAAAGCCTCTGGTTGATACTTCACATAAAGATGCCACAGCGTGAGACTGGCGACCTTTGCATTGGGCAAACCAAGGGGCAGGCTAATAGCATTGGTAAGCACAAAACGCCCGGGCTGGTAAGCCATACACAGGCAGCCGATATCGGCTTGTCCGGCAATCACACCATCCATCATATTCTTGGCTCCGAGCAGGGTGCCGCCCGGGTATGTGTCAATGGCCACTTTTCCGGCCGTGCGCTTTTCGACTTCTGCTTTCCACCGTTCCATCTGAACACAAGGAAACGTGGGCGCGGGTGGGAAGTTTGCATAGCTCAGTTTAATCGCTCCTGCTGTAGCAGGTTGTGGCATCCAGATGGTTGTGATCAGTAATGCGAGAACCACTCCGGCCATTGCGAATGCTGATTTTTGTCTCATGTTTCGCTCCTCCTCATGATTGGTAGATGACTGGTTAACCCCTACTGCATGTGACGTCCGTTGTCACTCCTTCCTTCAATGAGACACGGTTCACCTCGGGCCACCAAGGGCCGGAGAAACCGATCTTTTTTGGACAAAAAAAGCCGCGGCTTGTGAAAGAACTGTCCGCGGCTTTGATGGGGTCTTATATTCTATACCAATCGCTGGCTGCGGACAGACCCCTCTCTGCCGTTCTGCCACCACCAGCCCCAGGCGTTTTCACGATGATGTATCTGAATGTGTCCCGCTCGACTCATGCAACGATCTCGTAACAAAAGAGGTGCTGCTTGTCAAGAGACAATGACTCATGTTTCCCCCTGTCTCTCACCCAAATCGTGTTATGGTCGATGGTATCATCAGCTAGTGTCGTGTCCCAGAAGTTCCTTTAGAAAGTAACGTGTTGCCATCAAGCCATTTTCCGGGCTCCGTGAGCATTTCCGGGACGTCAGCTTCGTTGCGCTGAATCATAAAAACTCGGGCTAAGGCCCTCAAACAGTTTATGATTCTTAACGCTTCACTCAGCTGACCGCTCATTCCGAAAACGCTCAATGTCGCGCGGAAAAGGCTTTCGGCTACATGGTGACTAATGATAGTTACTTCTGAGACACGACACTAGTTTCCATCCATCAATGGCTTTTTCCCTCTGAGCGGCGTTCTCCGCGGGTTTGCTCAGAGCGAATCCCGACCTTGCTGGACTGCCTTGGAAACCGACGCGCGTGTCCATTGATTGGATAGCGTTTCGTGGACGGACGCCAGCTTTCTTATCGGTTGCCATGGTGGTTATGCCAGGTTGGGTCAACTTTCCTTGTAAGGAGATCCGCACATGTGGTATAAAACTCCGGCCGGCCGCGTCGATCATATCTCACACGCGTCCGCTGCGGGCCTGCCGATTTTCACGCTGAAACTCTGATGGACGAATTGGAGTCTGGTTGGAGCGTAGTCTGGCAGCCCACGAGGGAGGGTTTCCGGAACCTATATGAGAACGCTTGACGAACAGGTCCTGAAGGTGACCAAAGAGATTGTGGCCAAGTTTATAGAGGTAGGGCGTGTCTCTCCCGCTTCTTTTGATGGGACCTTCAAAAGTGTTTACAAGACCGTCAAGGAAGCGATCTTAGAGCAGGGCTTTGAAGAAGAAAAGGTCTAATGGACCTCTGCCCAGTTTGGGCCTGCCTTCAAGTCTACCTTGAGAGGCACTGTCAGTTTGTACGCCCTTTCCATGATGGACTGGACAAGTCCTTGCATCTGCTCCACTTCCTCAGGCGGGACTTCAAACACCAGTTCATCATGGACCTGCAGAAGCATCTTCGCCCTTAAGTTTTCTTGGTCAAGGGCCTGATGTACCTGTATCATGGCCAATTTGATCAGGTCGGCCGCCGTGCCCTGAAGCGGCGTGTTGACCGCAGTGCGCTCGGCAAACTCGCGGGCAGTCCGGTTCTTGCTGGAAATATCGGGCAATCGGCGGTGACGCCCCAGCAGCGTGGTTACCTTGCCAACCTTCCGTGCTTCCTCGATAGTCCTGTCAATGAACTGCTTGACGCCCGCGTAGGTGGCAAAATAGTGTTCAATGTACGTCCTTGCCATTTTGTGGCTGATGCCCAGCTCCCTGGCTAGCCTGAATGGTCCCATGCCGTAAATGATGCCAAAATTGATAACTTTGGCCTGCCGGCGCATCTCCGATGTGATCATGGACGGAAAGAGTTGAAAGACTTCAGCCGCTGTGCGGGTGTGGATATCCTGGTCTTGTTGAAAGGCTTCCACAAGAATGGGATCCTGGGAGTAGTGGGCAAGGAGGCGAAGCTCGATCTGGGAATAGTCCGCCGAGAGCATGGTCCAGCCCTTTCGAGGCACAAAGGCAGCTCGCACCTTCCGCCCCTCCTCTGTGCGCACGGGAATGTTTTGAAGATTGGGACCACTGCTGCTCAAACGCCCGGTCGCCGTGATGGTCTGATTGTAGGAGGTGTGGATCCGATGCGTTTCCGGATGCATAAGATCCACCAGGGCGTCGGCATAGGTCGACTTGAGCTTGGCCAGTGAGCGGTATTGGAGCACCAGGGCCGGGAGTTCGTGCTCTACTGACAGGGTGGTGAGGACCTCCACGTCCGTGGAATAACCGGTTTTCTTTTTTGTCTTCTTTTGGATAGGAAGCTTGAATTTTTCAAATAGAATGCGGCCCAACTGCTGGTGTGATTGAATATTGAATTCTTCTCCAGCGATGGCGTATGTCCTTTCCTGTATTTGATGAAGCTGCCGCTCAAAATCTTTTGATATAGATTGCAGACGAGCCCTGTCCACACAAATCCCTGTCATTTCCATGTCCAGCAGCACCGGTATGAGGGGCATCTCCACGTCTTCGAAAAGGCTCCCAAGGCCACTGTCGTGCAGTTTCGGTCCCAGGACCTCACAGGCCATCAGAGTGATATCGGCGTCCTCACAGGCATAGGGTACTGCATCTTCTATCGAGACCTGGTCAAAGCCTATTTGGTGTTTGCCGCTCCCCGTGACTTCCTCATAGGTGATCATTTTATGGTCGAGGTATTCGGCCGCAATCATCTCCAGGTTGTGGGCCCGATGGGTGGGGTTCAGGAGATACGAAGCCACCATGGTGTCAAAGATGACCCCCTTGAGCTCAATACCAGAGCGTTTCAGAACAATCCAATCGTACTTGATGTTCTGGCCCACCTTGGTCAGGTGCGGATCTTCAAGGAGAGGCTTTAACCGTGCAAGTGTCTTCTCAGGTTCGAGGCATCCACCCGAGCTGTGACGCAGGGGGATGTAGACCGCTTTGTTGGCCCGGTGCGCAAAAGAGATGCCCACAATCGAGGCCCTCATGGGATCTTTGGCAGTGGTCTCAAGGTCTACGGCAAAGCATCCGGCCTTTTCAAGCTCATGGCTCAACGACTCGAGGGCCTTGTCATCTACAATAGCCCGATAGTCTTTATGACTGAGTCCTCCTTGAACCGGAAACCGCTGCTGCAATTTTCGAAACTCTAGGCGCTTGAAAAGTTCGGCCAGCTTTTGGTTGTCAGGCGCTGAAATCTTCAAGGAGGACGGCTGTACAGACAAAGGCACCTGCGTGTTGATGGCAACCAGGCGTCGGCTCAGGATAGCCTGGTCATGAAACCTGGTGAGGTTTTCACGAAGCTTTTTCTTTGTTACCTTGTCAAGGCCCTGAAAAAGTTTTTCCGTGCTTCCAAAGGCCTTGATCAATTGCACGGCGGTCTTTTGCCCGATGCCCGGCACACCGGGAATATTGTCCGAAGTGTCACCCGCCAAGGCCATGACATCCACCCACTGAGCCGGCTCCAGGCCAGAGTCTTCTTTTAGGCTGGCGTAATCGATGGTTCGGTCCTTCATGGGGTCCCACATACTCACCGAGCCGGAAATTAACTGTTTGAAATCCTTATCACCGGTGACCATGACAACGCCAAACCCCTTTGCTTCCGCGGTCCGGGCAAGGGTTCCGATAATGTCATCGGCTTCGTAGCCCGGCAGTTCCAATGAGGGGATATTCATTCCCTCAACCAACTCCTTGATGAAAGGGATCTGCACCAGAAGATCCTCAGGCATGGGCGGACGGTTTGCCTTGTAAGCATTATAGATCTCGTGGCGAAAGGTGGGGCCCTTGGCATCAAAGACCATAGCCATATATTCAGGGTCGTGCTCAGAAAGAAGCTTTAGAAGCATATTCGTAAACCCGAAGGTCGCATTGGTGGCTAGTCCCTGGCTGGTAGAAAGGTGACGTACGGCATGGTAGGCTCGATATATGTAACTGTTTCCATCGACGAGATAAATGGTCTTCCCCTTCGAGGTCATGAAGCCTTCCTATATCAAGTGTGCTACAAGAATGAATCAACAGGCAAGCCCGCTGAACCAGGCCATGGTGTTTGCCTGTTGATCGGCACTGTTAGCATGAATCAAGGGTGATGACAACGCGCCCCCGGTAACTTATGGAAGGGGCGGCATAGACAATGCTTTATCTGGTATTATAGTATTGAAATTGGGAGCTTAAACCAGGCGAACTTTATGGAAGCACAACAAACCAAGAGGGGACAGCGGCTACGTAGAAGGCGCAAAAAGGAATACTGGTGCCATATATGCGGCCGAAAACTTCCCTTCTGCTGGACCTGCCGCTGTGGTTTTCAAATATGTTCCGAGTGCATGGCGGAAAATCTGTGGGGTATGACCTGCAATGCCATTACCTGGCAATGCCCTGATTGTGGCGAGTGGCGAGGCTTTGGGAACCAATGAAAGGCCGTCCCTTCTGCGATAGGCGTTCTACCCCATGAAGGTTTCCTGAGGCCGCTGGGTCAGGGTCAACTCTGCTGCACATTCCCCTAACGGCCCGGTGCCTCATGCCTGACATAGTCTGCACGGGCGACATATCCTTCATCTCCGCTGTAGCGCCTCATGAAATATTGCAGGTGAAGTTGCTGTCCGTGCGTCAATGCTTTAAATTGCACGCCACATTGTCGCAATGTGATAGCACCAAAAGAGAATTCGCGAGGCATTGGGGCGTCCCAAATGGTTTGGAACCGTATTTTGTCCAAACGAAAACTTCCGTCCGTCAACAATATGCTCAGTTTAGATGATTCCTTTGACCTCTCTGCGCTGGCAACATAACGAAAGGCAAGCCCGCCAGTACTGATATTCATAATCTGTCCAAGGATGGTGAACTGAGGGGAAAGCTCAGCAAAGCTCCCGTTGCGAACGCTGAAGCGCTCGTGTTTTCTTCGCTCAGCTCCCGGCATCCCGTCTATCGGCCTTTCCCGCTGTTCCATTTCCGAATCCCCCGTGCGATTTGCCCTTCGCGCCTCAGGGTTCGCTCGCCCCGCATTTGGAGCCTTTTCCGTGCCGTCTGTTTGTGGACTTTTTGCGGGTCCATCGCCGTTGTTGGATGGGTTCGGCGCGAGGAGTTGGCCAAAAAGTTTAAGCAGATAGGCGGTGGCGGTCAATGGGGGGCAGCCCCCATTTAGGGGTAGGGAATTCCTACTTCTTGATGAGGGTGTAACCGACAAATTGGCGGGACATGAAGCAAGGGTGTCTAATCCGCCCAGAGCTCGGGATCGATAATGCCTATTTTGATCGCATATTTCACCAGTGCTACCAGGTCATGGATACCCAGTTTATTCATTACATTACTACGGTGTTTTTCCACGGTCTTCGGGCTCACGCAAAGAACGTGGGCGATCTGGTTGGTGGAATTGCCTTCGACCATGAGTCGGAAAACCTGCTGTTCCCGATCGGAGAGGAGATCATAGCCGCGAACAGCGGGTTTTTCTCTTCGGCTCTCCAAATAACGGCCGATGACCTCCGCTCTTATCTTGGAACTCAGGAAATATTCTCCACGGTGCGCCGCCCTGATCCCTTCAAGGACATCAGAGCTGGGTGAAGCTTTGACCACGTAGGCCAGAGCGCCTGAGGAGAAGGCCTGATGTACGTAAGCCTCTTTTTCGTGCATGGAGAGAACCACGATGGCGGCATCGGGTACAGCTTCCTTGATTAGACGAACGGCCTCCAGACCACTCAGGCCGGGCATAGCAATATCAAGAAGCGTTACATCGGGACGGATGGACTTCGCCTTTTCAAGGGCCTCCTGGCCATCTTTTGCCTCACCGACCACCTCCATGTCAGGCTGGCTGTCCAAAAGCTCCTTGAGGCCTTGTCTAACAATAGCGTGGTCATCAGCGATCAAAATCTTCATTTCACGTCACGGCTTCTCTAAAAGAAAAGGGCAGCTCAGCCCTGATCACGGTCCCCTTCCCCTTGCTGGAACGAATGTCGATGGTGCCTCCTACGGAAACGACCCGTTCTCGCATGCCTAGCAGACCAATCGGCTGCTTTCTTGCACCGGCCGGCACCTCACGTTCCGCCTGTTCAAAGCCCACGCCATCGTCCTTTATGGTGAATATGAGCTTGGGATGGCTGCAGGTCAATAAGACACTGACGTGTTTCGCTTTGGCATGTTTTGCGATGTTGTTTAGGGCCTCCTGGAGGCATCGATACAGAACGATTTCGATCTCCGCCTCAAGTCGTTGCTTGATCCCGATGGCCTGAAAATCTATCTCTAGCCCTCCCACGCGTTTGACAAAGTCTTTGATATACCATTGTAAAGTGGGGATAAGCCCCAGGTCATCGAGCATGTCTGGGCGTAGCTCGGATGAGAGGCTTCTGATACTGTCTCCCAGTTCCTCGACTTGTCTAATCAACTCGTCACAGGTTCCTTTCTGGGCCTTCATTTCTGCTGGCAGGGAGTCGTGCATGGCCTCCATGCTAAAGTGCAGGGCGGTTAAGGCCTGGCCCAATTCGTCGTGAAGATCCCGAGCGAGCCTCTTTCTCTCTTCTTCTGCAGCCCTGATCAGTTGCTGGGAAAGATGCCTGATTTCCTCTTCAGCCCGCTTGCGATCCGTAATATCGCGGACGATGCCGGTGAAGAAGACGCCTTCTGTTGTTTTCCCCTTGGCCAATGAAAGCTCTATAGGAAAGTCTCTGCCATCCTTGCCACAACCGACCATTTCAACGGTTTTCCCGATAATTCGAGATTTCCCTGTTGAAACGGCCCGTTCCAACCCGTTCTTGTGGTTCTTTCGGAATCGTTGTGGCATCATGACCGGCAGCGTCTGTCCAGTTGCTTCCTCGGCTGAGTAGCCAAACATGCTTTCCGCCGCATGATTCCAGAAAACGATTTCCCCCTGGCTGTTAATGGTAATGATGGCGTCGCTGGCGGTTTCTGCCACCGATCGGAAGCGTTCCTCACTCAAACGAAGAGATTCCTGAGCACGCTTTCGTTCCGTGAGTTCCAGCATCAATTGCTCCGTCGTCCTGGCCAGTTTGTCCGTGCGCTCTTTGACGCACTGTTCCAGTTTATCGTGGGCTTTTCGCAACGCCTCCTCTGCCGCCTTACGAGCCACGCGATCTCCATGCTTGCGCACTACCTGTGGCAGTACAACGACCAGAAGATCCAAATAGCCTCGGCCTGGATCCTTGATCATATAGTCATCGACGCCGGCCTTGAGGGCTTCGATGGCAAGTTGCTCTGAGCCTTTGCCCGTTAGAATCACCAGGGGCAACGGGGTGTCCTCATGACGAAGTTGTTTGCACAGGTCTAAGCCGGACATGCCGGGCAGGCCGTGGTCAATGACCACCAAGTCAAAAGAGGAAGCGTGGGTGCGAATTGTTTTCAGAGCTTCCTCGGCCCTCATGCATTCCGTAATCTCAGAGGGGACCTGACTCTTCTGGAATGCCCGGCGGAAGGCCTGCCTGTCGAATTCGTTGTCTTCGACGAGGAGCATGCGAAGCCGCGATGATGTCTCAATGGAGTTCATGATCTCCTCCCGGAAGCTCCACGAGCTTCCAGAACAGGTTAATGGTCCTCACTGCCCCGGAAAAGTTGTCGAACCCCACCGGCTTCACGATGTAAGCGTTGGCGCCCAGATCATAGCTTCTGAGTCGGTCCTCTTCATCTTTTGACGAGGTAAGGATCACAACAGGCAGATGGCGTAAGTTCCGATCCTCTCTAATATGCTTAAGAACGGCGAGACCGTCTATCTTCGGCATGTTGATGTCAAGAAGAAGAATGCCGGGTCGGGGGGGTGCCTCGGGCTCGCCGTACTTTCCCCGGCGATGGAGAAAGTCCAGACACGCTTCCCCGTCCTCAACGATGTACAGGGGGTTGGCAATGTGATGCTTCTTCCACGCCCGTTTAGTGGCAAGAATATCGTGCTCATTGTCTTCAGCCAGGAGTACGGCAAAAGAGTCTTTGGTCATCTTTGGTCTTCTCCTTGTGTCTTGGGAAGGGTAACAAAAAACGTGCTTCCCTCGCCGGCCTGCGATTCTACTCGGACGGAGCCGTGTAATTTACTTACCGCTTTCTTGACAATGGCAAGACCTACGCCCGTGCCTTGATACTCCGCGCTCGTGTGTAGGCGCTGGAATACGCGGAATATCTGTTCATGGTAGCGAGGTTCAACTCCAATGCCGTTGTCCCGCACGAACAGCTCATACGCCATGTCTCCCGCCGGCCGCCAGCCTATTTCGATACGCTTGTGGGCAGAATCGTTGAACTTGGCGGCGTTGCTGATGAGATTTTCAAAGATTTCCGTCACAAGTGTCGGCCCGGCTTCAATGGTGGGAAAGTCGTTCGCCATGACCACCTCGATCTCCCTGTCGAATTCAAGAGACGTGCTCAATGTCTTCAGAAACGTCCCCAGGTCCAGACTCTCCACAGGCTCGATCCATCGGCCCACACGTGAAAATGCCAACAGATCGTCAATCAATGCTTCACCCTGTCCGATCGCACGGTTGAGACCGTCGAGATATGCCTTCTGGTCTCCATGGAGAGTCCCTTCAAGGTCTTCGCGCAAAAAATCGCTGTAGTTGCGGACTGCTCGCAGGGGCGCTTTCAGGTCGTGGGACACCACGTAAGCGTACTGAGACAGCTCTTCATTCGCTTCTTGGAGCTCGTCGGCCTCTATGGCAAGCGCCTTGTGGGCATGACGCAGCGCCTCCTCGACTCGCTTGCGCTCGGCGAGTTCCAGCTTTAACTGTTCGGTCATTCTGGCCAGCTTGGCCGTGCGCTTTTCAACACGCTGCTCCAGTTTGTCATGGGCTTCCTGCAGGGCCTCCTCAGCCCGCTTGCGGTGGGTAATGTCTCGCAGAATATGGACACTGCCTTCGGGCATCCCGTTACGATTCAAATAAGTGGCCGCGCTTATATCGACGGTAAGAAGGTCTCCTTCCTTGGTATATCGACGGCTTTCAATGCCAAAGAAAGCCTCTCTGGCCAGTACCTTGTCAATGATCATTTGGGTCTCCGGCCAGTTGTCCTGCGGGACATAATCTATTTTTTTGCCCAAGACCTCCTCGGAAGTCCAACCGAAAACTCTGGTGAATGCCGGGTTGATGTAGACACTGCGACCCTCCATATCATAGACAACAAGCGGGTCCGGACAGGCTTCAAGCACCGTATGATATCTCTCCTGGCTCTCCCTGAGCTGCTCCTCAGCACGCTTCCGCCCCGTGATATCCAGAAAGCTTTCCAGCAGATGACGCCGGCGGTTCAATGTAATGGGCACCACGGTCTTGAGAATCGGCACACTCTTGCCGCTAGCTGTCAGCAACAGACAATCACAGTCGTGCATCTCCTTCCCAAGATCGGTGATCGGACACTGTCCCATCTTATCCGGGCAGATAAATTCGTGACACACCTTGCCGACGCTTTCTTCTCTGGAAGTGCCGATCAATCTGACAGCAGCGGGATTGGCATCAACGATAACATGGGCTTCCTGATCGATAATAATGATTCCGGCCTGCATGGCGTCCAGTATGGTCCGTAAGTACTCCTCGCTTTCCCGCAATTCATCCTGCACCTGCCTGCGCTCGGTAATGTCAACGATATTACCCAGTACGGCAGGTCTGCCTTTATATTCTATGCGGGTGTTTCTCCTGGCGATCCATATACTTTCACCGTCTTTTGTCAGCCCCCTGGCTTCATATTTCGAAGGGGCCCCATTTCCTCTCAGCCTCTTTTGCCTCATCTTATTCGTGAAGGCTCTGTCCTCGGGGTGGACCAGTTGCCTGGGATCCATGCCTATCAACTCATCTCGTGAGTATTTGTAAATCGTTGCAAACCGTTCATTGGCAAATGCGATTTTGTCGTCTTGGTCGATGTAAATACCGGTCAAGGAGTTTTCAACCAAGGTACTGTATTTTTCTTCTGATTGCCGCAGTGCCTCGTCTGTCTGAAAGACGTCCCAAAAAAGACGGGCGGCGACATGATCCATAAATCGTACGTACTCCGGCTTGGTCAAGCAAATCTTGTTTGCCATCTCTTTGCGGCCGGTTAACTCAATGATCATATTGAGCCCTTTGAGGCCATAAAGATCGCGGTAGTCCCTTGTGGTGAAAATACCTTTTTCCTGGGCGTAGCGGTAACCCACTGCCTTGGGATTGGTGCAGGCCACCCCGATGAGGCGCATTCGAAGGTGGCCAAGCCTTTGGGCAAATATGACGTCCATAATTGCCTTGCACCCGGCACCACCGCCAACAATCCCCACATTAAGGGCCTTCGTGTCTGCCACGGTTTTATCCTTCTTCCAGACCGTTCGTCAGGCGAGTTAGCACTCAGCCCCGACGAAGCAATTTATTCCTCTATATAGGTACTTGAAATCATGAATTTTGTCAACTCGCCGGCAACAATGTGAGGGTGCATTCAGGGGTCATCCTGGTCTGTTGTGGAAAATGTGAGGCCGGAGGCTTGCTGGATGGCCTTACTCAGCGCCATTGTTTCCTGCAAGAAATGGATTTTGGCGTCTTGTGGGGTCTTGGAGGAAGAAAGTTCCCCCGGCCTCTTGTATTACGGCTACCATTGGGGCCGGGGCCGGTCAATGGGGGTTATCCCCCATTTGCGGGTAGGCAATTTCCACTTTCTGCTGTGGCGCCTTTCCGCCGACTTCGTTCTGGTCGACCGAACATGCCTTGGGTGGGAGATCGTCCTAAAGGTGGAGTATGTCCGAGCCGAAGAGAGGATACGTTCCTATTCCCTTTGAGGTGTGAATCCGGTTGACATGAAAGCGATTATCGGGATAATGAGCCCCAAGACAGACAAGAATGCCGTGCGGTTCATACCCAACAGGGTATTGCCCAAGCAGGAATTCCTTGCAACAGCCGGCGTCATGGAGCAGGCTCTCATCCTAATTGACAGTGTTGGCGCGGAGGGATGGCCGAGTGGTTTAAGGCGGCGGTCTTGAAAACCGTTTCCCGGAAATGGGACGTGGGTTCGAATCCTACTCCCTCCGCCAGATTTCTTCCTCCGAGGGTTGGCGTTTGCAGGGCGTGAGACGGTACCTGAGGGGTTATTAAGAACGGCGGGTTCACATCCAGGTTCATCATTTTGCGCGTTTGCGGAGTTTTGGAGAGATGGCCGAGCTGGCTGAAGGCGCTCGCCTGCTAAGCGAGTGTGGGGCGAAAGTTCCATCGAGGGTTCGAATCCCTCTCTCTCCGCCACAAACCTCTCCGACCGAACGGCATCTCTTGACTTATCGCGCTGCCTGTCGCCGGGTGGCAACCAAGCCAATGGCTCATCCATGGGCCATCCCAAGGACATGAATAAAGCTGCTAAGAAGGATCCGGATTCCTCCTCCGTCCTTGTTGTTGATGACGAGGATGAGGTGAGGGCCACGCTTTGCGAGATCATTCACCAGGTGGGTTATGCGTGCTCGGGCGCTGTGAGTGCGGAAAAAGCCTTGAAGATGATGGACAAGGAAGATGTTGACGTGGTGATCACGGACATTCGGATGTCGGGGTTGGATGGGTTTGCATTCACCGATATCGTGAAGAAGAACTATCATGCTGATGTGATTATCATCACCGGTTACGGCGGAGAGTTTTCTTATGAAGAGGCCATGGAGAAGGGTGCCAGCGACTTTGCTCTGAAGCCGGTGCGTCCCAGAGAATTGATCGCCAGATTAAGGCGGGTGCTCAGGGAACGAAGGCTGATTGCCGAACGGAGACGAATGGAAGAACAGTTGCGCGAACTGACGGTCACCGACGACCTCACAAAGCTTCACAACTCCAGACACTTCTTCGAGCAGTTGCAGTCCGAGACAGCCCGGGCGGACCGGTACGGGCACACGCTGTCGCTGCTGTTAATGGACGTGGATGGCTTCAAGCGTTACAATGATACTTACGGCCACCTGGAAGGAGACAAGGTCCTGGGCAAGCTGGGGGAAGTCATTCAGGGCTGTATGCGAAAGAACGACTCGGGTTATCGGTACGGGGGCGATGAGTTTACCGTGGTCTTGCCCGAAACCCGTGGGCCGGAGGCCACGAAGGTCGCAGAACGGATCAGGAAGGGATTTCGAGCCATGAGCTTTTCTCCTGTGCCCGGCACGCATGTTGATGTCAGCGTCAGCATAGGCATCGCTGAATACAAGCCGGAAGAGGGGATGACGGAATTTGCGAAAAGGGCCGATGAAGCCATGTACCGGGCGAAAAGGCAGGGGGGTGACCGTACGTTGCTCGTATGAAGAAGCCTGGTGCAGGTTGCCTTACCTGGTTGCCACTTCCACAATAGTCACCCCAGGGTTTTCTTCATGGAGACCTCCGGCACGGATCGACTGGACCAGGGGGTGTCGATTCAAAAACGGGATCAGGCTGTTGCGAAGCGCACCGGTCCCTATGCCATGGACGATTTGAACCTCCCTCAGGCCGGCCAGCAAGACATCATCCAAGAATTTGTCCACCACATCTAAGGCCTCCTCCACCCGCATCCCTCGCACATCGAGTTCTGGCTGAACCTTTTCCGGGATGTGGATCTCCACACCCCAGGCCCGATCTGATGAGGATTCTTCAATATCGGCGGCCCGACTCAATTCTTCAGCAGGCACCCGGGCCTTTACCTTGCCGGAGGCGATGAGGACACGGCCGGCCGGATCTTCATCAGACAGCACGGTCCCCGAGACGCCGGTTCGTTTCCAGTAAACTCGGCACCCGGGCGGGATTGCATCTGAGAGCCGGTCTTTCTTCCGACGGTCCTCGTCAGGCGTTGCGATTGCAAGCGCCTTTTCCAGGCCCTGTTTTTCCTCCTGGATAAGGGCCTTGGAGTGACGGATGGCTTCCTTGGTGGCGCCTGTTTCCCGGAGGGTTCGTATGGCCTTTTCCACCGTGGCGTTGGCCTGCTTAATAATGGCAGCGGCCTCTTGGGTTGCCTGGTGGCGGCGTTGCTTCGCTTCACGCTCCAGACGCGCATTGTTCTCCTCAAACCGTTTTCTCAGCTGATCTACGACAAGCCTTTCCGTTTTCAGATCCTTTTCCAATCGCTTGTTTTGCTCAAGGCGCTCTTCCAGTGTCAAGATCAGGTCCTCTAACCGATTGGCCTGGCTTCCCCTCAGTGCCTTGGAACGGGTGATCACGGCTTCCGGAAGGCCCATCCGCTTGGCGATTTCGAGGGCATAGCTGGACCCGGGGATATCGGCACGGAACTGGTACGTTGGGGTGAGCGTCCGGGTGTCAAAGGCCATAGACCCATTGGCCATGCCAGGGGTTTGGTGGGCGAATGCCTTCAAGGCGCCATGATGGGTGGTCACCATGGTGACCATGCCCCTGACGGTCAGGGCCTCCAGCACGGCCATGGCCAGGGCAGCGCCTTCCGCCGGGTCGGTGCCCGTGCCGATCTCGTCGACAAGGACCAGATCTGCGGGGGATGCTTCGTCCATGATGGCCCTGATTTCCATCAGATGGGCGGAAAAGGTGGAAAGGTCCATCTCGATGGATTGGGCGTCGCCTACGTGGGCAAAGATGCCCTTGAAC
>Ga0307444_1000173_pt1 | contig 34167 bp, 34 predicted proteins | sample SalMarSW160340MG_FD_202145 | JGI IMG/M metagenome (GOLD analysis project Ga0307444, IMG submission 202145) | Salt marsh sediment microbial communities from the Plum Island Ecosystem LTER, Massachusetts, United States - SW1603-40 | ecosystem: Environmental > Aquatic > Marine > Intertidal zone >...
AAACTGCTCCACAGTATCCCGGCTGCTTTTTAGACTGTGAGGAAGCAACCGAATATTTTACCTGCTTCTTCTCTTGGTATAATAAAGAGCATTTACATTCAGGCATAGATTTTGTCACTCCTGAACAATGTCATAATGGTCTGAGAGAGGGTATTGTGGCCCGTCGCAAAAAGAAGTTTAAACAACAACAGCATCTGAGAAAGGAGGTAAATCGTCTTCACCAAAATGCCTTGACAAGAAATCCGGAAAACGTAATTGTTAACGTAAATCAATTCACTGCCTGTAGTGTAATGATTTCTTAGTTTGAGACATTGTCTCAGAAACGCGTCGAGAGTTATCGCATATACGTTAATCTACGAGAAAACGGATCTATAACCATGCTATCCATAATTTTAGCTTACTTTCGTCACTTTTCACGTAGGCATCACTATTCTCACTCGGTTGTCGAGGTAGCTAGAAAGAGTAGAAGAATTTCTTGGAGACCATCCCAGCGATTGTTCCCACACATCATCACTTTCCATACAGAGATAAATTCCCAAATTATCATGCCATTTTTTTAATCTTTCTGATAACTTAGCATACATTTCTACCCTGATGGGCTTGAAATATCTCTGTTTACCGTCTAAACCGGTAACAAATTCACCATCAAAGATATGTGTATCTGGAAATCTTTTTAAAATACGCCACTTGAGATCTGGCATATACCTAAAAGAGCCAATGCTTATCCAGATAATAGAGGCTGGATCAATATATCTCTTTAAAAGTTGGATAATCTCTTCATATTCATTTTCCCATCCTGAATAATGTATTAAGGGATCAAAATGAAAGGCTATTACAAATCCTGCATTTTGGCATTCTCGTGCGGAAATAATTCTCTCTTTTAGGCTTGCTGTTTTTCCCTCTTCATTGGCTATAATTCGAGAGGTATTTAAAGACCATGCGACAACTATCCTTTTTTTATAGCTACTGTTAATAATGCCTTTGATAAAAGAGGTTTTTGTCTTGAGCTCCAGTATACAGTTGGTTCTGAAAGAAAAAAAAGGAAGCAAAAAATCAGTCCATCCTGTAATATAATTAAGAGAAAGACTATCGGTAAATTCTCCAGTCCCTATCCTGAATATCCTATCCGGGTGGTTATCAATAAATTCACCTATTACATTAAGTTTATCTTCTAAATTAGTGAAAATCCTTAATGATGGTTGATTAACGTAGGATTGAAGAAAACAGTAACTGCATTCCATTGGGCAGTTTATACCTACATTGAGGATCTGGTACCCACAGCAGATATATCTCCTTGTTCCAGGACAAGATTTAAGAAACTCACCTTTATAGTGGATAAGCCTCAGCGAATCTTTATCCATCTCTTCAATATCTTCCCGCAAGGCTAATTCATTTGATCCTACACACTCTCTTGGTATATTTGGCAATTTTTCAATTATTTTCTTTGAAAGGGAGTCGTTTTCAGCCTCTCTTTCAATCAAGATTCGCCTCACTTCAAATCGTTTCATAGGCCTTTTATAAATGCTTTTTTTAAATCCGAAAACAGAAATATAAAATCCGAAATGCTATATGCCCTTCCAAAAATCGGGTATGTATTTTAATTCAGGTACGTTACATAAATTAGCTAATTTCTCTTTAAGATCTTCACCTTTTCTAAAAGTGACTTCGAGCTTGTAATCAGTCCCTTCAAAAAAAGGTGGGGGAATTATTTTAACTCCTAGGGGAAGAGAAAGATTGAAAATACCCTTGTTAAATAATTTTTCAGCCTTAGAAAGGGATGGAAATCTTCTAAATTTCAGTATCTTAACTATGGCTTTTACCTTCTGTGGTTTATTCATCGTCGTAGTACATAAAACCTCTTTAATATCTTTTGAATCTATAATCTCTATAATTGAGCGCCCTTCCCTGCTGGCAATTTCTTTAATCCATTGTAGGGTCTCCCATTGCTGATTAAAGCTCCATTTTAAAGATGTAAATAGTTCATTAATCTCAAGCCGATTATTTTTCTCAATATTCCTCAGTAATCCAGCCACCCGTACGGATAATCTTTCCATAGCGACATAAATCTTTATTCTCTCTTCTAACTCCTCTAAACCTAAAAACAATTCTAATTGCTGTTTGTTTGAAGGAATACCAAGAATAGGCATGAAATTTGTTACTATTTCTTCTGTGCTAGTGAAACGGGTTAGTCTTTGCAAAATCATCCCTTTTTCAATATTATTCAATTGACGATGAATGAGATTATCATTTAAATTAAATAAAAGCGCATTAAACAGAGAGAAGCTGTCAGGCAACACGTGGCATATTATATCGTGCCCCCCCAATTCTTTTACAGCCATTAGCCTTCGATAACCGGCAACTACTAAAAAATTCTTATTGGGATTTCTAAGTAGATATGGTGGATTTATAACACCAAATTTTTCAATAGATGCCTTAAGTGGTTCCAGGTTAAAATGAAAACTCATACAGAATGGGCCTGGCGTTAAATCAATGTCTGAAATGGCTATATTTACAAGGCTGCTTTTTAATAGTTTTTTTTTCATCATAATCGCCTCTGGAAAGATTTTTTACTAACGCGTCAATGCAACGGACTGCATTTAAACATAATTTTTAACAAGGAGACAATGGTGAAAATCAGAAAGAGCTTTTTTTTCTTACTAGTGCTCGTAATGATCTATTCATTTCTTTTCTCCTCTATCGGCTATAGTGAAAAATATGGGAAAGAATTAAATGAATGGGAGAAGTTAGAAAGGGCCGCTGAAGAAACATGGCGAAAGAATGTTATGGGGATAGAAAGGCAATGGGATGAGATAGAAGACCAGCAAAGACGTGAATTGCAAGAGTTAAAAAGAAGAATAGACCTCCTCTGGGGAGAGGCAGGAGTTACCTCTACCAAAAAGAATTGGATTAATTATAATGAAAATTTCTCAGTAAGGAGCAATATTGAGTTTAAAAATGGGACAATGGAAATCGATGCCCTTGTCCCTTTAAATGATTCAAATCCATATGCAAAAGCGAAGCAAAAAATATCAGACAAGATGGTGGCTACCTTTATGGCAAAGGGAATTGAGCACCAAGGTATATTAACAAACCAGTTGAAAACATCAAAGGGTTTCTATGTCACCAATAAAAATCTTAACAACTATATCCAAAGTGATCTATTTCCTAAGATAGATAAAATTCCAACATCAGTCATAGGCAATGATGGTAACACAAGACTAAGATTTGGCGCACAGTTTTCTCTTGTGCCCGGTCATTTGAGATTGCGAGCAGAAAAATACAGGAATACTGTTCGGGCAAATGCAACCCGTTTTTCTCTTGAACCACAATTAATTATGGCGGTAATTCACACCGAATCTTACTTTAACCCCTTTGCCAGATCTCATGCCGGGGCCTATGGTTTAATGCAGGTCATTCCACGATATGCAGGCAGAGAGGCATACCAGTTTATCTATAAGCATAATAGAATTATTACACCACCCTACCTTTACCAGCCTGTTAATAATATCAATCTTGGCTCCGCGTATCTTTATCTCCTCTACAACAAACATTTTGCCGATATTCAAGGAAGGGATAAACGTCTTTACCTAACAATATGCGGCTATAACTGGGGTCCAACTGCTATCAGACAGAAGATAATTCAAAGGTATCATGTCTCTTCTATGTCAAGTGATAAACTTTATCAATTACTCAGACACAGACCACCGAAAGAAACAAGTGATTATCTTAAAAGGGTCACAGAAAAATCTCATCTTTATAGTAATTTTTTCTAAAAGGGTTTTGCCTGTAAAAAAATTTGTGTTAAAAAATTGTTGACAAAGAGCCAATAAAAAAGTAATGGCAGTATTGATGTGTTGTTCTACAAACCTTTTTGGCTCAGAATAATGCTATTAGCGATCCACCCTTTAAAAAAATATTTATCGGTCTTTCTGAATACCAACTTCAGGGGGGACTTTTGAAATCCTGTTATGTAGATTACATAACAGGATTTTTTTTAGTTACTACACATTATTTTCTTTTAACATAAACTAAAAAGGGGGAGTAGCATGAAAAGAAATTATTTTAAAACCGTTATAATTTTTATAGCCATTGTTGGGCTTTTTATATCGGCACATGCCCTTGCAGCGCCAAAAAAGCTGGTAATTGGCCACCCAGCTTGCCTTTCTGGAAAATATGCAAAGGCAGGAGAACAGGCTATGGGTGGAATAAAGGCATGTACTGATTGGGTGAACACTGTGTATGGTGGTGTGCTTTTAGGTGGGAAAAGAATTCCTCTTGAGTATAAATATTATGACTGTGAGTCCAAAAAAGAGGCCGTTACAAGCCTGATTGGGCGCTTGGTTACGGTGAACAAAGTAAATGTTATTTTCTCTCCATACAGCTCGGGCCTTACTCTTCGCGGTGCCCCTGTGACCGAAAGCCATCAGATGCTCTATATGGATCACGGAGGAGCAAACAACAAGATTTTTCAGCAGGGTTTTAGGTACATTGTCCAGACAATCGGGCCTGGAAGCAGTTATCATGAGGGAACCCTTGATATGATTCATCATATTGACCCAAAAGCAAAGAAGGTTGCCCTGGCATATGAGGATAGCGAGTTCGCCAAGAGTGTGATGCACGGAGCAGAAAAACACGCCAAAGAGCTTGGGTTTAATGTTGTCTTTGCGCGTACATACCCAAAAGGGGTAACAGATTTAACTCCCCTGCTTTCCGCTTTGAAAGCAAGCAATCCGGACTTTATCCTTGGTGGCGGGCACTTTGAAGATGGCCAGCTTTTCAACCGTCAGATGGCTGATCTGGATATAGACACCAATGCCCTCTCCCTGATTGCGGCCGCAACGTTGCCGGCCTTTTACAAAGCCTTAACCAGCATGGCAGAAGGTGTCATGGGCCCCTCACATTGGGAATATGGCGTAAAATATTCTGCTCAGGGGGCTCAGAAGGTTGGCCTTCCATGGATTGGTCCAAGTCAAGATGAATTTGTAGCCCTTTTCAAAAAGGCATTAGGCAAAGAAATGATCCCGGATTATCACGCTGCAGAAGCCGGTGCTCAGGTGTTAGCATATGTATTAGCTGTGGAAAAAGCGAATTCTTTTAATTCGGATAAAGTAAGGGCGGCCCTTGGCGATCTTACCTTTATGTCTTTTTATGGGGGATGGGATGTTGACGAAACAGGGCTTCAAGTCGGCCATTCCATGGTGAATGTTCAGTGGCAAATGGGTAAAAGGGTCATTGTATGGCCAGAAGAAGCACAAACCGGTGATCCTTGCTACCCCCTACCTACTTTCGCTGAAAAAGCAAAGGGGAAGGTGGCAGTTCCAAGATAACATAGCTAAAATCGCCACCACCAAAGATTTTGATGGTGGCGATTTTTATGCCTAACAAATGTATTAATGAGGATTTTAGAATGGTATTAGAACAGTTAGCCGGCAATTTGATCCAAGGCCTTGTGTTAGGCGCTGTTTATGGTATGGCTACGATGGGTCTAAGCCTTATTTTTGGTGTTCTGAAGGTAGTAAATGTTGGGCACGGTGCCTTTATCATGGTAGGAGCATTTATAACCCTCTGGCTGTTCAACGCCCTTGGAATCAACCCAATACTTGCTATCCCTGTTGCCTTTGTCATAGGCATGGGCTTGGGGTTTATATTTTACTATACAACCATGCAAAGGTTAATTAAGGCCCCAGAACTCGCCACTCTGCTGGCGACTTTTTCCATCGGGATCCTCCTTGAAGAGTTTATAAAACTCATATTCGGATCAGAGTTTCGTGGCTACAATTGGGTTGTAGGCAAAATCGATATTGGTATAACTGTTTTTCCCATGACAAAATTGTATGCCTGCATCGGGAGCGCACTCATCGCTGCCCTACTCTATATGTGGTTTAATAAAACCCGGGCAGGGTCGGCCGTGAGAAGTGTTGTTGAGGACAGTGAGGGCGCCAGGGTGTGTGGTGTAAATGTTGGAGGGGCCTATGCCTTGAGTTTTTCATTGGGAATCGGACTCACTGTAGCGAGTGGTGTTCTTCTCACCATGTTTATCCCGGTTGGCATTAATCCTTATATGGGAGGCGGGTATACCCTGAAAGCCTTTGTTATCGCGGTCTTGGGTGGTCTTTCATCACCGTATGGTGCCTTTTTCGGCGGATTGGTCTTTGGGCTCATTGAGAATGGGTCTTATACAATATTTGCCTTATTGCCGGGTGTAGAGCCATTTGCGCTGACCCGGTTTTTGTCTTTTGTGATATTACTGGTTATACTTCTCATTAAACCGACTGGAATTCTGAGCAGAAAATGAAAAATAAAATAACAAAGTATTATCCTTTACTGCCTGTATTTGCCGCATACCTTTTTCTTCTTCTGATAGGTAGAAATATTTCGGGTATGTGGCAATTGGTGGCCATGCTCCTATTCTACTGTGCTATGGGGCAGGCGTTTAATATTTTTCTTGGCATGACCGGATACGTAGACTTTGGCTATGTTGCTTTTATGGGTGTTGGCACCTATGGAATGGCATTGGCAATTACACATCTTGCCCATATTGAAGGACTCGGAGTAGTAATTATCATAATCGGTTTTGCCATGGCCTTATTGATGTCGACCCTTCTGTCTATGGCTGTGGGTGCAGTTGCTCTGAGACTCAGAGGGGCTTACTTCGCTATTGCCACAATAGGAGTTAATGAGGGATTTCGGTTTCTTATTGAAGGCGCACGAATATGGAATGGCTCCGAGGGCCTCATATTTACTGCTCAACTCAATCAGATCCTTGGAAGAGAAGCTGCAAGCTCACTCATGACTTTCTGGGCTGACATTATGGTTCTTATTATTGCAGCATTGGCTGCATTGGTAACACTGTATTATATGAGAAGTAAGATAGGCTACGCACTCACCGCATTAAGGGAAGATGAAGACGCAGCCAAGGTGATGGGTATCAATGTGACAAAATACAAAATCATCGCCTTTATCACCAGTTCCTGTTTCGCGGGTCTTGTGGGAGCCACCTCATGGGCGCTAAAAACTCCGTATGTTTTTCCACCTGAAGTTTTTGAGATTCATTATACTATAGAAGCTATTATTATTGTGCTCCTTGGTGGGGCAGGCACACTTCTGGGTCCTGTTGTTGGCGGACTTATCTATGGCATCTCTAAATATTATCTCTCTATATTTATGCCAGGATTTCAGTTACTGATTTTTGCGCCGGTGATAATCATCATTATCGTTTTATTCCCGGAGGGAGTAGTCGGCATGTTAAAGAGAAGAATTAAGGGTTCAGCTCTTGCACGATTTATTATTTAGGTGAGAATATGTCTTTATTGAAGCTTGAAAATATAACAAAACGCTTTGGAGGATTAGTAGCAGTTGACAAGGTAAATTTGGAAATCCAACCTGGAGAGTTAATAGGAATTGTGGGGCCAAATGGGAGTGGAAAAACAACACTTTTCAATGTTATTAGCGGAGTTTATACCCCAGAGGAAGGAAAAGTTATATTCGATGGTACGGATATCACCCAATTTCCTGCATACAAAAGGGCCCCTCTTGGATTGGGAAGAACCTTTCAAATACCCAGGCCTTTTAGCTCAGCAAGTGTGAGGGAAAATGTTGCCATTGGGGCCATGTTTGGTACTTTAGCAGATCATGTCAGCGTAGATGGTTCTCTTGAAATAGCTGATCGATATATAAAACTTGTTGGCCTCGAGGCCCATAAAGATAAAGAAGCAGGAGGACTAACTCCGGTAGAGAAAAAGATGGTAGAAATTGCGAGAGCCTTGGCAATGAAGCCAAAACTTCTCCTTATGGACGAGGCCATGGCAGGAATGAATCCAAATGATATTGACAACATGGTCCAGTTCATCAAGAGGATCAAAGAGGAGGAAGGGATAGCCATAGTATCTATGGTAGAGCACATCATGAGGGCAGTAGTTGGTTTGGCTGAGCGAGTGATGGTGATGAATTTTGGCGCAAAATTAGTTGATGCCAAAACAGAGGAAGCCCTGACTGATCCAAGAGTGATTGAGGTCTATTTGGGTCGTCCTCATGATGAAAAAACATGGAAGTCGGAAGTTTGGAAAGAGGAGAAAGATAGCGATGGATAGTATGTTACGGTTAGAGGATCTTGAGTCTGGTTACGGGCCTATGCAGGTATTATGGAAACCAAGCTTGGATGTTAAGAAAGGTTCTATCACTGCTCTTCTTGGCCCTAATGGTGCCGGTAAATCAACTCTCCTTAATACCGTATTGGGCTCTGTAGAACCATGGGATGGAAAAATAATTTACGAGGATCAAGAGATTACCCATATGCCAAGCCATAAAAAGGTAGATTTGGGTATCACCCTGGTTCCAGAAGGAAAGCATCTCTTTGGGGGAATGACTGTTTATGAAAATCTAATCATGGGAGCCTATCGTAAAGAAGCCCTGAAAGATATCGATAAATCTCTTGATATTGTTTACTCTTTATTTCCTATTCTCAAAGAAAGAGATAAGCAACAAGCAGGTACACTGAGTGGCGGGCAGCAACAGATGGTGACAATTGCCAGAGCGCTTATGTCTAAACCAAGACTTATAATGTTGGATGAACCTAGTCAAGGATTGGCACCTAAACTTGTCGGAGAAATCTTTGAAACTGTTGAAAAACTACAAGTTGAAATAGGGTTGACCTTACTGTTGGTCGAGCAAAATGCAGATGCTACCCTTAATGCATCAAATTACGTCTATATAATGCATGAAGGTCAAATTAAATCCGAAGGAACGTCTGAAGAGATAAAAGGATCTTCAGAAATTAGGGAGGCCTATCTCGGAATTTAGCTTTAACTCTATTTGTTTCACTATTTTACCGTTAACTTCTTATATGCTTCCTGAATATCCTTAAACTTCTTCTCCACTAATCCCTTAAACTCTTTTCCAAAAGGAATTAAGTCAAGACCTACAGCACATGAAAGAAGGCAAGATATTAAAGTGGTGGATACCAGAAAGATTTATCTTTGTAGATCAAATACCTCGAACAAGCGTTGGCAAATTCGACAAAAAGGCGATACGATCAACGTATGGGGATGTATTGGAGGGAAAAGAGTAGGAAACAATTTATCTTCCCTGAAATGCATTTACCAGGTCTTTCCTTGACAATTGTAATCCCAACAAGCCCTTCCATTCCTCTTTCCAAATAAGTTTCTGTGTAAGAAACACTGTTACAAAAAGTGCTGTGCCTATGAAATCAGTGGAGAGAGAAGGAAGGAGGAGCAGAAATGTAGCAGCACCCATAAAGATCCACTCAATTAAATTGGTGCGGTGAAAGAGATAGGCCTCCAAAAAGCAGGTAAAGGCGATAAGTCCAAGGGTGGAAAAAACGATGGTTCTGACAACCTCCCAAAAAGGGCCATTCAAGAGCAGAGGCTGATAGGCCATGATGATAGGGATTATATAGAGGCCCTTTGCAATCTTCCACGAAGAAAAGGCACATCTCATGGGGTTTGCCCCTGCAATACCTGCACCTGCAAAAGATGCTAAGGCCACGGGTGGTGTGACATTGGCATCCTGACTATACCAGAAGACTATCATGTGGGCAGTTATCAGTGCCACTCCCATTTCTATCAGAGCTGGCCCGGCTAAGATAACAAGAACAATATACGATGCTGTAACCGGCAATCCCATGCCCAACACAAGAGAGGCAAGGCCGATAAGCACGATAGCAATCAGAGGGACGCCACCAGAGAGTGAGACCACCATGCTCGAAAACTTCAGCCCCATACCAGTCAGGCTGACCATGCCAACTATGATACCGGCTGCAGCACAGGCTACTGACACTATTATGGCATTTCTTCCTCCCAATGCCAGGGCATCTATGACATCTCGCAGGCTCAATCTTGACCGTTTCCGAATCATGGCTGTTAAAAAGGTAGCCACTACAGCAACAAAACCTGCCATCATCGGGCTAAAATTTCTCACAAGAACATATATCAATATCCCCAGAGGAATAAGAAAATGGAGACCGTTTTTTATTGTCTCGCCAATCCGGGGAAGTTGATCGCCTGGGAGTCCAAAAAAGCCCATCTTCTTTGCCTCAAAATGGACAAAAAAGAGGACAGTAACGTAATACATGATAGCAGGGATAAGGGCCACCTTAATGATATACAGATACGATGTATTGGTGAATTCTGCCATGAGAAAGGCGCCAGCCCCCATAATCGGAGGCATGAGCTGGCCGCCTGTGGATGCGGCTGCCTCAACCGCACCTGCTATATGAGGCTTATATCCCAGCTTCTTCATCATGGGGATGGTAAAAGAGCCGGTAGTAACCACATTTCCAATAGCGCTACCGGAAACAGACCCCATAAATCCACTTGCCAGGACCGCTGTCTTGGCTGGGCCGCCGGTCATACGCCCTGTCAGGGCATAAGCCAGATTTATGAAAAAGTCCCCACCACCTGTTTTCTGCAAAAAAGACCCAAAAAGCACAAAGATAAAGACAAATGTTGCAGCAACACCCAGGGGAAGTCCATAAATACCTTCCGTCGTAAGGTATAAAAGGGTAAAAATGCGCTCCAGACTATAGCCTTTATGTGAAAAAAACTCTGGCATATAGGGGCCAAAATAAGCATATACAATAAAGGTTAAACAAATAATGACCATGACCAAACCAATTGTTCGGCGGCAGGCCTCTATCACTAAAAAGGTGGCCACCAATCCAAGAACAACATCTATTTTTGTCCAATCTCCCTGACGTTCAATAATCTCACCATAATTAAATATGATATAGGCACCAACAAGAAAGACCAGACCAATCAAGAGCAAATCAATATAGAAATAGATATCCTTTTTTTGTCTGGATGACTTTTTTGTTGCAGGGAATAACAGAAAGGCAAGGGTCAAGATAAGAGAGATATGGATGCACCTCTGATATATCGCTGAGAAGGGTTGGATTCCGGCAGAATAAAGCTGAAAAAGAGAGAGGATAACCGCTACCGTAGTAAATACAAAGGCAAAAAAACCAACCAGGTTTCTGGTCTTAGTCGATTGAATTGGTGTTTTTGATTGTTTCTCTTGATCCTGCATCTTTTATTTTCCCACCTGCTTTACATAGATGCGAACCCTCATTCCCGGAATCAGTCTGCTTAAATGTATTTCTTGGCCCTTGATGAGAATGGTATGATCAACTGATGGTACTCCTATTCTTAGATAAAACTCCCCGATTGTAATGTTCATATCCTTAATAAAGATCCATCCATTTTGCTCGACTATTCTCCCTCGCCCAGGCCAGTGGCCCATTCCTGCTCCGAACATCTTGAAATAGGTCTCTTTAATGATAATCCCTTTTTTCTCATCTGCATAAAAAACCTCATATACCGGTGATATATCAACTGAGTGAATATATCGTATAGTAAAGCCTTCTCCGGGTTCTATTGGTATAGAGATCAGCTCTTTGCCATTCCCTTTTTCAATCATTAACAAAAGGGGATAAATTGCTTTGGCTGTAACGGGAGAAAAAAGAACATACAATAAAAGGACAATGGATAATACTGTCTTCAGGCACCTTGGCATATGGTTTCCGCTCTGCAAAACCCAGAGGCCGTCATAAAAATGACGGCCTCTTATAGGAAATTACCACATTATTGTTTTGGTAACAATCGGTTAGGAATTGTCAATCCCACCTCCTTGTAATATTTGATTGCACCTGGATGAAGCGGGATAACCGAATGCTTAACAGCATTCTGAGGTGTAGTGTATTTTGCAAAGGGATGTATCATTTTCAGGTAGTCTGTATGCTCAAACACTGCTTTAACAAGTTTATACACCAATTCTTCATCCAGAGAGGCTGTGCAGGCTACGGTATTCCACACTGATGGATTAGCAACGGGCTCATCTTGCCCTTTATAGGTGCCTGCCGGCATCTCGAAAGGAGAGTAAAAGGGAAATTTTTTACAAATTTTAGTTATGTCCTCTTTAGAAAATGGTATAACATAGATATCCCGTGTCATGGACAGGTCCATTATAGAAGAGGTCGGAGCTGCCACATCCCAGAAGCCCACATCAATTGTTCCGTCTTTAAGGGCATTTGCATTTTCCGTAAATGAAAGACGAAATACCTTAAAACTTGAATACGGTATCCCTAAGGCCTCTTGTAAGACCAGGTTGGTTTTAAACTCTGTTCCGCTTCCAGGTGCACCCACAGAAACTTTATGCCCCTTTATATCATAGATAGTCTTGATTCCTTTTCCTTTTAGTGCAACCACATGGTAGTGGTGAGGATACATCTGAAACATTGCTAATATTTTTTGGGGTTTTCCTTTAAACTTTCCGATCCCATTATAGCCCTGATACACGACATCATTCATAGCCTCAGCGATCACAGTTTCACCTCTATGGGCCAGCTTTACATTTTCAACAGAGGCACCTGTTACCTCTGCAACCGCCTTAACACCTTTTACGTATCTGGTAAAAATCTCTGCCAGGCCTCCGCCATAAGGATAGTAAACTCCTCCTGTGCCACCTGTGCTAATTGAAATATATCTCGTTTTTGCCTGAACCGAGGACCCGACCAGCAGAAAGGTGAAGAAAGAGATCAAAATTGGTAAAAGTATTGTTTTGGTATTTTTCATGTTATATCTCCTTTTACTTTATAGTTATTAACCAATTGATATAGTTTTAATAACTACTTCCAGTTTTTTCGGCAATTGGGTCGCCTTTATTACAGGACAAGTAACCACCTTTTCCTGGCCAGGTTTAAGAACCGGTGGCTTCCCTTTCCGTGGGACTAAATGGCCAACAGCCTTTCCTTCTTCAAGGAGATAAATTTGGACTCTGAAGCGCTGTGCTTTGTCTGAAATGTTCTTTACCCCCACCTTAAATATAACTGCCGGTTTTTTCTTAAATTCTGCTACAGTACATGAAAATGAAGTAATATCAACCTGAGGAACCACGTTCCATGTAATATTTGCCGGACACGTTACTTTACCCTTAGGAACATATTTTGTTCCTGCACACCCTGTTGCTATCAAAAGAGCCAATGCCCCAAATAAAAGAATTACAATCCCGCTTTTCTTTCTCATTTGATTTCTCCTTTCTTCTATATTTTTTTACGATTATTAATTAGAAAGCTCACCTCCTTCGCCTTAATATTCATAAACTAAAAATGTGGATAAGTTATAAAAAAATCATAATAACTTTCAAAGAATAAAAAGCTTTTGTCAAGGTATTTTTGTTCTATGTTGAATAAGGCAGGTTATGCATTGACCGCCCTTAGGGAGGATGAGGATGTCTCCCTTGGTGCAGCAGATTATGTTTAATTATGCATGAAGGTCAAATTAGATCCGAAGGAACGTCTGAAAAGATAAAGGGATCTTCAGAAATAAGGGAGGTTTATCTCGGAATTTAGCTTTAACTCTCCATATTTCACTATTTTACCGTTAACTTCTGATATGCCTCCTGAATATCCTTAAACTTCTTTTCCGCTAATTTCTTGAATTCCTCTCCCAGATGATCAACCTTGTCAGGATGGTATTTGTTAGCCAATTTTCTATAGGCATTTTTAATTTCACCCGCTGAGGCATGCCTATTCACTCCCAATATATCGTATGGGTCACGCCTTGAAAACCTTTCATCTTTTTGAGCATCTTTTTGATTTTCATTGTAAGTTTTACTTTGCCTCCCCTGCCCTTCTTGGCGATAGGCATTCTCATATCTTGCCTTAGCCTTTGCCGGCCGATAAATAAAATGATACCAGTAAAGACCTCCTAATAGTATCAAATCATCAATCCATCCAAAACCTAAGAAAAAATCAGGTAACAGGTCATAAGGACATATTGCATATAGAATTGGAATCAAATAGATTAAAATTCTCATCGCGAAACATTCCTATGCAAAGGTGACCCTTGTTCCTACACTGTTAAGTGCGAAGGATGAAGGGAACTCCTCTGAGAATCTCTTAATTGCTTCCCATCCGGTACAATGCATAGGGACAATAACTTCAGGTTTAATTTTCTTAAACTCGATAATTGTCTTTTCTATTATAGGCTCAAAAATGGGTCCTGATAGATGAAAACCACCTAAAACAGCATAGATTTTATCATCCCCTGTTATCTTTCTGGCATAAAAAACAGTATTGATAATACCAGCATGACTGCATCCAGAGATTATCACTAACCCCTTATCTTTTATCTTTATTACAATGGATTGATCATCACGTATTATATCTGGTTCCACCTTTCCATTCCTTTCTATAGAGGCATTAGGTAATCCTTTTTCAAACCCTGTTACCCTTTCAACTTCTCCTGTTATTGCTATCATGTTATCTAACCATAAAGATGGAGATGTCTTTTCAACTATTTTAAGGCCAGCATTCTCTATATCATCTCTTACGAGGGTTTGGGGAAACAAGAGCCTTCTTCCATCGTCGAGACCAAAGAAACGAGTCGAAATAAAGGCATCAGGGTGGAGTATTAAGGGAATAGATTTTTCCAGACTCTTCGCTATAGGGTGAAGTGCACCAGTATGATCCATATGGCCATGGCTGAGGACAATGGCCTCTATTTGTCGTGGATCTACTCCCAAAATCTCCATGTTATGAGGTACACCAATCTTAGTATATCCACAATCAAAGAGAATACAGTGAGATTTGTCATCTTTTTTTACTGTGATCATGAGAGAGAGACCATGTTCGGCCAAGAGAGCATCGGTAGGTATAGTTCCTGTTATTGCGAGTGGAGGTCGCGTAACCCCAGGGGAATTTCTCAGAAGAACATCAACATAATTATCCATAAGGGTAGTTACCTCAATGCTGTCAACCTCTTTCAATTCATTTGCTACGTTAGTTTCCATTTTTTCTCCTTTCGTAAAATTGAAAAGCCCTATTCCAGGCTTCAATTTTTTTTGATCTGCTAATAATATTTAGTAGCGTTCTCGATTATACTACAAAAAGTACTTGTATCACAACTTTTCTGTGCTCATTTAGTAATTAGAAGTTTGGCATGTCTTCCTATCAATTCTCCTCCCAATAAAATGGATTGTCTTTGCTAAAATCAGGAACTAAATGTTCTTTGGAAGCAAATTCGTGTGTTTGCATATAGACATTTTCAAAGCCCAATTCCTCTGCCTTACCCAGAACCCCATCATATTCATCTTTTGAAATTTTCCTATTTATTTCATCTGGAACAGTATTGCATGGATAAAACTGGCTCATCAGACTTAAGTAAACTTTGGTAGAAATATTAGCTGCAATCCATTCCAATATTGCACATGATTCTTCCATATGCCCCGGTAAAATCAAGTGCCGTATAATCAGCCCTCTCTTTGCATTTCCCTCACTATCAAATTTTAGGTTTCCTACCTGTCTGTACATTTCTTTTATTGCCATCATAGCCTTATCGGGATAGTCCGGGGTATTAGACAATCTACGTGCGGAATCGTTCCAGAAATATTTAAAATCAGGCAAATAAATATCAATAATCCCATCAAGATGTACAATAGTTTCATATGAATCATACGCACTTGTATTGTAAACAATAGGGATATTTACTCCAAGAGCAAAAGCCCTCTTTAATGCCTCAAGAATAGGCAGAATAACATGTGTGGGGGTAACTAAATTAATATTTAAAGCCTTTTTTTCTTGCAAAACATAAAAAATAGAGGCTAACCTATCAGGTGAAACGTGAATTCCATAGATCTGCCAGCTAATTTGATAATTCTGGCAGTAAATGCATTTCAGATTGCAACCGGCAAAAAATACCGCCCCTGATCCAGAAAGGGAGGACTTTGTTTGTAGATTCTTTTTGTAATCATAATAGCCGCTCAGGCATGGTTCTTCTCCGAAATGAAGACAATAGTGAGCCACAAGCGCACGATTACCTACTCCACAGAAACCAATTTCGCCTTTATCTCTATTGATATGGCACATTCTCGGGCATAAATGGCAATCAGATTTGTTATCAGAAAGCACGTCTATGGCAGTTTTAATGAGGCGTAATTTTTGATCCCTTTTTTGCATTGACAGAAATAAAGTGATTTTGTAATGTCACGTGAAATTAGCAACAAGTTGCTCGTTTCCAAGGCTTTACAATAAATAGCTTTTAATCTCAAAGAAAATTTCAAAAAAACTTTATACTTCGCCCTCCAAGGACAAAAAATGAACATCAAATTTTGGGGAACTAGAGGATCTACACCAGTACCAGGAAAAGATACCATTATCTACGGAGGAAATACAACCTGCCTGGAGATGGATCTTATGAGTGGAAAAAAGATAATTATAGATGCTGGTACAGGAATTCGATCTCTTGGCAATGAATTGGAATCTTCCAAAGAAAATATAGATATATATCTTCTTATTACCCATATCCACTGGGATCATATTTTTGGTTTCCCTTTTTTTTCTCCAATATATCAATCCTCAACCAAAATCCAAGTTGATGGATATAATTTATGCATGAAAGGTCTTCGATACAGTTTTGACAATAAAATGGGAGATGGCTTTTGGCCAGTCAGATTTGAGGAACTCAGCGCAGACATACAATTTATTGATAAATTAAAGAATGGCTCCCTGGAGATTGATGGCGCTATTATAGATACTGTTCCATTACGTCACCCTCAAGGAGGATTAGGGTTTCGGTTTCGTGAGGAGGGAAAAACCCTTGTGTTTTTGACTGATAATGAGCTTGATGTTACTGAAAAATCATTCAGTAATTATATCACCTTTTGTAAAGAAGCAGATATCCTTATCCATGATAGCCATTACACACCTGAGGAAATAACGAAACATAGGGGGTGGGGTCATTCAGATTATCAATCAGCAATTGATCTTGCTCTGAAGGCTCATGTGAAAAAACTTGTCCTTTTTCACCATGCGCCAGAAAGAAAAGATAGCGATATGATTAAATTAACGATTCTCTGTCAGGACTTAATTAAGGAAAAAAATGCAGATTTGGAGATAGAGACGGCTAAAGAAAATTCAGTGCTTGTGCTTTAAAAAATAGTCACGTGTATTTGTTGGGTTTATTTCAGTCCCTTTTTATTTCAGACATTATACTTGATAGACCGGATAGCAATTCCATGATCCTCTCTGCCTTATCTGGATCTATTACTCCTACACCGCAGGCAGGTGTAATAATTGATCTTTTAGCCACTGTATTTCTATCAATGCCCCACTCATACAATGTATTAAGTCCTTTTTCTAACTGCATTTTCAAACCATCAAGTGTTTCCTCACCAGTAAAGGAAGTGGTAGGAACTACTCCCCATGCAACTGTACCACCATTTTCAAGAAATTTTATGATTTCCCTTCTGTAGAGCAAAAAATAATCCATATAACCAAATGCATCGAAATTTACGATATCAACACCTGTTTCAAATATCATTGACCAATCGGTATTTCCACAGCAGTGGATACCAACTAATACATTACTTCGTGATCTTAGATACTCTATAACCTCCCCTAAAAGTCTAATAACCTCCCCTCTTTGTATAGGCGTAAAGGCTGAACCAAAACCAGAGAGGTATGGCTCATCTATAAATAGAATAGCCATCTTTTCCGCCAAAGACATCTTATTAACAATCCATAGTGCCTTAATTGCTAAGCCCTTTACTATCGTGTCCATAATTTCGTTATTATAAAGAACAGGTTTCCCTTGTGTATCTATCAGGCTTCCCGCAAAAGTAATGGGACCTACTATCTGACCCTTAATAAAAGGCCCATAAATCTGGGGGGTTTTTTCAATCAATCCTAAAAGTTTATACAGACCAGCTGCATATTCATGGCTGATAGCAAAATAATCTGTATCCTCGGCCATAAAATGTTCATAAAAAGAGATGAGTTCATTATCCTGTGTATCTGTAGTGCGGATGAACAGGGAGTTTTTCTTTAGATCCATTTCAATTCGTGGAAACCTTTGACTTGCCTGGATGGTCATATCTTCAAAGTGGCTCCGCTTAACGAACTGAGGCCAAAAGGGTATGTCCGGAAAAAATTTAAGGATGTGCTGGCAGGTTGTATCCACATCCAAGAAAGGTACGCTACCCACACCTGTAGCCATAAAATTAAAGGCAAAGCTTTTTTTCAATTCAACCCCTACCCTACCCGCTCAATGTATTCTTTTGAGCGTGTGTCTATCTTCACTGTATCTCCGATATTGACGAAAAGTGGCACTTGGATAATGCCTCCTGATTCAAGGGTGGCCGGTTTACCACCTCCTACTGCTGTATTTCCCTTAATTCCTGGCTCAGTTTGTGCAACCTCTAAATCAACAAAATTGGGAAGCTCAACATCCATTATCTTATCGTTATATATCAGTACCTTGACATTTGTGTTTTCTTTTAAAAAAAGTCTATTCTCTTTTAACTGTTCAGCTGATAAAAAACTCTGTTCAAAGTTTTCGGTATCCATAAAACAAAACTCACCTTTGTTCTGGTAGAGGTACTGCATTTCCTTTTCCTGTATATTTGGGGGAGTAACCTTTTCTCCAGCTCTAAATGTTTTCTCCAAAACTTGTCCGCTGATCATATTTTTAAGTTTTGTCCTCACAAATGCACCACCTTTGCCTGGTTTTACATGCAAAAACTCTATCACGGTAAATGGTTTCCCATCCAATTCTATCTTTAATCCTGTTCTAAAATCTGCTGTTGAGTACATTGATGTCAAGTTTCCTTTTTTGCGTTCAATTGTTTAAGTCGTTAAGTAGCTGAATAGTAATACAAAAATCACTCAATCATTACATAAATAAATGTGGTGCAACAATAGGTTTACGCTTGGCTTGAAAGGCTTGTAACCTTTCCCTTCTCTATATTAGTAAGCCACCTTTCTAAGATTCCTATTATTGTTAATGTTTTTTCTTTTTGTATGGCTTCATGAGATCTCTCAGGCTCTTTAGTTTTTATTATTGCCTTCAATTCTTCGAGCCTATTTATATATTTTTCATCATCAGGAAAATCCTTAACGACCTGTGTGTATATCTTGATTGCCTCTTCTAATTCTCCCTGTTTATAATAAATTTCTGCTAATGTTGAGGTTGGAAGAATTGATACTTCTTCTTTTAGCGGGGCACTCAATTCAGATAAAAGTCGAGCTGCATCCTGATCATTGCTATAGTGCGCTAAATAGAGCTTTAAGGAATTTATTGCCTCTTCAACCATATTCTCTTCCTTAAAAAGCTCAGCTTGAAGTTTAAAAACTGAAGTTAACTCACCAATTTGCTTGGATATTATTTCTAATTCTACCTTTGCAAGTTCAATAGATTTCTGTTCAAAATATGTTTCTGCTAAAAGCTTTCTTATGCTAATATCATCAGGAAAAGATTCCAATGCCTTAAGGCAAGCTCGTATTACTTTGTCAGGTTTCCCTTCCTTCTTTAAGATTTCAAGAAGGATAATTCTTGCCTTTGGTGTTGCTATTTTGTCTACAATTTCATCATAGATCCCATTTAATGTGGTCATTGCTCGCCCCTTTTTTATATATGCTCTTATTTTTTTTGTTATTTCCTTTTTTTACCATTTTTTAATTCCTTTTTAAGTCGATATACGATTTCATTGTCTTTTATCATTCCCAATTGCTCTCGAGCCACTGACTCAAAATACTTATTGTCTTCCTTGAGTCGTGTGATTTCATCAGCAAGCAACCTCTTTCTTTCTTTAAGGTGCTCTAGAATAGCTAAACATCTCTCTTTTTCTTTTTGCATTTTATACAGGTCTATTAATCCATGCCGCCCAAAAGTTAGCCAGGTTAACGAAATAGCGGCAACAAAAGAAAAAATTACAATATAGGTAAACAAATTTCTCCTAAAAAACGCCAAATTTACAACACCCCCTCTTCCCTCCACTGGGCAGCTATTACAATGGAGTTAATTCCTGCTTTCTTGGCTAAATCCATTATCCTGACAACATGCCCATGTGTAACATCTCGATCGGCATTCAGAATAAGACTGATCTTTTTCTCTTTACTGAGCTCTTTAAGTTGAAGATAAAGATCCTTTAACGTTACTTTTTTCTTTTGCAGGTAACAATTTCCTGTTTTATCTAACGATACTGTCATAGTATCTACTGATTGATCTGATCCTCTTTCTGAAATATCAGGCAATTTAATATCAATTCCTGATATAATGTCAAAATGAGAGGTCAGCATAAAAAATATAAGGAGTAAAAACACAATATCAATTAAAGGAGCGACACTTACACCAAGACTAATTTCTTCTCTCTTTATCTGACTAAACCGCATTATCTTTGGTACTCTCCATAGTGTCCACAAGCTTAATAGAGCTTTCCTCCATTTCAAAGATAAGGATCTGGGCTTTATCTAAAATAAAACGATAGGCAACCAATGTGGGTATAGCCACTAGAAGGCCTGCAGCCGTCGTAATTAGAGCCTCAGCAATGCCTCCTGCAAGAGGTGCAGGGCCACCAACCCCATAGACAGAGATAGCATTAAAGGTTTTTATCATACCAGAAACTGTACCAAGTAAACCAAGCAATGGAGAGAGATTCGCAATAGTTAACAGAACTCCTATATTTCTCTCTAATATAACACCCTCTCTCCTTCCCTTTTCTTCAATGGCCTCTTTAACCAGCCACATCCCTCTTCCTGTGTTCTTAAGGCCCGCAAGAAAGGTTCGAGCAATTGAAGAGCTATTTCCTTTGCAAAGAAAAATTGCATCTGCAATCTTATTGCGCTGCACGAGGTCTTCTACCTTAATGATAAAATCCTTTGGTATAATCAGTTTTCTTCTCAATACCCACAGTCTCTCCATAAAGATAGCAAGGGCAACAACAGAACAAAACACTATTGGATACATGAATGGACCACCTTTAATAACTAAATCAATCAATCTTTTTCTCCCAGCATATATGCTTCCGAAGTGATGAAATAATGCTCATATAAAAATTATTAGTAAAATACCTTTTAAAAACCTTAAAGTCAAGAACACCCTGCCCTATGATTAACAATGCTTGACAAGTAACGTAGCATTGTTATATTAAACATTAGATTATCAAAACTTAGTTCAAAAACTCTAACAAAATTATGATAATATAATAGTATGAGCAATATCTCCGATAATTCCATTACACCAACTATGGAAAATTATTTAGAGGCTATATTTATTCTTTCCAAAGAAAAAGGAGCTGTACGTGTGAGAGATATTGCAAGCAAGCTTGATGTTAAAATGCCCACAGTAACTAACATGCTTAAAACTCTCAGTGAGAGAGGGCTTATTGACTATGAAAAATATGAATATCTTGACCTCACAGAAAAAGGTAGCAATGTTGGGCAAGAAATAGATAACAGACATCAAATCCTCAGGAGCTTTTTAACGAATATACTTAAGATAGATTACGATAAGGCAGATGAAGATGCCTGCAAGATGGAACATGCTGTAAGCCCTGCTACACTTGAGGCATTTGTAGACTTTATGGAATTTATAGGGAATTGTCCCAGGGGCGGAGCAAGTTGGCTTGACTATTTCAATGAATACAGGGAACATAGACAACCAAAAGGTAAATGTCTGGAGCGAATGAAACAGTTTGCGCAAAAATACAACGCAAAGATAAAGGAAATGGAAAAGATAAAGATAGAGGGAGAAAGATGATTCCGCTGACTACTGTGAGTCCAGGTCGAGAGGTTACCCTTATAGACATACAAGGAGGAAGAGGGCTCAGATCAAAACTTTACAGCATGGGCCTTATTCCAGGAGTAAAGCTTACAATATTGGGTAATGGAGGAGGTCCCATTATGATTGCAATAAACGATACCAGGCTTGCCCTTGGTTTTGGTATGGCACGAAAGATCATGGTAAAATAGTTTTTTTATCGTTTTAATGTGGGGTGGGAGAGATCAAAGTATCAATGCAGTCATATATGAAAAATGTTGTTCTAAGGTCTAACCGAATGAAATTTTTTTTCTGGAAGCTCCAGGCAGGTTAAATAATTTCCAAAAACTGCTCCAGTATCTATACCTATCTTGTTTTTCATGACCAAAGGGTTGTTAAATGGGGTATGTCCAAATATAACCACTTTGCCGAAATCGTAATCAGAATAGATAAATTCCTCTCTAATCCAAATCATATCATTTAAGCTTTGATGCTCAATTCCTATATTGGGATGAAAACCAGCATGGACAATATAGTAATGCTCGAGCTCTATCATGGTTAAAAGTGAAGAAAAAAAGTCAAGATGAGAAGGTGGAATAAGAGGGTCGTCCTGACTTCGCCTCATTTCCTCATAGCTTCTAAGTGTAGAGAGACCTCCGTTTAACAGGGAACTTTGGGAATCAACACCTGACAAATAATCGAGAAACATCTGCTCATGGTTTCCAATAAGGCATTGAATGAATGTGTAATCTTCTTTTAACTTTAAAATAAAATCAATAACACCTTTAGAATTTTCTCCTCTGTCAATATAGTCTCCGATAAAAATGAGTCGATCATTCGCAGGGTTCCACTCTATTTTATCAATAAGCCTTTTGAGCATCTCCAGGCACCCATGAATGTCCCCGATAACAAATATCTTTTCTTCACTCATAAATAACCTTTTCAAAAAGAGAAAGGAATGCTAATAATTTTTGAGCCATTATATATAAAAGGATTTTAAAAAATAATCAAGGAAGATATTTTGTTGAAACCCTAAACAGGAAACTTGAAATCGAAAGAATGCAATAAATCCTAGTGATAATTAAAAAAAGTCGCAAATTTCGAATTAGAAATTTTGTAACATTTCAGCTCTTTGGAAACTCGCCCTGGCCTTTACTTAAAGCCACAGAGGTAAGCTTGATGATACGCATGAGTATGGAGATGTCTTTTTTTACCATGCCCTTAAGGGTATGGATTTCATAAGGAGCATGTGTATGTCTTTTTTTACTCATGCCCTTTAATAAATGCATCGGCGTGATCCCGATAATCGTGATGTGCCAGGCTGAGCACTACTCGCATAAGCGGATAAGGCCGAGTTGCTCTACATCCCGATTATCGGGATCCTGTGAGGCCCCGTGTTTAAGGGCATAGTTAAAAAAAGACATCCCCATGCTCATTCACCAGGTAATTTCAAAGAGCTAAAATGGTACCAAGTTTTAAATTTCAGTCCATACATTAAAGAGGTAACGTTGTATGAAAAAAATTGTTTTAGTTCTGGCAACCCGTAACAAAGGTAAAAAGAGGGAGTTTGAACTACTGTTTAAGGGGCTTCCTGTAGAGATTAAAGGTGTTTCTGAATTTCAAAATATTCCTGAATTTGAGGAAGAAGGAAGCACATTTGAAGAAATTGCAATAAATAAGGCAAAATTTGTATCAAAAGCACTTGACCTTCCTGCCATTGCCGATGATTCGGGGCTTACAGTGGAGGCATTAAATGGAGCGCCAGGTATCTTTTCAGCACGCTATGCCGAAAAATCAGCTACTAATGATCAAAACAACCGGAAACTTCTAGAGAAAATGGAAGGGAAAGAGAATAGAAATGCCATCTTTGTTTGTTCTATTGCTATATCCAAACCAACTGGTCAGATTTTAACGTATACTGGAAGATGTTCTGGGATAATCTTACAGGAACCTGCCGGAACAAATGGTTTTGGATATGATCCTTTTTTTTACTATTCTCTCCTCGGGAAAACATTTGCCCAATTATCAGTTGAAGAAAAAAACAGGGTGAGTCACAGAGGGCAGGCCATGAGGAAGTTAAAAAATGACTTTAAAAAAATTATGATTTGGTTAAAGGAAAAATAAGCATACTATCTACGAATTCTAAAATCTTTCTCCTTGACCTCTAAAAAACTTTTAAAATAAAATATTATGCTTAATCTGAAAAATAAAATATCTATGCATGATAGAGCTGGAATTGAAGTAGACGAAATGTAAGTTAGCACAATTGAAGATACAGCTTAAGGGCATATAGCCCCATGAAAGCCAGAGGAATTTATTGTGTGCTTTGAGATAGAAAAACAAAGAAAAAAAGAGAAAAGCAGCCAAATGAATACAAATAGTAATAAAAAATTAATTGAGATATTTGCACCTATACAGGCAGAGGCAGAAAGACGCTTCACAGAAATGAAGGAAGAAGATAATCAAAACATCTTAATCGGTATGGCAACATGTGGTCTGGCATCAGGCGCATTAGAGGTAAAGGCAGCATTTGAAGAGGCCATCGCAGAGAGAAAAATCAATGCCACTATTATGCCTGTAGGCTGTTTAGGACATTGCTATGCCGAGCCCCTTGTTATCATTGAAAAACCTGGGTTTCCACCTATCCTCTATCACGATGTTACACCCGGAAAGGCGCGACTGCTCGTTAAGGCCTTTTTGGAAGAAGATGACCCAGTTTTTGAACATATATTAGGGGCAATGGAAGAAAATGACCTAATACCTTCGATAATGGAGTTCCCGCGATTCAATCATGAAAAAAAGGTAGTTATGGCCAACAGTGGTGTAATTAATCCGGAAGATATCTATCAATACATAGCAAAGGGTGGATATTCTGCCCTGGTCAAGGCACTTTCAATAGAACCACAGGAAATCATTAATGAGATTAAAGAATCAGGTCTGAGAGGGAGAGGAGGTGCAGGTTTTTCAACTGGCAAAAAGTGGCAATTTGTCCGGGATTCCAGTGAAGAAGAAAAAACAGTGATATGCAATGCAGACGAAGGAGACCCTGGCGCCTATATGGATAGGACCATCCTTGAAAGTAGTCCCCATCAGATTATTGAAGGTATTGCAATCAGTGCGTATGCAGTGGGCGCCAAAAAGGCAATTATTTATATCAGGGCAGAATACCCTCTCGCGATAGAAAAGGCTAAAATGGCAATTGATCAGGCAAACGATATCGGCCTGTTAGGAAATCGAATATTGGGCACAGACTTTAATTTCGACATATCTATATTCCAGGGTTCAGGAGCCTTTGTCTGTGGGGAGGAGACAGCTCTTATACAGTCAATCCAAGGCGAAAGAGGTATGGCTCAACTAAGACCACCCTACCCTGCCCAAAAGGGTTTGTGGGGAAAACCAACAATAATAAATAATGTCAAAACCTTTGGATCCATACCAGCCATAGTACAAAATGGAGCTCAGTGGTTCAAAGGAATTGGCACAGATAAAAGCCCTGGGACTGCGATATTCTCTGTAGTAGGAAATGTTGTACATGCCGGCTTGGTTGAAATCCCAATGGGTGTGACCCTAAAGGAACTCATCTTTGATATCTGTGGAGGTATACCAGATCAAAAGAAATTTAAGGCGGTGCAGATTGGCGGGCCTTCTGGAGGATGTTTACCGAAGGATTTTCTTGATACACCCATTGACTTTGATTCCCTCACACAGGCAGGAGCAATGATGGGAAGCGGTGGTATGGTAGTTATGGATGAGGATAGCTGCATGGTAGATGTAGCCAGATATTTTCTTGACTTCACTCAAAAGGAGTCATGCGGAAAATGTACATTCTGTAGAATAGGCACCAAACACCTTCTTGACATCTTAGATAGGCTCACAAAAGGAGAAGGTCGGGAGGGTGATATCGAATTATTAGCGAGCCTGAGCATGGACATAAAGGAAGGCTCTCTTTGTGGGTTAGGAAAAACAGCCCCTAATCCAGTTTTAACAACCATTAAGTATTTTAGAGATGAATATGAAGCTCATATTAAGGAAAAACGATGTCCTGCCATGATGTGTAGAGAATTAACAGCATATTATATTGATTTAGATAAATGCGCCAGGGGATGTGATGCCTGTGTAGGGAGCTGCCCTACTGATGCAATATTTACAACAAGCAATAGAAAGAAGGGCGTTGACCAAACATTATGTGTTAAATGCGGAGAGTGCATGGTATCCTGTCCACCAGAATATGATGCTGTAAGAAAGGTTTCCCCTCCTGAACTCGCGCCTATAATTGAACGCCCAAAGGAGAATGAGAAAAACAACTCACTATCGACAGCATGAGGAGAAGTTACATCCATGATAAAACTTGTAGTTGATAATAAAGAGATTGAAACCGAAGAGGGAAATAATGTTCTTCAGGCATGCTTAGATAACGACATTTACATCCCCAATCTATGTTACCTAAAAGAGATGGATAATCCACCAGGCTCATGCAGGCTGTGCTTTGTTGAAATTGAGGGATATAGCCAGCCTGTAACCTCATGTACAAAAAAGGTTAAACAGGGAATGGTAGTCACGACAAATACAGAACATATACGAAGATTGCAGAGAACTGCCTTTGAACTTCTTCTCTCTGTTCATCATGTAGATTGCCGTCATTGCCCAGCGAACAAAAAATGTGAGCTTCAACGCATCTCTAACTTTCTCCATTTCGGCCTAAAAACCAAAAGGATTGAACAACTTGAAAGAGATGTAAAGCAGGAACAGGACCATCCTTTGTTGGAATACTATCCCTACCGGTGTGTTTTGTGTGGTAAATGTGTCTTTGTCTGCAAACAGGAAAATGGCCAACCCTTGTTAAGCCTTGCAAAAAGAGGGCTTGACACAATTATTAGCTTTTTTGGCGAAGAGGATATGGCCAAAGATAGGTGCAAGAATTGTTATGCCTGTGTAGAAATTTGCCCTGTTTCTGCCCTGTTAATTAAAAATAATCTCGATTAGGATTATGGAGAGTTCTCGAAAGATGATAAAGGAAAATGCAGAGCGCTTGATTAATAAGCTACCAGAAGGTGTCACCCTGCTTGCAGCTGCTAAAACAAGAAGCGCTGATGAAATATCTGAGGCAATAAAAGGGGGTATTAAAATTATAGGAGAAAATTACCTCAACGATGCGTTAGATGTAATTAATGAAGTAACACAAAAGGCCGAATGGCACTTTATTGGACATTTACAAAGGAATAAGGTTAAAAAGGTCATTGATATCTTTGATATGATCGAATCTGTTGACTCCCTCAGATTGGCCAAGGAGATAGAGAAATGGTGCGAGAAACGAAATAAAGTAATGCCCATATTGATTGAGGTTAATAGTGGTGAAGAAAATCAAAAAGCCGGGGTAGCCCCAAATGATGTAGCACAATTAATAAGTGAAATTTCCTCACTTAATTATGTAAAGATAATGGGATTGATGACCATGGGACCGAGATTCGGGGATCCTGAAGAATCACGTCCTTACTTTATAAAAACAAGGGAGATATTCGAACAGATCAAGGATCTTCACCTACCGAATGTGGAAATGAAATATCTCTCCATGGGCATGACAAATTCTTATGAGGTTGCCATACAAGAGGGAGCAAACTTGGTAAGGATAGGTACTAAGATATTTGGAGAGAGAGAAGGGAGCAATAATTGAGCTATGCAGCTAAAGAAATGAAGCGACGTATGGGCAAAGCTGTCTCTCATTTTCAAATGATAGGAGATGGAGACAGAATATTGGTTGCTGTTTCAGGCGGTCAGGATAGTATAGCCCTTTTATGGTTGCTAAGAGATCGTTTAACAAGAATTCCTATTACGTATGATATAAAAGCGGTTCATGTAGAATTAGGCTTTGGGCAGGATACAGGGAAAAAGATGGAGAATTTTTTCAATGTAAATGGTTTTGATTATTGTATTATTAAAAGCAGCTTTGGACCACGTGCCCATGCAAAAGAAAACAAGGAAAATCCATGTTTTCTCTGCTCACGCCTGAGAAGAAAGGCCATATTTGAAAAGGCAGCAGAATTTGAATGTAATAAGATAGCATTTGGACATCAGAAAGATGATTTTATAGAAACATTCTTTTTAAACCTCTTTTTTGCGGGATCAATAGATACCTTACAGCCTGTACAGGAATTATTTAACGGAAAGCTCTCTATAATACGGCCCTTTTATCTGTTAAATAAGAATAGCATTAAACGATATGCTGATGAGATGGGATTCCCTGTGATAGATAATGACTGCCCTACAGCACGATCATCAAAGAGGATGCAGATCAGGTCCCTGCTTTCAAACCTCTATACAACAAATAAAAAAATAAAAGGAAACATATTTAATGCATTAATGAAAGATTTATTGTTGACCGTTGACCGTTATCCTTCTATGTTGTGTGATATCCATCAGAAAACAGTGAATGGATAACAGACAGCTTACCTTCAGGCACTGAAAATGAAATTAGGTTTTATTGGACTGCCACAATCAGGGAAATTTACAATCTTTAAAGCCCTGACTTCTGCACGAGGAACAATAAGTCAAGAAAAAGTCAAAAAAGGTGATCAGCTTATTACAACCGTTAATGTACCAGATGAAAGAGTAGATTATCTGACAGAGACCTATAAGCCAAAAAAAACCATCTATTCTCAGATAGAATATCTGCTGCCTGGAAAAACAATAGATATCGATCATTCCGCAAGAGAAAAAGAAAATGCCACCCTTAATGCAGTGAGAGTCTGCGACGGATTGATTCACGTTATAAAAAATTTTCAGATTTTTGGAGGGCCTTCTCCCACACCTGAAGAAGATTTCTTTAAACTGGAATCAGAAATGATAGTAAGTGATCTTTTAGTGGCTGAAAAGAGGGTGGAAAAAATAAAATTAGATAAAAAAAAAGGAAAAACAATACATGCTGAGGAACCATCTCTTTTAAAAAGATGTATTGATATTCTCTCTGAAGATAAGCCATTGAGGGATAATTCTGAGATAGCTAATTCTCCACTTCTCAGAGGTTTTACCTTTTTATCTGCGAAACCCACGCTGGTAATTTCAAACAACTCAGACGAAGATGAATATCTACCTATGATGTCTCGTATCCCAAAAAATGTTAAGCTCATGGTTGTTCGGGGTAAATTAGAGATGGAGATAGGAGAGATGGGACCAGAGGAGGCGCAGGAATTTTTATCAGCCTTTAATATTGAAGTTTCTCTCCTCGATAGGGTTATCAAGCGATCCTTTGCTGCATCCGACCTCATTTCCTTTTTTACAATTGTGGAAAATGAGGTACGATCATGGTCAATCACCAAAGGTACATCAGCAATAGATGCTGCCGACCTCATCCATTCAGATATGAAAAAGGGATTTATAAAGGCTGAGGTCCTTCCTTTTGATATATTGACTAAATATGGAAATTTTTCCCAGGCAAAAAAGGATGGCCATGTCAAACTAGAAGGTAAAGAATATATGGTCCGAGACGGAGACATCATCAGATTTCGATTTAACGTATAAGAAAATGGGTATCTGCTTAATAATTTAAGGAAGGGCATGGGTGTCTTTTTTTGTTATGCCCTTCTAATAAGGCGCATTGCCATGTTGTTTCAAAATTGGGTAATAGCAACTTGGCCTTAGAATTATATGCTCCGTCTATATTACCCAATTTAGAAACGACAACTAAGCTTAACTTATATTTAAGGGCATAGGCAAAAAAAGACACCCATGCCCTAATAAAGCAGTAAATTTCTACAGGATTTTGAGCAATTACGAAAGTGGCAAAAAAAAAGATACAAGTTGGGCTCATTGGAGCAACAGGGTATGGTGGGGTAGGTTTGATCGAACTCCTCATAAACCATCCCTCTGTTACCATATCTGCTCTTATTGCAAAACAAGAAACCGGTAAGCCCATCAGTACAGTTTATCCTCATTTAAAAGGATTTTGTGATCTCCCAGTTTTTAATCCAGCCGATCCTTTATGTCCACATGACTTTGATATCGTCTTCTATGCTACGCCTGACGGAGTTGGCCAAAAAGAGGCAACAAAATGGTTAAATCAAGGCGTTAAAGTAATTGATTATAGTGGGGATTTTCGTTTTGATGATAAAGAGAGCTATGCCGCTTATGCTGCCAGAATCGGAAAGCCAAAGGAACATGCTAATCCGAATATTCTCCACTCCACTACCTATGGCCTTCCCGAATTACATAGAGAAATAATAGCCAATTCTACGTTAGTTGGTAATCCAGGATGTTTTGCAGTAAGCTGTATCCTTGGGCTCGTACCTGCGCTAAAATTCGGCCTTATAGAAAGCGAGGGTATAATATTTGATGCAAAAACCGGTGTTTCCGGGGCTGGGAAAACCCCCTCCCCCTTATTTCATTTCCCTGCTCGATATGAGGCTGTGAATGCCTATAAAGTAACTGGCCATCAACATGTATATGAAATCGAGAGAGAATTATCCCGAGCAGCCGATAAAGAACTCAAGGTTACATTCACGCCGCACGTTATTCCAGTGAGCAGAGGGATTATCACAACTATTTATGCTACTATTATCGCTCATGCAAATATGGAAAACTTGAGAGAGGCTTATGAGGCAATGTATGGCAAGGAGCCATTTATCAGAATATTTAGCCACGGAGAGGTTTTAAGTAGCACTGATGTGAGGGGAAGCAACTTCTGTAACATCTTGCTCACTATAGATTCAAGAACAGGGAAATTGATTGTAATCAGCGTGATTGATAATTTAGTGAAAGGTCAGGCAGGCAATGCCTTGCAGAATATGAATATCATGATGCATATAGAGGAAACCACGGGTCTGATGCATCCTGGAAACTTTCCTTGATAATGCTACATACAAACCTTTCTTACCTGCATAAGATCAGTTTGACCAAGGAATATTTTTCTTATCCCATCTTGCATTAATGTTCTCATTCCATCAGCTATGGCTTGTTCCCTAATGTCCTCCATCTTAGCCTTATTTTGAATCAGGGACTTCATTTTAGTCGTTCCAGACAGTATTTCAACAAGTGCCGTTCTTCCTCTATAACCAGTATTTCGACATTTCTGACAGCCTTTGGGCCTGTAAAGTTTTAGATCATTACTGTATGAAATTTTCAAAGAATCAAAATCACCATCATATGACCTGACCAATAATTCAAACTCTTCTTTAGAGGGATGAAAAGCTTCTTTGCAATCTTTGCACAAGGTTCTTACCAGTCTCTGTGCAAGAATACCCAAAAGGGCATCGGAAAAATTAAAGGGATCCATTCCCATATCAAGCAATCGAGTAATTGTTTCAGGAGCGCTGTTAGTATGAAGGGTTGAAAAAACGAGATGACCGGTAAGAGATGCCTCAATTCCTGTGGAAACAGTCTCTTCATCTCTCATTTCCCCAACCATTATTACATCTGGATCCGCCCGCAAGAAGGACCTCATAGCGGACGCAAAATTTAGTCCTATCTTAGGGTGCATCTGAACCTGGCGAAGACCTTCCTGTGTGATTTCCACTGGATCTTCTGCAGTCCATATCTTTGTCTCAGGTTTGTTAATAAAATGCAAAGCTGAATGGAGTGTGGTAGTTTTACCACTACCAGTGGGGCCTACCACAAGCACTATGCCATAAGGCTTCTCTATCATTCCGAGGAATTCGATATAATCTCTCTCGCTCATACCCATCTTATCCAATGGCAGAGGTTCACCTGCAGCCAGTACCCTCATGACAACATCTTCATTTCCTCCTGCAGTCGGGATGGTGGCTACCCTCAATTCGATATCAAGCGGGGCATATTTTTTGAATGGTATCTTGCCATCCTGCGGGAGACGCCGTTCCGCAATATCAAGATTACTCATGATCTTTATCCGTGAACTCATAGCAGCCTTATACGTATACGGTATAGTCTGGTAGACCTGGCACGATCCATCAATCCTGAATCTGATTACGGCATCTGCTTTTCCTGGCCTGGGTTCTACATGGATATCAGAGGCTCCGATATTATAGGCATCGACAATCATCTTATTTACTAATTGTACTATTGCCCCATCTTCTTCAGTAACTCCTTCAAGGTCATCGTCTAATACATCTTCCACACTATCTAATTGCCCGAGGATTTCTTCGATACTTCCTCCTGACTCACCCATAATACTCGATCGCTTGACATCAAAGAAATGGTCAATCATCTTAATAATATCTTCCTTTAACGAGACACAAAATTCAAAGTCTTTACCGAAAATAAGCCCTTTCACTGCGTCTTGCCCGGGTAAATAATTCGGATTTTCCATTGCTATTACTATCGTTGAGTCAGATTGTGCCACTGGAACAAAGAGGTTATTTTTTAGGTACGTTGGCCTAAGACCTTTCAGCAGCTGTCCAGGAATAACCATTCTTTCATCATATGGTATAAACCGTGTGTTAAAAAACATGCTTAAAGACTTTCCGATATCTTCTTTCGTTACATGAAAATCATTCATAAGAACGTTCTCTACGCTGCTCTTTGTCTTCCGTGCCAGAGCCATAGCTTGTTCCAGGTCTTTGTGGTTAATAATATTATTAGTAATAAGATAATCAAATTTTGTCTTTTTGGTCTGTTGCTTGAGCCGCTGGTGGTTGTAGAAGGCAATCCCTAAAACCTTAGCTATCTCAGTAGCAGACTTCTGGTCTTCCAATGTAAAATGTTTGCCACCTACCTTATTGATAAATTGAACCACACCCAATAGATATTTACTAAACTTAATAGGTGCGACTAACACCTGTTCTGTTTTGTAACCCGTTTTTTCATCCCAACTCTTATCAAATTTCAATTCAGGATTTATCTTCTTCAATTCGTCATCATCATAGGCATTTACGATATTGAATATTTTTCCTGACATACCACAATAACCAGAAATGCTTTTATTATTCAGAGGAACTCGTATCTCATTGAGCTCTTCACCTGATTTAAATCGCGACACAATTTCCTTATTGGCACCATCCACAACATATATGGTTATGCGGTCGGCATCAAAGACAGAGAGAATACTTTCACGCAAATTAATCAATATGTCGTCAATATCCTTAGAGGCATTTATCTTATTTGTAATAAAATTTAGCTTTTTACTGAATTGAAGCTCCTTCTGTAAAGCCTCTACATCGTTCGCTTTTTCTTTTGTATCTTGTGTTTTAGGAAGCGCCATCTCTTTCACCTTTTACAGTAAATAATTTTAACATTAGTAAATACCATATATTTTATATTTTTTCCAGATTATTTAATTTCATTTTTCATTTGAAAAAATACCCCTCTTTAAATTTATTCCTATGTTCAAATAATGTTCCTGTTTTAATGCTATTAGGGTAGTGAATTTGGTATTCTATTACTTGTTTTATATTATTTGGGGGTCAGTTAAAAAATTTTTTGGTATAAGGCCTGAAAATGGCCACTATAATCCATTTAAATAGGTGGGTGTAGGGGTATCAAGGTAGGTAAGGAAGCCAGGAGACTAGGAAAGCTTGTCAGTTAAGCGTGTAATTTGGTCTACTATCATACGATACTGCCTCGATATATTTTGATAACTCTGATTTAGATTGTTTTTAATCATTGCAGAGTTATCCTCAGATAATGTTGAATCAAATGTTTTCACATAATAGAAAAAGTTCAAATCAATTTCCTCATTTACCATATTTAGTCGGTTTCGAATCTGAATAATAAGGCGTTGAAGTTTCATATCAAGTAATGATATAGAACTCATATTTGACTTCAAAAAAGGTAAAGAATATTTTTTAAGGTTAAGCGCAACTACGTCTTTTTGCTGAGCCATTTCTTTTGCATAAGCATCGATTTCTTCATCACTCGATTTCAGGAGCGTTTCGATGTGTCTTAACATTTTTTGATCATTATATTGAGCGTAAATTTTGAACATCCAGTTTAGTAAATCTCGATTATATGTCCCAAATCGTGAGCATAACAAATACACCGCACCAGATAATCGATACCTGACATCTTCAAGCTCAATAGATAAGCCTTTTTTAAACTCCTTTTTTTGACAATGTCTTTTTACCTCATCAACAATGAAAGGGCTGAAAATACCAAGTACCCAACCAAGCATAAGATAGAGAATGTTTACGCCTTGCATATTGCCTCCCTTCTGATGGTTGAATCGTATAACCTCTCAACCTTTCAATTAGCCATGTATTAACATTATGAATATTGTATAGTCAAATAACCTTAAAAACCCCACTTCTCTATGTGAGAAATGGGGTTTTAACTTTTAGCTCATATTACCCTCGATTAAGGGTTATTATAGGAAGAATGCACTTTTACATGATATGAGTATAGGTTAGGAAGACATGAAGGTCAAGGGGGATGTAAGGAGTGTCCTGTCAAGGCAGGTAGGGAGGCTAACCAGAAGTTGGCATTTTTACTCTTCTGATCAATGACGTGTCTGCCTAGATATTAAATATGATTGGATTGAAGGTTTCAAAACGTATTGGAAAGTTTTCTGGGTTGGTCTGCGTTAAATGTTAATAGCAGCTATACGTAACAAATCCTGTTTTTTCTAAATAGATTAATAGGTTAGGTAGCTTTATTCTCCTCCAGTTTTTTGTTACTGTCAAGCCTTAATGTATCAGTAAGGGGTATTCTCTTGCTG
>Ga0307444_1000177_pt1 | contig 33586 bp, 35 predicted proteins | sample SalMarSW160340MG_FD_202145 | JGI IMG/M metagenome (GOLD analysis project Ga0307444, IMG submission 202145) | Salt marsh sediment microbial communities from the Plum Island Ecosystem LTER, Massachusetts, United States - SW1603-40 | ecosystem: Environmental > Aquatic > Marine > Intertidal zone >...
TTTCTTATCTCTCTATTCACATTATGGTTAGCTACAGCAAGAATGTTACGTAAAATTAAGAAGATGAATCTAGCTGATGAGTTAAGACAAACTGGAATAACTTAGGAAATAAAAACTCAGCATAAAACAATCAAAATTGTTCATTAAAATTAGGTCAAATAAGGTTAATATTGATGAACATATTTATATAGTTAAAACTGAATCGTTCTCTAGTGGTTCGATGTTTGATCCGTATATTGATGAGGTAAAAAGACTTATTGACTCAACGAATGAGGATATGGCTGAACTAATCAAAGCTTTAGCTCATAGTAAAAGAGTACTTATTTTAGGAGCTTTGCTAGATGGGAGAAAATCCTTTCCAGAATTAAAGAAAGTTACTGAATTAAGTAAAACTGCGTTAGCAAATCATATAGAAACTATGCTCTCTTCTTATGTTATTAAACGAGTAGATAGAGGATCTTATGAGATTACAACTGATGGAAGAGAGTTGATTAACAAAATAGCTACTGTTTACCATCAATCTACAAAGTATCAGATAATGCAAAGAGAACTGCTAGAAAAACAGTATACAACTTTTAGAAATTTTGGTGATATTATGACTAAAAATACAAAAAAAGTTTCAAATGTTGGAATCTATCAATCACATGGCTTGTCGTATTCAGCTGCTATCAGTGGAGTTCTTCAAGCACTTGGTGAAGAATGGGATGTAGATGATGTTACCGCTTTTAGTGGATATGGTTTCTTAATCAACACAAACAAAGAGATAATTTGCCCTTCTGGACCTACTGCATTAGCAGCTTGGAAAACAATCCAGGAATCTACCGAATTGCTTGGTTGGGATTTCAGCCATTATATTGATTTTGAAGGATTCCCAAGCGATTTAGATCCGTCTAAGCCATTGAGTGAGACTGATGAAAAACGAGCTAAAAAGTTCTTCAATATGGTAAAAGAAGCAATTGATAAACATGATAGACCTGTAGTAATTTGGGGAATACCCGTACCTGAATATGGTATTGTAAATGGTTACCAAGACGATTTTTACTTAGTTAGTACTTTTAGAACATTACTCAAACAAGAAGAAACCCCAATAGCTTACAATAAGCTTCAAGCAGCAGGAATGATGGAATTGTTTGTTTTTGAAAAGGAAAACAAGCATCCTTCAGAAAGAGAATACAAAAAATCTATTGAGAGAGCATTAAAGATGGCTAAAGGAGAAGAGGTAGCATTTGATGGTTATGCTGCTGGTCCTGAAGCTTATGATGTGCTAATAAAGCAAATCATGGAAACTGAAGAAGAAAAAATACCTAAATTTGCTTTTGGCTATCTCATAGATTGCTATTTATGCGCTCGAGACTCAGCCTTCAATTACTTGACCAAGTTATCAAAGAAATATGGTGATAAAAACTTCGGAAAGCATATTGAAAAGGCTGCAAAAACCTACGAAGTGATAGATAATCTATACAAAGAACTAGCTAATCATTTTCCAATATTTGGTGATCAAGACGTTTCTTTAGAAAATAGAGAGAGATGCGCCAATCTCTTGAACGGGATAAAAGAAAATGAATTACAAGCTATAAAAGATTTAGAAGAAATAATAGAGAATTGGAATTAATCTAAAACCGAATCCAGATGTCAAACCAATTCTCTGAATTATCTTTTTTTTCCATATTTATTTATGTTTTCCAATATGAATAACATTCTTAATATAATGAACCAAATTTCAAACAGATAATTTAACATAATCAAAAATACAAATTTCTACAGTAATGTTAAAATAGCCAAAAACAGATAATTCTAATCACAATGGGGTTCATGTATTATATTAAAAGAATAATTCGTCGTATTCTTGGCAATGCTGTACAAGACGAAGTTGAAAGGAGAGGAAGGAGCTATTTAGATAAGGCTGCAAATAAAATCTCTGGGCAAACAGGACAACAGGATGTTTCTACTTCTACTGTCACTGAAGGTTCAGTTGCAAGAACTGAGATTCCAGCTTCTTCAACTTTCCAGGGATTTGATCCTCTAGCTTCAAGTAAAGAACAATTTTATGTTAGCTGGCCTGCTATGCCAGTTGATGCAAAACAACTGATGATGAATGACTCGGATTCATTCGGTAAATTGCCAGAAGATCTCAAACAAAAATTAATGGCAATTAACAGAAAAGTTGGTGAAGACACGACTGCAACTGAAGATGAGAAGAAAATCATCAACCAAGCTTTTGATTTTTTAGCAAAAGGTTAGATTGAAAAAAATTTAACCTTCTATTTTATTTTTTCTTCTTAATAATCTTGATATAATAAACGCCAAGCTAATTGAGAGTATTGCTGGTGAGAAGAATATCAACACCCACACATAAGTTGGTAAGAATCCTGCGTAATAACCATCACCATAAGGTTCTGTTTGACCATCTATCGCTTGTCTCATAATCGAAAATGTATCAATATGATGTTCAGCTGTTAAGATATCTTCTGAAAAAGGACCCATTCCAGCTAATATCACTTTAGTCTTGGTATGACCTCCTGTAGTCCAGTTTACATCAACTTCTTGAGAACGATTTGTTATTTTTTCTTTTTGAAGTGAATAAGAATCAGTATCGAGGGGAACCTCAGTTACAAAAGAATAACTTTCTACTGAAAAACCTCCTGTTTCGTGATCAGCTGTCACCAAAACCTGTAAGTCATCCACCTGTTCAGCTAGTGTTTTAGCATAACGAACAGCTTTTTCAAATTCAATTACCTCATGAGCTAGATATATTTGATCATTAGCATGACCAGCCCAATCTATTTGAGAACCTTCCACCATCAAAAAGAAAGGTTTAGAAGTACCATTAAGTAACTCTATGGCTTTTGCTGTCATCTCACTTAAAGTAGGAATGGTTGAATTCTCTTCCATATCAAGCATTGGAGGAAGATTTCCGGATGCAAATAAACCCAATACTGGTGTGGCAGATAAAGAATCCATCTCAGATTCGTTTGTTATATAGGTATATCCTTGACTAGTGAAATCAGTTATATAATTCCCAAGATAATCAGAACCTGATCCTCCTCCTAAAAGTACATCAACATTTTCGTGGGTGAAATCTTCAGCTATATCCAAATAATCACCTCTACTCGCCTCATGAGCTGCAAAAGCTGCAGGTGTTGCATGTGTAAGATGACAGGTTGCTACTAAACCTGTTGCATATCCATTCATCTCAGCAATTTCAAGAATTGTTGTGAGATCAACAGATGCGTCATAATTGGTAGCTATTCTTCCATTTTTAGTCTTCACTCCAGTACTAATAGCAGTTGCACTAGCTGCTGAATCAGTCGTGCCATCATCAATATTGTTTGTGGAGATAGTTGTGTTATAAGGAAAATTGAGTATACTTGAGAAACTATCATTGCCAAATGCAACCAAAGAACTAAATTTCACTTGTTCTAATCCCATTCCATCTCCTATAAATAAAATAATACTTGAAGGATAGGTGTCTAGTGCTTGAGTCTGATGAGTAGTAATTGGAGACAGAATTAAAAAAGTTGAACTTAAAATGAGTATGATATTTAGAGAAAATAACTTGGTTTTGGTAGTCACTTTAGGAACCTCGTGGTAACAAAAATCTAGATAGAATTAAATCTTTTCAAAGTGCAGATTTGGGATCAAACAATTTTAATTGAGTAAAACATTTAATTGTATATTATAATTATTAAGTATGTCTAGCAAAGAGGACACTGACAATAAGGTGTTAAATCATCCAACAACCTTAAAGCTTTTTCTCTTTGCTAAAGCACTTTATCCAAAGGATTTTGGCGTTAGAGAAGCAAAACGTCAATTGGATTTTAACAGCCCTAGTACTGTCTTGTGGCATTTAGAAAAATTAGAAGAAGCAGAACTATTGGAAAAACTTCCTTCAAACCGATATAAACTTCAAAAGAAAGGACTTGACATCAAAGATTTGCATGTTCCTGTTACTTTATCTGCTCAAATAATTAATGGAGAATTAATTCCTCGTAGAATCTTCTTGATTGTTTTTCTCTTAACTACCTTTATAGTTACACTTGTTCTAATTTTTGTAAATCCTTTAGTTGCTGCTATAAATGGTACAATTCTTGTAGGAGTGAATTGTGTACTATACATCATTAACTATAGAGTAATAAGAAAACAACTCTCCTATTATACTTGGGAGAAACAAAAACAGAGAGAAAATGAGAATTTTCTAACAAAAGTTAAAAAATGGGTAAAATCAATAAGGCTAAAACCTTGAAATTTAGCAGCTAGGGCTGTTCGAGTTCTAGATTTATTAATACTAATATTATCGTTACCTAGATAAACATGATTCTAACTAATCCTAAAAGACCTGTTCTTACAGGAATAATTTCAGTTTTGATAATAAGCTCAGTAGTTCTTGGAGGATTTTATCTCCAAAAATTCGTGATTCAACCTTCTCATTACGAATTTCGTGATGAAATACAATTACCAGAGAGTGTTAAACACGATTTTGGTACTTATCAGTTAGAATCATATAATTATACTCCATCGATTGTACCTACCCCTATTGAATCTAATCTTGCCAATGTAGATCTTCAAGGTTTAGGACCGGAACTTAACGCTGAGATTCTTTTACAATTAGAAAACTATGGATTCGCATTAGTTGACAGAGGGATTGAAGATATTTTCACACCTATGTATTATGATAGTAATTTAGATACACCTATGTATATTTCTACAGATTTTTGTTTACACGTTTTACATTCAATTTTTGATAATTGCCTTCGAATCATAGAATTAGAATATTTCTACAGTGAGTTTCAAATCATGATAAACACTATGAGAGAGGATCAAATAGGATTATATAATGTAAATTCAAATCCAGTAATAATAGATGTATTAAAGCGTAACATAGCTTATCTATCAGTGATACTATATTTATTGAATGACTCTACAAATATCCCTGTGTATGTAAATCCAATGGTCTCACAAGAATTGAGTAATATAGAAACACAGGAACCTGCCTTTTCAGCTATTTTTGGCTATGAGGAGGATTTTACACAATACAAACCTCGAGGTCATTATACTAGAAGTGAAACTTTTGAGAACTACTTTAAAGCCATGATGTATGCAGGTAGAATGGGATTTCTGATAGATGATAATTCAGTTGATAATCTATTAGGGATCAAACAAACAAGAATGGCTCTATCATTAGTTTATTCCTTTTCCGCTCCAATTGGAAATGAAACAGTATGGGATTATTGGGATAAAATTTGTAGAACTACAGGATTTTTAGTTGGAGGTAGTGATGATTTGACTCCTACTGAATATTTTCAAGTCTGGGAAGATGTAGGAAATGGAACTTTTATCGAATTGTTCAATGATACCTTTATAGATTCGATGATAATTACCTTGAAAGAATTAAGAGCTCCGAAAATAAACTCAATGTTTGTAGATGCATTCGAGGGAGCGGAAGATACAATAAAAGGATTCAGACTATTTGGACAGAGTTATACTCCTGACGCATATATTTTCCAAGAGCTAGTTTTTGATAACTTGCCGACTAGATTATTTCCTGATCCTTTAGACATTTTTTCAGTATTTGGCAGCGAACGGGCAGAATTCCTTTTAGAATCTGAAAAAGCTTATACTGGATATGAAGAAAAAATAAATTTCTTAAGAAACGAATTTGGTAACTTAACACTTTCAGACTGGACTCAGAATGTTTATTGGCAGTGGCTTTATTCTCTACTTCCACTTCTTGTAGAAAAAGGAATTGGCTATCCAGGTTACATGCAATCTGATAGTTGGACAGACAAATCACTTGTTACCTCTCTAGCTAGTTGGGTTGAATTAAAACATGATACTATTCTTTATGCAAAGCAAGCTTACTCTGCAAAAGGAATTGGAGACCAGAGAATCAATTATGTGGAACCATATCCACAAGTTTATTCCAGAATCGTAGCTACTTTAAAAATGCTCAGAGAAGGTCTAGAAGAAAGAGGATTGATATATGAAGACCCAGATGCTGAAGATTATATAGTAGATCAACTAGCAAGTAATTTTACAAGGAAGTTCGAATACCTAATAAGTAGTTTTGAACGATTAACAGAAATTAGTATTAAGGAATTACAGAATGAACCTATTACAACAAGTGACTATGGTTTTATCCAGTTGTTAGGGAAGAACTTCTTAATGGCATCTTCGTTTAACTATGGTATTGAAGGTTTCTCCAATGAAGCTGATAAACGTACAGCATTAATTGCTGATGTTTTCACTGAAGCAAACTCCATGCAGGTTCTTGAAGTAGCTGTTGGTAATCCTTATCTTCTTTATGTAGTTGTTCAAAATCAAGCTGGACAACTTTACCTCACAAGAGGAGTATCATTCTCTTATTACCAATTCCTCCAACCAGCTGAAAATAGAATGACTGATGAAGAATGGCAAACCATGCTCAGTACCACACCTCCTGAATTGCTAACATGGATTACTAGTAGTTTACCAATTGTGAAAGATTTACCAGAAACTGTACAAGTAAGATTCATTGCAACTGATGTATCATCAAAAAGAAACTAAGTTATTCAGATTAACTACTTTATTTAGCAGTCAGAAGAAATAATGAGTTATTATTCTTAAATCGCAAGGTTTAAATATGTTGGTGAAAAGAGAATATTGAATAATAATTCAAAAAGGTGAAACAATGTATAGAAACAGAATGTATGCTTATGGACCTAGATATGGGAGAGGTTTTGGATATGGTAGATATGGCCCAGGACCAGGTTTTGGACCTGGAAGAGGAAGAAGGTTTTACAGTCCTAATTGTGACTGGTTCCCAGATCGTCCTCGAGGATGGTGGGCTATGCCAGATTTCCAAGATCCAGAAGACATTGGATGGACCGCTCCACCAACAGGTGCAAAATGGGATCCGTATTCAGGAGTACCAGAGAACAAGGAAGCTATTGAATACGAGATTTCTAGAGTAGAAAAAGAAATGGAAGTTCTCCAAAAGCAAATTGAATATCTAAAGAAACTCAAAAAGGAATAGATATTATCCGAAATATCTTTAAATTCCTTACCTAGTTTTTTTTTGAGCTGATTGATATGTCAAACTCTCGAGAACCTTATGATAGAGAAAAAGTATTTTATGCAGAAAGAGGACAAGGGAGAGGGTATGGAAGAGGAAGAGGTAAGGGAAGGGGGTATGGAAGAGGAAGAGGAAGAGGAAGACCGCCAGTTGCATACCCAATAGAAACTGACATGAGAGGAAAAGGTTCAACTAATCTAATTTTATCAAGTTTTGAACTCCAAATTTTACAAATGGCAGACATCCAAGAATTAACTCAAAACGAAATTGGGGATAAACTCCAAATTTCTCAAACTTCTGTTTGGCGATATCTGAAATCAGCTAGAACCAAGATTGCTAAAGCAGTTGCAGAAAATAAACAGATCTATATTGAGATAATAGATTGAAATTAACGAATAGGTTTATGAATGGCTTAGTTTATTTTTGATAGCAAATGACAGTTTCACTAAAGGAAATAACTGCAGAAAATTGGGTTGATGCAGTGAAATTAAAAGTTAAAAAAGAACAAGAAACTTTTGTTGCTTCGAATGCAATATCTCTTGCACAATCTAAATTTCACACATTCTTAGAATGTTATGGTATTTATGAAAATGACCAGATGGTAGGATTTACTGCTTTTGGTAAGAATCCTGAAGATGGAGAAATCTGGATCGCCAGATATATGATAGGAGAACAACATCAAGGAAAGGGTTTAGGAAAGAAAGGATCACAAGAATTAATTAAATTTCTTCAAAAAAGATACAATTGCAAAAAGATTTTTCTTGATGTAGAACCTGAGAATGAGGTAGCCATAAATTTATACAAATCCTTAGGTTTCAAAGATACTGGAAAGATTCAAGGAAAAAGTTTGATTTTTAAGCTTGGTTTAGAAAATATTCCACAAGAGAATATATAATGAAATTTGTTTAAGAAAAAGTGGAAAAATTAGGGTTTTGTTAGTGCAACAAACATAATCCTAGCAAAACCACTGAAAATAAATATTAAAGATAAAAGAATAATTATTGTAAAATAACCATAGTGTGCATAGATAATAGTAACAATTGAAAATGCTATTGTTATCAATCCAATTACTATGAAACTGATTCTGAACCAATTTGGAAAGTCTTTATTTATTATTGCTATAATTATTCTAACGATTCCATTTAAGATCAGAGCAGCAGCTAATAAAATAAGAAGAATTGTTGAACTTATTATATATGCTGTAGCAATTATAGTAATAGCTATTGGGATAATTATACTTCCAGTGAAAATTCTCAATTTTTTCCCCAATGGAGTCTGTTCTTCCCAGTAAATCCCAATCGTAAGTCTAGCAATACCAAGAATAAGTAAAGAAACACCAAATATCACCAAGATAGCATTTGCAACAAGTGCAGAATCAATTACTGCAACAGTTGCTAAAACCACAAATATGGTTCCTACAGCAATGTTTAAGGACTTTAACCTTGAGAAACCTTCTTTTGATTGAAACATATCTATGACTATTCACAAACAGTTATTAAATTTTAGCTATTCTGTATAGTTTTAGGCTTGTAAAAGACGTAGGCTTGTAAAAGACGTTATTAAGAAAAACAACAACTAGATATAACTGAAAAACACATCTTATGATTGATAAGTTTCTTTTAAAAAATTAAGAAAAAATATGCACTAATTGAGTTTGTTACCGCAATTAGTACAATAGCTCATTTCTTCAGTCAATTTCATTCCACAATAATCGCAAAAGAGAGTATTGCTTACGACTCTTTCAATAGGTTCTTGTTCTTGCTCTTTTTCTTGAGCTTTTTGGACTTCTAGATTCTTCCAATATGGGTTCTCAGTTGGTTGATAAACACCATACCTGATATGTTTTTGTCTTTCAACCTCTCTATAATAAGCTCTTCTTCTAATTGAAGATATGATTGCAACAAGTACAAATACACCTATTAATGTTCCAATCAATGGGAATGGCCAGAATATATGCCTAAATACACCTGTAACAAACCCAACTAGCACTACTATTCCTATCATCATGAATATAAATGCGAATATGCTTCCAACTGGGTTTCTGTATCTGTAATTATCGTTATGCATTTCCTTTTCTAAGTAGCTTTGTGCATACGTCTTAATAAACCAAACCAAATAAAATTCTTCATTCAGAGTTTTTCATTTTTGTTTTTATGATCAGATAGAATACGAAACCTTGTAAAATGAATACAATCACCAAAAGATAATTGAAAATTGTATTACCTAATCTTTGAGTTTGTGCATTGAAAGTACCACCAATTGAGTTAGCTATACCAATAATTATTGAGAAACATATGGCTAAAATAGATAGAGTAAGAAATAGGTATTTACTTATTTTTGGAAGCCTGTTATCAACAAAATAAACAGCAGTATAAATCATTACAGCTAAATTGAGAAGTATAGGTCCTATAATTACGAAAATCATATGAAACTCAAATGTACCTCTTTCCAGAAATATAGTAAGATTAATTGGACATTGAGCTACTCCAAAAAATGTTCCTAGCCAACTAAGATATTTAGTCAACTTTCTTTGAGTGAAAAACGTGCTGAGAATAAGAAAGAACAATAGTAAAGATACGAATAATAGAAAGATAGCTGTTTGGAAAAGGATAAAGGAGATGAGAGTCGATTCGCCATTAATTTCTCTCAATAGACGCAACTCACAAAAGCCAGTTGTTAGAAGATTAAAATCCGGAAAAAACGCTAATGCAAAAGTGACCAGCAGTAAAACTAAGAACAGAACTACAGCAAAAGATTCAAAGAAGTATTCTAAAAGAGTCAATCTCTTTGAACTTAAATCTTTGAACATTGTTTCTGAAGCTTGTTGTATTTCCATGATAAGTAATTATCTCCTAGTCTGTTATGATTAAATAATTTTCTCAACTAACAATCAATTTCCTACTATCAATGTTTTATTCTTCTGAACAAATTTCCAGCCAAATCCTGGAAGATTCTTTAAAGGACCTTCAATTCCTTTTGGATTACCAGTCTTTGTATAAGTTATTTCTGTCTCTTTTATTGCTTTAAAGACTTGATAAGGAGTATTGAATTTGTCGATGAGAAGTCGAGATTTTTTTGGTCCAGTATCCACTAAACCTTCTAACATGAAGGCTCGTCTATCTTCAATAGTCATACCTTTTGGAGCTTTTCTAGATAAGACTGGTTTTACATCTTCTATCTGCTCTCTATAAGCTATTCTTTCAATTATTATTAAAGTGTCTTCTAAATTTCTTGAAGGGATAATAGCTATTCCTAACTTGTAGGATATATAAGCTAAAGCTCCATATATAGAAGATAATTCCATTCCAGTATTTTCTAGTATATCATCATTAAAAGATTCTAATACCAAAATCGGAGAGGCATAAATATCTAGTAATCTGATAAGCTGAGGAAAAAGTCGTCCATCAATTATTGAAGAGATAAAATCCAATCCAGTCTTTCTTTCAATCGCTACATCTTCTGATATAATTATATCTCCTGATTCTAATTGTTTCGTTTCATAATTAAATTTAGTTTTATTCTCATCAAGTAATTCAAGCAGTTTTCGTTCTCTATTGTCTACTATCAGTTTTAGGATATATGACTTATTCAAGATGAATCTACCACAAATATCTAATATTAGGAAGAAGTATTTGAAATTATTCTGTAAAATTTCGATTAAACGAGTTTTAGACATCTTATGTCACAATTTGTGTTCACATTCTGTGAGCAACTTATTTTTAAATAGAGAACTATGTAAGGATAGGTGCAAAAAATGGCTGAAAAAGTAAAACAAACAAAAACTGAAACTCAAAACAAATGGTTTTATCAACATTATAACAAGAGAATTGAGAAGGTAAATGTCGTTTATGTCTTTGGACAAGCAGTTACCTATTAATTCTTTAACAATTCATTTCTATTTAGTTTATCTGATTTTATTAATAATCATCCTTTAATCTTACTTCAGCAAACTTCCTAGTTTTCTTGCCCAATCATCTATTTTAGCTAAATCCTTGTTATCTGTAGTAAAAGACGGTAATTTGTTTGCCACCTGTGTTACCCATTCATCAAGATAATTGTATTTAGGCACTCGTCCTCCAAACGCTTCCATAGAAATTGGTTTAATATGAGGATATTTCTCAAGCAGATTTTCAAGATAAGTTCGATATGCATGTTTGTAAAGGCTTTTTTCTCCTGCAAACATAGAACACACAAAAAGAGCTATTTTCTTTTCATCAAACGAGTTTGCAAGAAAATTTTCAATATGGGGAACCCAAGAACCATTATAAATGCAACTACCAACAATTACATTGTCAAATGAACTAATATCAGGATGTTCTTGATTTTTAGCAAGATTATATAAGAAAACTTCATGTGAAAAGTCTTCTTTTAGGATCTTTGCTATTCTACTCGCTGCTTGTTTAGTCGACCCATAGTGAGTTTCAAAAACAATAATAGTTTTTAGTGTCACTCTATTACCTCTAAAATTCATGAACTATGTTTAATTTCTCACAGAAGAATTATAAGCTTGAGCATTTAACAAAAATGTATCTGAAATATTTTTACAGCAATTAAAGATATTTTCTCTTATATATTTCTCTCACTTGAAATTTTTAAAAAACCATACTTTAAAATAAGGAGTTAAAAAGGTGTATATAATGAAAATACAAGAGTTTAATCTAAAGCGCTATAAGCTTCTTCAAGACTTTAGAGATACTGTCTGGAAAGACCTCTCTGATACTTCTTTTGATCAGAAATTCTTCACAAAACGACCAACTGAACATCAGTGGTCTATTGATGAATTACTTCGTCATATGCTATCATCTGAGATTAGATACATTCAACAAAGTATTGATGATACAATCGAACAACTCCCAATGGGAGTTCCTGCACAGTGGGTAGGAAAGATTTTCTTCAGATTAGAAGAACGAGAGCACGTAACCTTTCAGGAATTACAAGAAATGTATCCTGCTGTTGAAAAGAAATCTCTTGATATTCTAGAAAATTTAAGTGAAGAGGATTTTATAAGAGAGGTAAAAGCTCCTTGGGGTCAGATGTTACCTTACCATGATCTACTAGATGTCTTCTTTGCTCACGAACACCAACATAGAGGTCAGGTAAAATTCTTAATTACATTCTATAGGGGGCTACCAGAATTTGTTCCAAAAGATGAAAATGTGGAGTATGGTTAAGCATTCTTGATTCTTTCATAATATTTCAGTATCTCTCGTAAGATTGTATCTGGATGCTTAATTTTTGAAGTTACTTCATTAAAACCGTTGACTACAAGTACAATCTCTCCAGATTTTGTAGTCATAATACATCTTCGTTTTCTTCTTTGGGGACCATATCTCCCTTTTATCTCCATGTCAGTTATTTCTTCCCATGGGATAAATGTTGTAGTTCCATCTACTTTCTCAATTTTAAATCCATCCAGATTGAAAATATAGATGTTCTTATCATCTGATAAACGGATATATTCAAAATATATCAAGAATGAACCCATTATAATCAAACCTGCAGAGACCACAAGGAAAATTGATAACCACGGTATTTGATAAATTGAAAAAGTTACGATAAAAATAATCGCAACTAGATACATAAAAAGTGAGAGAATAAGTCTCTGATTAATACTTACTGGCTCAAGTCTCAGATAATCTATATCATCAAGCAAATCTTCCTTAAAATCACTTAAACTTTCCTCTGAGGTCATTCAAACAAAATACAATGTAATCTTCTTAATAAGGCTTACTTCAGCTCTAAATCCTGACATCTCAAAGTATTCTCAATTAACGCGATCTATGAAGAGCCGAATATTGCTTTCCTATTCTTCGCTTTAAATATTAGGTCACTAATTACTGGAACTAAAATCCTAAACATTCTTGTTTTTGCAGTAAATCTATTCAGTATATGTTTGGCAGCATTTATTCCAGAAAAGAAATTTGGGGGAACTCCAGCACCAGCAGTATTAGCTCCTGCTAGAACTAATCGCTTTATTGGTGTCTTTTTTCCAATTTTATCAGAATCTTTTCTTGAGCCGTACCAAGCTCCTTGAGTATTTAATGAATAACGTTCAAAAGTTAAAGGAGTAGCAATTAACTTCACGTCTATATATTTAGATAAATCAGGAATAATATTTTCTGCTAGTTTAATTAGCTTATCAGCATATTTTTCCTTGGTTTTAACATATGCTTTCCTTTCAGAACTATTCCATGTATTTTCCCATTCATATGGGGCCATGGAAAGTAATATCACTGAAGATTTTCCTTTCTTTGTTATACTAGGATCAATTCTCGTGGGAATTCTAATCAACACCGCTTCTGGATCATATGTTCCCTTTAGAATGTCTCTTATATACTTGTCAGCTTCAAGATTATATGCCATATGAGATGGATAATCATTAAGTTCTTTGTTCAAACCTAAGAAAACAGAAAATCCTGAAACAGATTGGTTTGTCTTAGCTACCTTTTCTAAATATTTATTTGGAAACTTTTGTTTTCCCACATATTGAAAGATGGTCCTTTTCAAATCAGCATTTGAGACAATCCATTTTGTATGAATTTTTGTTCCATCAGCAAGTTCAACTCCAATTGCTTTCTCTCCTTTAGTTATAATTTTATTGACCTGCTTTCGGTACCTGATTTCTCCTCCTCTTTCCACATAAGTATTTGCAAGCTTCTCGGCAAAAGAAAACATTCCTCCTTTAGGGTAGAAAAGACCATTGAATATGGGGTCAAAAAATGTTGATCCAGCTGAAACTGCTCTTATTGAATCTGAAGGAACACCCAACCACAGAGAAAAAACTGATAATACATCTTTAAGCTGTTTATTAGAGATAAAATTATCAAGAAAATCTTTGTATGACAGTGTAGCATACTTTCGCATAGCTTGGCTTTTAAAAACAATTTTCACCAATTCTTTGAAGGAGGGATACAAATCTGTTCTTACAATAGAGTTGTAATCATGACTAATTCTTCTAATAACATCAAAGAATCTTTCAATTTCATCTACATTTTCAGGGAAGTTCTGTTTTAACTCAGCAATATATTTGTCTGGATCAGCATACATTGTGATAGTTTTACCTAAATAATATAAGACTTCAACAGGATCTATTTTCAGAAGATCTAAATTTAGACCTAATCCATCTAATGCTCTTTTAAATATCTGATTTTCTCCACAAAAGACTAAACCTTCAGCACCGGAATCGAAATAATAACCTTTTTGCTTAAAACCACTGATATAACCACCGGGAGCATTGTGTTGTTCAAGTATCAATGTTTTCATATCAGGTTTCAATGTTTGCAAAGTAAGTCCAGTTGTTAAACCACCAACACCTGAACCTATGATAATAACATCATATACATCAACATTTTTTGACATATTATCAGTTACATTCCATTTAGGTAATTCATAAAGTACTGCTTGTAGCAGAAAATTAGCTCTTACAAAAACTGGTAGAAAGTGTCTAAATATATTTCAATTTTAATTCTTAGGATACATTCTTCACAGTTGAAATTCTTCACTTCATTCTATTGTAGTATTTCAAAATTGAGCGAAGTATTTGTTTTGAATTTCTAGATTTTGTAGAAGGTTCATAGTACCCTCTAATAGGAATTACAATAGTATCACTACTAGTTTTAATAGTAAACTTCATTTTTTTCGCGTAACCTTGTTTTTCTCCTTCAATTTTTAGAGATTTCATCTCCTTCCAAGATATGAACTGTTTCTCTCCAGAAGTAGGTTTGATCGTGAATCCTTGATTTGTAAAAGAATATCTAGTTTTATTCCTAGGGAGCTGAATTAATCCAACTATGAGAAACATAACTCCACAAGCTAAAAAGAATGCACCTAAAACAAGGAGAAGATACTCCCATAATGTCGCTTCATCTTTAATCATTAACCAATAGCCGAGAACAGCACCAGTTGCTCCAGGGATGATATAGTATAAGGTAGGTCTTATCTTAGTCCAAAGATTATCAGGTATAAGTTCAAGAGCATCTAAATCAGCTAAAAGTTCGCTTCTAAAATCCTCAAAAGACTCATTTTCAGAACGCATTAAATATTTTGTAAGAACATTAGTTTTAATTGTTTCGAAGATATAGGTATACTGATGAATGATTATAAAAACAAAACTGAAGAAGAATGGAGAAAGCAGTTATCTAAAGAACAATTTAAAGTTCTCCGTTTAAAAGAAACAGAAAGACCTTTTACTGGCAAATATTGGAATTTTAAGGAAAAGGGAGTCTACAAATGTGCTGGTTGTGGAACACCACTATTTGAATCTGATACAAAATTCGATTCAGGATGTGGTTGGCCTAGTTTCTTCCAACCTTTAGAAGAAGAGAATATAGAAAAAGAAAAGGATACCTCTCTTAAAATGGTTAGAACAGAAGTTATCTGTAAGAATTGTGGTGGACATTTAGGGCATGTATTTACTGATGGTCCTAAACCAACAGGATTAAGGTATTGTATTAATTCTGTATCACTTGAATTTGAAAAAAAATAGCTTAGTTTTTTTCCCAATATTTTGAAAAATTAGCAAAAGTCATCTTAAAAGCTTTAAAAGCTAAAAGGATGAGAATTAGATATGCTGGGAAAGATGTGAAGATGTTACCATTCTTACAGAGATTTCTAGGTGAATACCTTCTTGAGAGAATGTTGTTGAAAACAATGAAAATGCCTAAGGCGAAATGTGACAAAAAGTAACAAAAAGGTAACAAAGGAGAATATGAAATCATAGTTTCTAAACTTGTTGGATAATCTCTGAACAGTGCTCCTTGTTGGAACAATACTAATTTGAAACAATTTAACTTTCTTTTTTTTCTCTTAGAGTGATTACATAAAAATTAAAAACTAAATGCTAAAAACAAATGTGATGATAACAGCTCTATATATTATGTCCCCTGGAGGTTTACCAGTTTATTACTATGATAGAGTAAACAAAGAGGACAGATTATCTGATGCTATATTATTTACAGGTTTAATTACAGCAATAAAGAATTTTATGACAGAGACTCAAGTTGGGGAACCCGAACAAGTTTCTACAGCAACTAGAGAGCTTTATTTAAAAAACACCAGCTGTTTTAGTGTTGTATTAATCAAAGAATTGAAAGATGGTATTCCAATTGATATTGTAAAGAATCTTTTAACAGATTTGACAACAAAAATTTATGATATAATTGGTGATGATGAAGCTTGCAATGTCATGGATGAAATTCAGGCTTCAATGATTAGAGACCTCTCTGATTTAGTTATTGAAGAGTGGGAAAAAGAATTTCTTGATTGAATTAGCACAGTTTTTCGTTTGTATGTGACCACCAAATGGTCACTTTCTCTCACCAGTCTCTTAACTTGTGACCAGCTATTGTATACTTAGGTGCAAAAAATGGCCGAAAAAACAAAAGACTCAAGAAAAAGAAATCAAAAAGAATGGAATTACAATCATGAAGATAGGAAGGTAGAAAAGAAAGATATTACCTACTTCAATGGTCAATATATAATCTTCTAAACTTCCTGCAATTTTTCTTCTACAGTTTCTTGTTAAATTCCAAAGTGAATTTTTCAATCTTATCCCAATCTCTTAGATCAGTATAAGTTCCATCTTCAGCTTTTTGTCCAGTTGTTGCTTGAGCAGCCATTTTCAGGATTCGTTTTTCTAGCCAGCCCATTCTAGAAGTTTCAGTAAAGTCCATCAATCCACCAAAAGCATCGTACATATCTAATTTCTTAATTCCTAGTTTTTCACAAGCATCTATTGTATACTCGATTTTCACTTTCTCATAGGTTTCAGGATTTGCAGCGTAACCTGAACAAACGTAAAAACCTAATTTTCCTTTGAATGCATTCAATCTATCTGCATAATTTTCAACAAAGTTCTTAACATCCTTTGTCCATTGACCAATTTTAATACTTGAACCTATCATTATTCCATCGTATCCGGAAAAATCGGGGATCTTGTCTTCTGGCAAATCTTTGAGATTCAATACTTCTGCTTGATTTCCGTTTTCTCTTATAATTTCTGCCATTCTTCCAGCGACTCCCTCAGTAGCACCATACCTTGTACCATAGAAAATGAGAACTTTCTTATCAGACATTTTATCACAATCCAACAAATATAATCTAATAAATCTAAAACATCTATACTTTAAAATTTAACCATAATTCTTCTGAACATAAATTTGTTATTTGTTAAATTTTATAAACAAAATTAAACAAGCTATAATGATGATTAAGTTTACTTCTTATAAAGAAAAGCTGAAAACAGTTGAAAAAAAAAGACTAATTAAGTCTGGAGTAATCATATTAGCAGCACTTGCTTTCTTAAGTGTAATAATTCTGTTCGTTATTTCTTTCGTTGCTGAGGATTTCGATGTTGGTTTTAGAGCAATGAGAATTGGTGGGGGAATTTTCGCAGGTTTAGTTGGTTCTTTTATGGTTTATGGATTCATACAAGTTGCTATAAGTATGATCAAAGGAAAACAAGGGGAACAAAGTAATTCATTTCAGAACAAGACTATGGTTACTACTTATACATTTTCAGATTTTCCACTAGAATCAGATATCAAGACATCCCTTTGCGAATTCTGTGGTTACACTAATAGTGCCAGAAGCACTGAATGTGCTAAATGTGGGGCTCCGATTAAAGTTTCGTAAAATCATTAATCTCGACTATCTTACAATTTAATGATTAGATTTGCTAAATCTTATAAATTGGTGTTTAACAAATTTAACAGTGGTTGGTTTGTTTAAGAGACAGAAATCATCTGAAAAGAGAGGAATGAGACCTTCGAGGATTTTGCTGATTATAGTCATAGTTATTGAAGTATCTGCATTTTTAACAGCTATTGGATTTTTTATTGCAGCCATCATCTCAGGTTTTGAAGGATATGAATTTACATCTACGGGGGATCTATATTCTTTGGCGTTTTAGGTTCTTCGATAACATTTATGATAATAGGATCTGTTATTGCAAGCACAAGAAGTAGAAAAAGAATGCGAACGAGTTATGCTTCGGATTCTAGTGCTAAAGATGCTCCATATACAACAGAAAACTATCCAGAGTATGTTTCTTCTTCCAAGAAAAAGGCATATTATTGTTCATACTGTGGTTATTGGATCTGACTCTGCAATTGGAAAATGTCCTGAATGCGGAGGAACTAATAAAGGTCAAAGATAATCGTTGAACCAATCTTCAAATGCTATCAATATATTTCGTTTTATGACAGATAGTTTATGCGGAGTTCTAGCATTATAATATATACATAAAAGCAATACCAATCCCGAAAAAACTGATGTGATTACAATACCTACCACATATCCATTTGCAGAACTACTATTAAAAGCGATATAGAAAACAGCAGTCAGAATGGAACTAATTATGCTAAGCAATATAAAAACTGATTTAGCTACAAATTTTTGTCTCAATTAAGGTTCTTCTTCAAATGTTAATTCACACAGTAATGTATCTCCAACCTCTATTGGTTCTATTTGACCAAAGCATTTCCTCTCTGATTCGTTGTATGCGTGAATAAAATACTTGTCATCTCTCTTTGTTACAATATAATTAAACTCATCACTTCTCCCATCAAGAAGCTCATAAACTCCTTCTTTTTTGATTCCATTTAATTTGTATAAAACCATGATAATAGAAATATTACTTCTGAAATATTTAAGTTTAATTAGATAATTTATTGTCTTTCCTTTACTGAACAAACAATCTACACTTCATCAATTTCTATGATATCATTTACAGATTCACTTTTCCACACAGCAGGAATCTTATTTTTCAGAAAAAGTATAGAAAACTAAATTCTAGAAATAGAGATTCTTAGATTTTGAGATTCTAATTCTAGAATTTGTTCTTTTAAAGGATTATTGAGAGTAGCACTAAATTTCAGTTCTTTAGCTAGAGTTTCCTCAGAAATGTATCTATTATATTTCTTTAAATTTTGAAGTTTGTCATCATCAGATTTTTCGAAATTAATAGCTACAAGAATGTTCTCAGTAATATCTAAATCTAAGTCTTGTCTCATTTTTTGTATATTTCTAACTATATCTCTAGCATAACCTTCAGTTATCAGTTCATCAGTTAGATTTAGGTCCAATATTACACCAATATTTTCTTCAACGATACTAGCAAAACCTTCTCTGTCTTCTATTGAGATGCTATATTCATCAGGTTCCAATACAATTGTTTTATCATCTAGTTTGAAGAATAGTTTCTGCTTGTCATCAAAGAGTTCTTTTAGATCCTTTTGATTATAAACTTCAGCTTCTTTATTTATTCTTCTCAGATCTTGCTTATATTTTGGTCCTAATTTCTCATAATCAAGAACTATTTTCAGTTGAAATCCTTGAGATAATTTTGATAATAGCTTCATTTCTTTTACATTCAATTCTGAAAGGATATTCTGTTTAAATCGTTTAAATACTGTGTAGTTCTCAGGATTAATTGCCCACAAGCTAATAGTACTCAAAGGTTGCCTAACTCTTATTTGAGATTTATTTCTCAATGTGTGTGCCATAGAAACTACTTTTTTAACAAGTTCGAAATCATTGATAAGTTTAACATCTGTTTTGTCTAACTTCGATACTGGAAATGAGCACAAATGTATGCTCGGAACAGATTCTTTTTGTTCTTCAGAAGTTATTGCTTGATATACGAAATCGGTTGTAAAAGGCAAAATAGGAGCAAGAAGCTTACTCATTACTAAAACACATTCATACAATGTTCCATAAGCATCTTGTTTATCTCCATCAAACTCATTCTTCCAGAATCGTCTCCTATTTAATCTAACATACCAATTTGAAAGAAGTTCTAAGAAATTTTCTATAACTAGAAGGACTTCTCTTACACTATAGTTCTCATAGAAAACTCTTATTTCATCAACTGCTTTATTCAATTCTGCTAGAATCCATTTATCAATTAGCTTATCTTTTGGCTTAGTTGTTAGTCCTTTTATTTCACCTAAAGACAGATTATCAGCTTGGGAAGAAGATAATAGGAAATAGATTATGTTAAAGAAAGTCATTAATTTTCTTTTGATTTCTTTCCCTTCATCTCTATTAAAATTCAAATCAAATTTTAGATTTATTGAACTAAACAACCAACGCAATATATCTGCTCCTAAATCTTCTACTATTTCGTCAAAAACGACATTAGTTTTCGATGATTTAGAAAAACGGTTACCTATACTATCTCTTAGTTCTGCATATGAAACAACAGTTTTGTAAGGAGCTTGGTTTTCTAGAGTCACAGACATAAACAATAATGAATAGAACCATAATCTAACTTGCTCTTTCATTTCCAAAACCAATTCAGCTGGAAACCATTCTTTCCAATAAGATCTATTCTCATCATTAAGATAAGCTAGTGTTGAGAAAGGTATGATACCTGCATCTAACCAACAATCCCCCACTTCTTTAATTCTTTCAACAGGATTATGACATTTAGGACAATGAATAAGTACTTCATCTATCCAAGGTTTATGTAATTCAGGTAATTGCTCAACAAGAGAAGGTTGAACTGCAAGATCTTTCAATTCAGCTTTTGATTCAATTATAGTCAGATGACCACAATCACAAAAATAGAAGGGAAGAGGTAAACCCCAGTAGCGTTTTCTACTTATACACCAATCACCCATATTTGTTAACCAATTTTCCATAGCTTTACCAACATGTTCAGGTTGCCAAGTTACAGCTTGTGCTACTTCTAACATTTTTGGTCGTATCTCTTCACTTGAGATGAACCATTCTTTCTCTAATTTGAAAACCAATTCAGTTTTACACCGCCAACAAACAGGATATCTATGAGTGTAATCTTCTATTTTGTAAAGAAAGCCTTTAGAATCAAGTTTCTTAACAATAATTGTATAAGCTTCCTCAACATTTAATCCAGCAAGATAGTCGTATTCTTCTGTATATCTTGCTTCCTCGTCAATAGGAGCAATTACAGGCAAATCAGATAATTTTGATAACTCATAATCTTCTGCACCACACCCTGGAGCGATATGAACTATTCCTGTTCCTTCAGTATCAGTAACTTCGTCCCAACTAACAACAAGACGGGATTTTATTTTCTTTTGGGGGGATAATTCTTCAAAAGGTCCGACAAACTGTTTATTGATTAACGAGCTTCCAGGGAAACTATCTAGGTGTTCCCATCTTCCTTCTAGTACATCTTCTGTACCTTTAGCTAGGACATATTTATCTTGTTCTTCTTGAACAAGCAAATATTCAAGGTCAGGATTAACTGCAAGAGCTACATTCGCAGTTAAAGTCCAAGGAGTTGTTGTCCATACAAGAAAGTAAGTGTTCTCTTGCCCTACTACAGGTAATCTAATGAATACAGCTTTATGTGTTAATTCTTGATAACTATCTGCTTGTTCATGAACTGAGAGAGAAGTACCACACCGATAACACCAAGGAAGAACTTTTTCTCCTCTATAAATCCATCCTTTTTCATGACATTTCTTCAAGAAATACCATATGTGTTCGATGTTGTAATCATCGTAGGTAAAATATGAATTGGACCAATCCATCCATTGCCCGAGACGTATAGATTGATTAGTAATTTTTTCTGCAAAATAATTTACTCTAGCTTTGCAATCTTTAGCAAATTTTTCCAGACCATATTCCACAATTTCCTTCTTTGAATTCAGTCCTAGAGATTTCTCTACTTCAACCTCGAGCCACAAACCTTGACAATCAAATCCATTCTGATAACGTTGATGTTTTCCATTCATAGCATTAAATCTCTGGTAAACATCTTTGAGGGTTCTACCCCAAGCATGATGAACACCCATTGGATTATTTGCTGTAATTGGACCATCATAGAAAACAAAATGTTTTCCATTCTTATTTTGTTCTCTAAGACGCTCAAAAACGTCATGTTTTTTCCATAAATCTAGAATTTGTTTTTCAATTTTTATGAAAACTGGATCTTTCAAAAGACTCAAGAGTTTCTTTTTCTCTTGATTATCTTTTTTCATTTTTGCAGAATCCTTATGTGTCACATTAAATCCTCCAATGTTGAATAGGATAGGAGATATTCATTTGAAAACATTTTTTTGAAATTGGTAACACAAGGATTCTTCTCTAAATCATTCAAAAATCTATTAATTTTAGTGGTTAATTTCGCGATCCCACACTTTGTGTCACCTCTAAGGCAAACTATCTATCCTTTATTCACTTAAAAAACTTGTCACTTAAGCCATTATATTTTCAGAATCTGTAAAGTTTAAAATCAAGTGTGCCAGAATAATTCTATTATGAGCATACAGAAACCTAAAATTGTCCTTTTAACCGGTGCTTCAGGTGGTATAGGAACTGCTATAGCAGAGTTATTAATGAAAAAAGGTTACAAAATCTATGGTACAACTCGGAATCTAGATAGTGCTCCAAAGACAAGTTACCTTAACCTTCAATTAGATGTTCAAGATGAAGTTTCTATCAAAAAATGTGTTCAAGAAGTTTTGAAAGAGGAAGGTCAAATTGATATTTTAGTTAATAATGCAGGTTATGGACTTTGTGGTGCAATTAAAGATTCAAGTATTGAAGAAGTTAAAAATGTCTTTGATACCAATTTTTTTGGTGCTCACAGAATGATTAGAGAAGTAGTTCCTACTATGATTAAACAAGGAAAAGGCAGAATCATCAATATTGGAACATTTGGTGGACGATTAGGATTACCCTTTCAAGGGATTTATAGTGCAAGTAAAGCAGCACTTGCAATTTACTCTGATGCTCTAAAAATAGAGTTGTTAAGAGACAATATTCAAGTATCACTCATAGAACCAGGAGATACTAGAACAGATTTCAATGCTAGCAGAAAATATACAGATAATTACGAAAACGATTCAGATGCTCAAAGAGCTGTTCAGATAATGTATGAAGCGGAACAAAAAGGAACAAAACCAAAGAAAGCAGCAAAATCAGTACTAAGAGCAATTAAAGCTAAAAGACCAAAACCGCGATATACACGAGGACCTGATACCAAGTTTTTTGGAATCTTGATGAGATTATTACCATATACTATTCACAGTTTTGTTGCTAGAATATACTATGGCGTTCCTAAGAAGAGAGATACTTAGACTTCAGAAGTTTTAGACAATTTCATCATGAACGTTTCCGGATTAAACTTATATTATACCTATAAAAATGACAACTATTACAGATATAGTACCACTTCAAAAAATGTAGGAGAAGGAAAATGGCACAATTCTATAAAAAATGTGATAAATATCTGCGTTTTGGTGAACCCACTCTAGTAAAAAAAACAGGTATCTATCCGTATTTTCACAAAATTTCTGGAGAACAAAATCCAGTAGTACAAATGGATACTAACGAAGTAATCATGCTGGGAAGTAATAATTATTTGGGGATGACTTCCCATCCTAAAGTTAAGGAAGCAGCACAAAAAGCTATAGAAGAATATGGAGTAGGATCAACTGGTTCTCGATTACTTAATGGTACTATGGAAATTCATGTTGAACTGGAAGAAAGATTAGCCAAGTTTTTTGGAACAGAAGATTGTGTTGTCTTTTCGACTGGAATGCAAGCTAATTTAGGTGCCATTTCTGCTATGCTTTCAGAAAAAGATGAATGGGTTCTTTCTGATCAACAAAATCATGCCTCTATAATTGATGGCATAAGATTAGGTAAAATGGATAAAACCAATAAAAGGATCTATAACCATAATGACATGACGGATTTAGAAAGATGTCTGAAAGAGATTCCAAAAGGTAAAGGATTAATTGTCTCAGATGGAGTCTTCTCTATGGAGGGGGATATTGTAAAACTTAAAGAAATGGTTGATTTAGCAGAAGATTATGACGCTGGAATCTATCTTGATGATGCCCATTCTGTTGGTGTAATGGGTCCTCATGGTAGAGGAACTGCAGCTCATTTTAATTTGGTAGATAAAGTAGGCATTAGTATGGGAACTTTTTCGAAGAGTTTTGCAACCATAGGAGGGTATGTGGCAGCAAATGAAGCGATATGTAATTGGATAAGACATAGAGCAAGAGCTTTTATTTTCTCAGCTAGTCCCCCACCTGCAAATTGCGCCACAGTTTTAGCAGTTTTAGATATTATTGAGAAAGATGAATCCCTTAGAAAACATGTTTTATCCATTTCTCACAATATGAGAGAAAATCTTCATGATATCGGTTATAATGTTGGTGACTCTAGTACAGCCATAATTCCGCTGATTGTAGGTGAAGCGAGAAAAACCATGAAATTCTTTAAAGAATTATTTAACTACAAACCTTTAGGTATATTCTCCAATCCAGTGGTATATCCAGCAACTCCTAAAGGAAGAGCGCTAATAAGAACTTCCTATATTGCTACAATGTCGCCTGAAATTGTAGATGACGCTATACATATTTTTGAACATGTAGGAAAAAAGATGAAAATAATATAGTTCACAAGGAACTACTTATCTTCTTTTTTTATAAATCAATGCTATAACACACAACATTGGCAAACTGATTGCCAAAAACATATTCCACTCTGTTTCTGTTACTTCATCCAATACCTCTACAAAAGTACAATTTTGTATGGAGAATACATTATAATAGATGTCAGAAACCTCAAAATCCACTTCATATGAACCAATCTTCATATCAAACGTACAGCTACAGATCCCTGGTTCGTGATTATTTAAAACTTGGTAATAAGAAGAGTATAAAGGAGACAATCGTTCTCCAGTTGTTGTATTCACTTCAAATGCTTTTATCTTAACATAGAGAAGGATGGACTCATCAGAGACATCAAATGCCAATGTGATTAATTTGTGATTTGTTGAATCAAAAGTTACAGTAATATCGTTTAAAATTGGAACATTAGATTCAAAGACTCCTATCGCTTTACCAATTGCATTACAGATCTGATTTCTATAATAAGTACTTCGTACACTTGTAACTATATTATCATCGATTACTGGTAATACATCATCACCAACATATGTTGCACCAGCTGCCTCATAGTCGCTAATGAAATTAGCATGTCCTGTAACATTATGCCCATCAAGTACATCTGCATAAGCAAGAACTCTTACAGCTTTACACCAACCACTAATAACAAGATTAGCTTCATCTGCAGCTTTTATTAAATCTAGAGCCGTCTGATTAGCGAGTAAGTTTACATGGGAATTTCCGGGTAAAACACTCAAAGCATCAAAAACCGTAACATCCGAGATATCAGTTAGTATAACTTCAGTTTCCATTGTGTCATAATCAATAAAGAGACAAGAAGTTAATGTTTTTTTAAGTCCAGCAACAGTAACATTCCATCCAAAATCCTCGAACTGCTGAATAATAGGAAAGACATTAGCACCATAATCATCATCAACTATGACAAGAATCTGTATGGGATCATTATAAGAATTAACTCTAAAATAGTTATTTGTTCTGAAAGTAAGAACAGAAACAAAGAAAATTAATAGAAATAGTCTAAGCAATTTCTTCTTAACTAGCATTTTCTCACCTTGAGAGTTGAACTATACTCATACACTTATAAAAATGATGCAAAATCAACCTTAGAAGATAAATTTAGGTTTTCAACGGATTTCATCTCAAACTTTATTAACTTATTTGAAAAAGAAAATATCAAGATGAGTACTGAAACTAAAAAAGAGAAAAAAGGTCCATTTAAGATTATATTTATAATTGAGATACTTATCCTGATTGCAGGATTTATTACTGCGTTTTATTTTATATTTTCTGGTATTTTTGGTGATATTCCAACTGATCTTGACATAATGTGGCGTGGTTTGTATATTCTCTGGGGTTCTATAGGATACGTTCCGATAGTTATACTACCAACTTTATTAATAATGATTTTCAAGAGAAAAGGTAAGATGATGAGTTCGCTACAGAGCTTTAAACTATCAAAAATCGGTCCATATGCACCAGGATATAAACCTTCAGGAGCTAAAAAACCACGATTCTGCGAGTATTGCGGATATGAAGTTCTTGATGCAGAAAGAGAATGTCCTGAGTGTGGTGGTCCCGTAAAAACCATAAATAGCAGTTATATCTAATGAGATTTAACTTCTCATTTTTCCTAATTTATACTGTTTTACAATAATACAATACTTCGCACCAGATCTGCACAATCTTCAACCAGATCAGAAACATCTTCTAAATCTTTTATTGCATGATCTAGAATGATCAATGCTCCTGCAGGTACATCTCCCGAATTGTATGCTATTTCGTATTTTAAGTCAGCATATAACTTATCTATTTCTGACTCATACTTATCAACTTTTGATATTAATTCCAATAGTTTAGGATGTTCAACTTTGAACATCGAATCAAAAACTTTTATGAATGCATCAATTTGCTCAGCAAGTAAGTCAAAAATTTTACCTATTATATCGTTAACTCCTTTAGGGAACTTATGGTTAATGAGCAGAAGTAGATTCTTTACTCCTCGTTTTGCATTTCCTGCAGCTCTATCAGCTAGTCTAATAAAATTCATCAAATCAGTACGTACATATTCTGGAGTTGTACCCTCTGAAAGCATATCTATGATTTCTGCTTCCACACTATCTGCAGTTTTTTCTTCTTGGTGTATAATTTCATACATGTTATTCGAAGCTTCTTCATCTTTAGCTATCCAGAATTTATAGAAATCTTTTCCTTTGACAATACAACTATCAACATAAATCAGGTGATCACGTATTCGTTTGAGAATTTTTGATTCTCTCCTCTTGCTTAACCATTGTTTAAGTTCTTTAGTGCTCATTCTAAATCACCTCTTCAAAGGAATCTATAGCTTTATTTACAGAAGTTTGTTTATTAATTTTCCTTGTTTTTTTACTAATTCTCATAATTCATTATCCTCCTCTTTTTGAAACACACGGTAATCATCCTTATCTGTTGCAACTAAAACTTTTGTTCCCACTTTTAATGGGATGTCCTTACCAATCAAATCCTTGGCTTTGAATTTGATATCCTTTATTATTATTTCGACTTCATTAAATTCTCCAACACATTTTGAATGGAGAATTTTTCCTTCTATTATATTATCATAATTTAGTCTAGCTCTTTCTTTCATATCAAACACGTCCAAAAGTTCTGATGGAACAAGGGCTATAGCAGCTTGATTATCTTTCAAATTAGTTTCTATTTTCAACTCTAAACCACTATTAGTGAGTAGATAAGATTCATTTTTCTTTTTCTTAATTGTACCTTCGATTGAAGTGCTTTCTCCTAGAAAATCTGTTACATACAAAGACTGAGGATGATTATATACCTCTTCAGGAGAACCAATTTGGATGATTTTTCCATTCCTAAATACCGCTATTCTGTCTGCTACTCTCATCGCTTCGTGAGTATCATGTGTTGCATGAATACAAGTTAAACCAAGATCTTTTACGAGTTTGCGCAGTTCTATTTGTAATATCTCCCTAATCTTAGCGTCTAATGCTCTTAATGGATCATCCATAACCAGTAATTTGGCGTTAGAGAGAATAGCACGCGCTAGTGCGACTCTTTGCTTCTGCCCTCCACTTATTTCATCTGGATAATTTTTTTCTTTTCCCATAATATTAAGAAGATCGAATAATTCTTTAGCAACTTGTTTAGATTCTGTTAGGTCAAGATCTTTTACAATTGGACCAAAAAGAACATTATCTTCAACTATCATTCTTGGGAAAAGGTTGTATTCTTCAAAAACGAAACCCACTTCTCTGTCTTCTGCTGGCATATCAGTAACATCTTTATCATCAAACAGTATTGATCCTGATGATGGAGATAATAAGCCTGCCAAAAGATACATCGTGGTGGTTTTTCCTGCACCCGTTGCTCCTAAAACAGCCAGGTATTCGCCATCTTTAATTGAAAGATTAATGTTTTCAACTCCTCGTATCTTTCCATAGTACTTTGTTACATCTTTCAATTCGACTTTGACCATTTTATCACATCTCCAATGCTGAAGCAATACCATCTTTAGGATATTCAAAGCATCTACTTGCTGTTGGATCAATCCTTATTCTTACTGGTTCTTTTTCTTCAAAGTATATTGGATGTTTAGCATGAATTTTTGCTTCTATAATTTGCTGATTTTCTAATAATATTCTAACTCTACGAAGAATACCCAGAAATTGATCTTCTATAATTGTACCTTTTATAGAGTTGTCTAATTGCTTACCATTTATGATCTTCTCTATTTGGAAAAACTCTCTTCTAACTGCTACAGCTACTCTTTTCCCTTTCGATATTCCAGTATTATGTGTTCGAATAACAGATTGTCCTATTTTTACTTCTGCTTCTTTTTGTTTATCATCCACTACTATGCCTATTAAGAAATCAGATTCACCAACAAAGAAAGAGGTGAAAATATGGTTAGGATTGTATACTAAATCAGATGGGGAACCCAGTTGTATGAGTTTCCCTTTGTTCATTACAGCTACTTTATCACTTATCGTTAATGCTTCAGCTTGATCATGTGTAACATGAACTGCTGTGAGCTTTTCTTTTTTCACCAGATTCCGCAGAAAAACTTGAAATTCCTCGCGTATTTTCTGGTCTAATGCTCCTAAAGGTTCATCTAGAAGAAGTATTCTTGCTTCCGATGCTAAAACGCGTGCAAGTGCAGTTTTTTGCCAATCAGGAGCAGAGAGAGAAAGAGGATAAAGATCAGCTTTATCACTTAATTGAACTGATTTAAGTGCACTCTCTACTTGGTGCTCAATCTCATTCTTACTTTTTCCTCTTACAGTTGGACTATAACCTATGTTTTCCCTTACTGTCATATGTGGAAAGATAGCAAAGTGTTGGAAGACAAAACCTATGTTTCGATCTTGTATTCGAACGTCTTCCATTGGTTTATCATCAAAGAAGATTTGTCCTTCTGTAGGTAAGATTGTTCCTGCAAGCAATCGTAACGTGGTGGTTTTTCCACATCCTGAAGGACCAATAAGTGACACATATTCTCCATCTTTAATAATAAAACTTAGATCTTTAACTGCTTCAACTTTCTTTCCAAAAACCTTGGTTACATGTTGAAATCTAATATCACTCATTTTTTTGCCTCCTTGTGACGAATCGTAATAGAAGCAATAACAGGAATGAGATTAAGATTAAAATTGTCGATGCAAATGCTGCTGCTGGAAAGGTTGATGACTCAAAGAAATCAACTAGAAGAACAGGTATTGTTCGTTCAACACCCATACAAATTATTGTTGCTCCTGTTTCACTCATAGATCTTGTAAATGTCATTATTGCTGCTGCCAATATACCACTTTTCAAAAATGGTAAAGTTACTTTTCTAAACGCAGTAACTTTCGATGCTCCAAAAGCTACAGCAGCCTCGTCATACATCGTTGGAATAGCATCAAAAGACCCTATTAGAGGACGTACACAATATGAGTACGTAAATGAGATGTGAGCTACGATTATCATCATAAATCCTGGAGATAAGATATGCATACCATTTGAGCCCCACAAGAAAAAGATGCTAAAACCTAAGGCAGAACTAGGTATAACAAGTGGTATATCTATCAGTATATCCATGAATCCTTTTAATTTCTTGTTTCTCATTTTAGAAATAAAAAACGCCATCGGAGTAGCAATAAGTAGGTTAACAATAGTAACAATAAGAGCTATCTCAACTGAAGTTATAAGAGCATGCGTAATTTCAGTAATCTTCTGGTCTGGTGCTTGAAATACTTGATAAATCATTCCAGCCTGAGGATCTCCTGAGAATGGTGATCCTCCCCACCATTGAAAGAGAAATATTATCACAAATAATGCTGGGATAAACACTATAATAAAGAATAGAAATAACGAAATGCCATCACGAGTGTATTTAACTGGTTTTGAGCTCAATTTTCTCTCGAATTTTGGAAAGACTTTTCTCCAAGGAAGACCTACTTTTCTAGCAAATAAACGAACAAAAGCTAACAGAGCTAAACTGATTATAATTAATATAAAGGCTAGAAATGCTGTTGTGGGAATTTTCAATCCTTTCATCCAACTGACAATAACAACAGGTGCAGTTTGATAGACACCACTTACAATTAATGTTGCACCTGTTTCTCCGAGTGACCTAGTAAATGCAAGTACGATACCAGCTAGTAGACCCTCTTTAACCAAAGGTAAAGAGATCATTCTAGCGACTGTAAATGGAGGTGCACCTAAAGTTCTGGCAGCTTTTTCTAAGTTTAAATCTAAATCTTCTATAATACCTCTAATTGATCTTGTAACATAAGGGAATGTGAAAGCTACATGAGCTAATATGATGAGTAATGTACCTTGTGATACAAGCCCTACTTCAGAATTAAATAAACGTGAAATCCCATTATTAGTTCCCCAAAACAGATAAATAGAAAAACCTAATGCGCTAGTAGGTACTGACATGGGTATATCTACTAGAGTATCCAGAATATTTTTTCCTCTAAACTGATATCTTGCTAAAATCCAAGCTATGGGTATTCCTATAATTATATCAAAAACTGTAACAATTGCAGCAACTTTTAATGACAAACCTATTGATCTCAGCATCATCAAAAATGCTTCATTTCCAAGTATTGGATCATTAAATACAGTTGCTTTAATATCCTTCCAGCTTAGAATTATCTGTAATAGAAGATAGAAGATAGGTCCTAAGACAAGGAGAACGAATATACTAACTGTAAGCACTTTACCAATTGAAAGAACATTTTTTTTAGAGAGCCATTTTTCTGTTCTCAACAAAGATGTTCTCATTTTTAGTTCGAAATCAAACTTGGGTTTTTCTTCACCTAAGACCATTATCTCTCCCTCCTTTTCCTCCGCAAAACAATGATAACAACTAGAGTCCCAAACATTATTGGAATAAGAGTAAATGGCTTATAACCTAATTGCCAATAGGAAACATCTTCATCTTTCTCAAGTTCTAATGCTCGAGTTTTAAGCCAGACATCAGGTATTCTATCTAAAACTTCTCCATCAGTTGGTACAGTAAATCTTGGGATCGTTATGTTAAGACTAACTCCGTTTTCTGGTTTGAATACAGATTCCATCTCTGCGACGATATCTGTATCATTTAAAATTGATTCATTTCCTGGTCTAAATCCATAAGGAATAGAGAGTTTTTGAATTTCCTTACTTAATAAATAAGTCTCAAATTCTTGAGCTGCATACTGTTGTTCTGGAGTCACCCAAGAAGCATTCAATCTAACAATTGGATGATCACTCCAAAGTGTTCCTTCTTCGGGATACACAGCTACAAGATTATCTCCCCACTTTGCAAAAGCTTCCCCATCTTTTGCAGTTTCAATTATTAGATTCTCGTATAAAATCATTACATTAATCCCAGAAGGACCAAGCTGAACTGCTTGTTTAGCGAGAAAACCTGTAGAAGTTCCATATAAAACAGCTGTTGATTCAACCTTCTTCATCCAATTTTGTATAGTAGAATTTTGTAAGTCTGTCATAGATATTTGATCAGGAGTTTTCCCACTTGCAGCAGTAATTTCGAGAAGAACAGCCATGTAACCAGAATTTGACTCTTGTGCTGAAGTATGTGCTAGTTTTAATTCAGTTTCAGCTAGATCATACAAGTCAGTCCACTTTGTTAGATTATTTTCATCTCTATAACTCTGCCACGTTCCCAAAATAATTGGTGATGCAACTAAGGATTTTACTTGGCTTTCATCAAAAATGTGGTTACCAAATTTCTTTTGCCACGACCAATCAAATAAAGGCACCCAAACAGAAGCTGCAGGACTCCAAATTACAGGTTTACTTTCTCCAGACAATATAGACAACATAGAAGTACGAGTACCCTGAACTTCAAATACCAATCTTACATCCATTCCAGGATTACGATTAGCAAACCAATCAGGAAAATCAGGTGAGATTGAGTTAATCCATCCTTTCTTCTCACTTGTATAAAGAATATTTAGAACAATTTCATTTTTATCTCCTCTAAATTGAGCTTGTCTTACAATATCTAAGGTAATAATGGAGACAACGAGAATAGCAATAAAAAACAAGGTTGGTACTTTTCTCTTGCCCAATTTGGAACCTCATACAAATATTTTGTAAATCTCTGGGCTACTATTCCAATGCTCATTAAAAAAATTATGGCCAAGGAATTTCTAATCAAACTTAGTTCGGGTATATAATAACTTCTCTACAATTTTAAGAAGAAAAAGAAAAAAAAAGATTAACCGAGATTTTGAAGCATAGAAGAAGCTGCTGAGGAAATGAACATAATTGCTTGAAAAGATTTGTAAGCTTCTGTCATATTTTTTGCTATATACTCAATTGTTACTGCATCTTTTCGTTCTACAAAAGGCAAATATTCTACAGCATCTGCTTGATGGGTGTCTCTAAGAGTTAATTGAACATGTACTGGATGTTGAATAATTAACCGTTCCACTTTATCTTCATTCATATTAATTATTGCTTTATTAGTTGCTTCTCGAAGTTCCTTTTCAATAAATTTCATACTTGGACTTTTTGCTGCTAATCTGCTAAATGATTCTTTTAAAGCAACAGTTTCAACCCAAGGAGTCTTTGTTTTGACATCATCTTCAATTAATTGTTTTTCACCAGCTACTAGAATGGGAGGTATTCCAAATTCTCCTATTGTGTATGCATTCAAAAGATATTCAGAAACCTCCATATTATTTAGAGTAAGTTTGTTCACACTGCTTCCACTATAAGTATGATCAAAAGTTGATTGCAGAGTTCTTGCTTTGGCATGATATCCGAGAAAAATTCCCACATCACATCCTTGTGCTCCTGCAACCATGCTAGTTGGCCGCAATCCTCCTCTAATTATCTCTACACACTCCGGTAAATCTTCTACTAAAAGATTGACCATTGGTCCGTGACTATCAGCAACAATTATTTTTTCAAAACTATTTTTATGAAGTTCCTCAGTAACAAAAAGTGTAATTTTTGTAGCTATCTTTCTTGCTTCTTCATAAAGAGATCCATTAAGATTTAAATGACCAGGAATGACCACATAAGGCATTCCTTCTAAATCCACAGAGATAAAAGCTTTCATATTATCAAATACTGTTTCGCAAATAAATATATAGCATTTTCCCATTTTCTCAGCAAATTTATTATATATAAAGAGCTTAGAGAAAGTTTGAGTAATCAGATGAAAGTTTCAATTATAACTATTCATGACAGAATAACCAATCCAGGGATTTTATCCAGCTTTAGTCATGGTGTATCCTTTTATATTCAAGAAGGTAAAAATCACATTTTATATGATCTTGGTTTGATTGGTAAAGTTCTCATAAAAAACATGAAAATATTAAATGTTAATCCTGATTCAATTAATAAGATAGTTCTTTCACATGGGCACTCTGACCATGTTAGAGGTATGAACGCATTTCTGAAAGAGAGAACAAAAGAGATGGTTATTCCTGTTTTCGCACATACTAATGTATTAGAACCAAAACGAGCTCATCTTGGTAAATTACGCTTATGGAATGCAGGATTCTACCCAATAAAGACAGATATGAAGAAGAAGATTAAATTCATTCTAAGTACAGAACCAATTGAGATTACATCGAGATTAGTTACAACTGGAGAGATAGCTATA
>Ga0307444_1000180_pt1 | contig 33466 bp, 34 predicted proteins | sample SalMarSW160340MG_FD_202145 | JGI IMG/M metagenome (GOLD analysis project Ga0307444, IMG submission 202145) | Salt marsh sediment microbial communities from the Plum Island Ecosystem LTER, Massachusetts, United States - SW1603-40 | ecosystem: Environmental > Aquatic > Marine > Intertidal zone >...
TCTTGTGTTATTTGGCTAACTAGATTTTCAAGGATTTTCTCTATTTCTTCAGATTTCTTAAATTCTATGAAAACATATTGAATCGGATTATTATACCCCCCTTCTAACTCTTCTACGATTATTTTAGTATTTTTTATCATCTCTTCCGGAATCAAGTTTGCTATTGCTACCATATTCTTGTCAAAATCCTCTGTGGAATGTACTAAGAAACTAAAATCTAATTTTGTAAAAGATATAGTCATATTAACCATCTAATTTAAAGAAATGAAAAGAAAGAGGTTAATTTCCTCTTCTACCATGACTTCGAAGAGAAGGTCTGACTTTTTCTGTTCCATACCCTTTGTTACGAAGTCCTCTTGATTTTCTTCCAGCACTAGTTAAACCACGATGTACTCTTCCCCTATGAACAGGATTCTTCAAATAAAAGACTTCATCTCCACGATGCTCTCTAATGGATATCCAACTTGTACGTGGATCCTTAGCTATAGCTGGATGTTGTGGATCTACTAGGATTACTTCAAAGAATTTATGTCTTCCATCTTGACCAACCCAATAGGAATTCAAGACTTCAAGGTTACTATACTTTCTAGCAACACGTTCTTCTGCTATCAGTTTGATACTTTTCTTGGGAGTAATTTTGTTAACACCCATATTGCGAGATTTTCTTCCTCTAACTGGTCTTTGCTTTCTTCTTCCCCCTCTTCTGACCTTAGCTCTAACAATTACATATCCTTGTTTAGCTTTATAACCTAAAGCTCTAGCTCTATCTAATCTAGTAGGTCTTTCCACACGCTCAGTAGCTCCCTCTCTACGCCATTGTATTACTCTCTGTCTCATCAGAGCTTTAAATTCTGGAGTGTTGCGGTTTTTCCAAAAATCTCCGATATATTTATACATACTCTTAGTCATATTGATCACCTACGATTCCCGTGAGGACATCTCGTCGGTATGTTTCCAAACAATGGATTAGTTTTAAAAGTTGTGATTTTGATTATTTTTTATTCAATTATTTTTGGGGTTTTTATATAAAAATGAGATTCTATAGTGAATACTATTGCCCGGTATACTTGAAAAATTGCGTATATTGGGAGAAGCAGCAAAATACGATCTTTGTGCATCCACGGCATCACCTCGTGCTCATACTCCTGGTTCTATAGGGAAAAGTGTTACAACTGGAGTATGTCATTCTTTTCTCCCTGATGGTAGGTGTATTAGTCTTCTGAAGGTTCTAGTAACAAACCGATGCATTCATGACTGTAAATATTGTGTAAATTCCACTAAAAATAAAACAAAGATAAAACAAACTATAACCTCTTTTGAGCCTGAAGAATTAGCTAAATTAACGATTGCATTCTATCTGAGAAATTACATTGAAGGTTTATTTCTTAGTTCTGGTGTCGGTAAAAGTGCAAATTGTCAAGCAGAAATAATTCATGAAACTCTTCATTTACTCAGGTATAAGTATAATTTTGATGGATATATTCATGCAAAAGTCTTACCAGGAATTGGTAAAGATGAGTTGTATAGAATTGCAGAACTAGCTGATCGTGTGAGTTTAAATGTCGAACTACCTAATAAAACTCGTTTCAATGAAACCTGTTCAACCAAGGATTATACTAATGATATAATCAAAGTAACGAAATTACTGCCTGATATGAACAAAACAGGTCATATACCAGCTGGTTATACAACACAGTATGTTATAGGTGCTGCTGAAGAGACGGACAAGGAGATTTTGGAAGCTGTCTTTAAATTTTATGATGAAGATTGGAATTTTAGAAGACAATATTATTCTACTTGTTTACCTTTAGAGCTGAAACCAAGATCTTTCCCTCGAGATTTTTTCCTAAGAGAGCATAGATTATATCAGATTGACTGGTTAAGGAGAATATACAAATTTTCTCCGGATGAACTTATTTCAGTGGTAAATGATACGGGATTTATTCCATTAAAAGAAGACCCGAAAGTGACTATAGCTAGAGAAAATTCTGAGTTTTTCCCTGTTGATATAAATAATGCAACCTATAGAGATTTAATGCGTGTTCCCGGAGTAGGGCATACTTCTGCTACGAGAATTATTAACTTAAGAAATAAAGGCGTTTTGATACATAAAAATGAACAACTAAAGACTATTGGTGTGGTCTTAAAACGTGCTTTACCTTTTCTTAAAATAGGAGAGAAAAAGCAGCTCACTTTAGCAGATTTTCAGAAAAAGGAGGAGAACGATTAAAATGTCTTGGGTTTGCAATTTATCTGCTAGTGAATATGTTGAAGCTGCCAAATATCATAAAGATACAACAGTTGATTTTATTGAAAAAGCTCTCTTGTTAATGAAATCACAACCTTATGAAATAACTACAGGTTGTAGTGTTTTTGGTAAACAAATAAAAAAAAGAGCAAATCAAGTTTTAAGAGAGATTCATTTACTTTCTGCATATTTGAGATTACAACCTTATCAAGAGATGATATTAGTTGGAAGTTGTAAACCTGAACACAATTCTGTTTATTTTATTGCAAAAACAATAGCTAAAAGGTTTGATCAATTTATTATTGTTATATTTTCAAGTAGTGATTTTGCTGTAGTTTCAAATAGAAGAGATATACCCCACTTCCCAAACTTTAGTGGTAGTTCTAGGGAAGATATAATAAATTCTGTACGTGATTTTGCAGCTAGAAATATAACTCAAAAACTTCCTGAAGATTTAATCCTTGATGAAGGTGATCTTCTTTGGGAAAAATATTATGAAACTCAATTTTTAGAGCAAAGACTGAATCCCAAGCTATTTCATAAGTTTATTCCAAAATATGCAATAGAAAAAGCAGAAATGAAAATAGAAGGTAAATTTTTGAAGAAAATAGAACACCAATCAAAAAAAGAGTGTTCTACATTAGATAGTTTTCTATAATATTTCGTTGTCATCAGAATATTAAATAAAAAGAAAAGTTCAAAAGAAGCGTAACTTAATGAACTTTGAATATTATGCCGTCTTTTGGAATTTATCAAATTGGTGCTGTAAGAATCGAAAAGGAAGCTTGTTATATAGAAATTTATCAACCTTATACTGCTGGATTAAGACATATAGAAAAATTTAGTCATGTTTATGTGTTGTGGTGGATCTCAATGAGAGATAATCCTCAAGATAGATCAAACTTACTCGCAACACCTCCTAGATTGGCTAAATCAGTTGAAACTGGAGTCTTTTCTTGCCGAAGTCCTGCAAGACCAAATCCTATTGGTCTAACAAAAGTAAGGTTGTTAAAAGTGAAAAATAATAAATTATTCATAGATAAAATAGATGCCATTGATGGAACGCCTGTTTTAGACATTAAACCATACTTGCCAGGTGATAGTACTCCTATCGATGAAATAAAACTTCCAGAGTGGTTTGAACATTTAAAAACTGAGTAATGTTCCCTCCATTCTTTTACTTTTTGGGTTTTTATACTCAGCTATGGATAGATTTTACTTTTAGTATATGAAAATAACTAAAATTATGCAGTAACAAAATATCTTCCTTCTGCCTTCTGTTTCTTATCTAATTGAGAATCTTTTTTATTAACACGCGGACGTAAGGTTCTAGGATCTTGTCTAAATGTTATGTCCATTTTTTTCAAAAAATCATTCATTCCATTCTGCAAAGATCCAATTCTTCTTGCTCGACCAATTTCTCCTGGCTTTCCATCGAAAACCATGATTCTATCAGAAGTAAAATTGAGCATCATTACATCATGTTCAACAACAATAGCAGGAAACTCATAGTGTGATACAGCTCGTTTAATGACTCTAGCTACATTAACTCTATCTTCCGATGATATATATGCAGAAGGCTCATCAAGAAGATACAAGTGTGCTCTCCTTCCTAAACAGGCAGCAATAGATACTTTTTGTAATTCTCCTCCTGATAAGTCACAGAGTTTAGAATCTAGTAATTTTGAGAACTTTAGGGGGTCTATGATTTCGGATTTATGCCAACCACTACTCAACATTACTGGATTAACTTCTGTCAAATATCCAGAAACTGTTTGTTCTGATTCTGTATAAAGATACTGAGGTTTATGACTAACAATTAATCTCTCTTTTATTTCCTTTTTTTCTTCGATTGCTTCAGGATTTTCCTTTATTTTCTCCTTTTTACTCATCTTAGCAAGCAGTTCTGTTTCTTGTGAAATGGTTGTGGGTTCCAAAATTCCTGCTAGTATTTTTACAAAAGTTGTTTTTCCAATACCATTTGGTCCAATAATACCTACAACTTCGCCTTTATAGAGTTCTCCTCCTTTTACAGCTAATTCAAAAGAATCAAATTCTTTAGTTATATCCCCATACCTTATAGCTAATCTACTGGAAATATACCTGTCTTCCATAATTGCTTTTTTAAAGATAATAGGTTCTGGTCGAAAACGCATATTTTCTGATGGAATATAACCATCAAGAAAGATATTTATTCCTTCTCTAACTGAATAAGGATGACTAACAATTCCATATACTCCTGCATCTCCATAAAACATGTGAACCTGATCGCTCAAATAATCTAGCATCGCAAGATCGTGTTCAACTACAATGATAGTCTGATTTGGTGATTTGAGTTCATTAATGTAGCGAGAAATTTTTACTCTCTCTTGTACATCTAAATAAGATGTAGGTTCATCAAAAAGATATACTTCAGCTTCCCGAGTAATAGCTGCTGCAATAGCTAATCTTTGAAGTTCTCCTCCACTTAAATTTTTGATTTCTCTATCCCAAACTTTAGAAAGCGAGAATATCTCTTTTACTTCATTTTTAATTCCTTTCTCATCAACTTTTTCTAATAATTCTGATACTTTTCCTTTTGTGACACGTGGTAATTTGTCTACATTCTGCGGTTTGAGTATCGTTCTTAGATTATTATTAGCTAATTTTTCAAAATAACTCTGAATTTCTGTACCTCTGTAATTTTCAATGACTTCATCCCATTCTGGTGGATTATCAAATCTGCCTAGATTGGGTTTAAGATTTCCTTGTAAAATATTTAGTGTTGTAGTTTTACCTGAACCGTTTTGACCAACTAAACCTGTTACTTGACCTAATTTTGGCATAGGTAATCTGTGTAACTTAAATCCATTGATACCATATCTATGAGTTACTTCTGAATCCAATTCTTCCGGAAGATTTACAACAGTTATACAATGGAAAGGACACTTCTTAACACATATTCCTACTCCTGAACAAAGTGGCTCATGTATCACTGCTTTATTTGATGGAGGATCAAATGTGATTGTTTCTCTCCCAGCTCTAACTGAGGGACAAACCTTGTAACACAATTTTCCACATTTGTCAGGTCTGCATTTCTCTTGGTCTATTACAGCAACTCGAGTCATTATCTATAGGCTCATTACTATATTTAAAAATCTAGAGATGAGATATAATTAATTACCTTGAAAAAGCGAACGTATAAATAAGTCGTTGTGAAATAAATTATCAAAAGGAGTAAATTAATAATGCCTGTTCCAGATGATATCTTAGCAAAAGAATATAGCCTTGTTATGGAAAGAGCATACGCTTTTGAACCAATAGAAGGAGATTTAACAAGATGGAGGGGTGTTGTACCTGCAATAACAGCTGACGGGGAAATGTTTATTGAAGTTTTGATAGTACTTCCAAATGATTTTCCATCGACTTCACCAATTGTGCGTGTTTTAAGCCCCATAACTCATCCAAATTTAACACAGGATAAAGTGTTAGAAATGAGAATGTTAGCTCGATGGAGACCAAGTTATCATCTATTTCAAGTAATTGTGGAAATGATGAGACTTTTCTCAAAAGTTCCTGTACGTACTACAGCTGAACAACCACAAAGAATTGATCCGCAAACTCACTTAGACCCTATAATAGCACAAGAAGAACAATTATCTTTGATTCTTGAACAGAAAAAGAAAGATTTAGCAGATATCAAGATTAAAAGATTCGCTGACATTTCAAGAAGAGCTCTTCAGCAAGAAAAGAAAATTCATCTTGAAGATGAGATATTAACCGTTGAAAATGAGCTTTTTGCAATTGAACAGCAATTTGAAGATTATGAGATTCCAAGTCATGAATTTGCTAAAAAGTATTTCAATTTGAAGAAAAGGTTGTATCTTCTAGAAACTAGAGCTTAATCATTCTCTTCATTTTTAATTTTATTACTTCCATCGTTTTTCATTAGTCTCTTAGTAAGGAAATACCAGACTATCAACCATATTCCTACAAGAAGAAGACTTAGTCCAACCTTTAATGCTGCATATACAAATATTAACCAGCCTGGTTCTGTGGGAGATGGAAGTAGCATAATACCTTCACTAATAATTGCACAAATACCAACAAATGTTGCAAAGATGAACGATTCCAATCCTATTATCTTCCACAATCTTGGTGTAAGATGTAAATATCTTACAATTCCTGCACCAATATCTCTAAAGAATTTAGATGTTGATTCTAGCAGACTCATGAAGTTACCCCCACAGCTACTCTTATTAAAATCGCTGTTATTATAGCAAAAACTCCACTTACTAAGGTAAGAATATTGAATGTTTTAACAACGTCTCTTTCATGTAATGGCCCTTCTTGAACAACTAATCCTACGAGTGTGATAGGTGCTTTTGGATCACCAGTTGATTCAATTTTCCAGTCTTTTGTCATCTTGGTTGGCCGTGCCATTTGTCTTCTCTCAAATAGTCCCTTTACACTGCTTATTATTCCAAACGAATTCATTATGAATGGAATCATTGCGATTATAACTACAATCTCTAATCTGCCCATAACAGCTATTACGCCTAATGAGGCACCTACTGTTAAACTCCCTGTATCTCCACCAAATGTTTTTGCTGGATAACGGTTGAAAAACCAATAGGCGATTAATGTTCCTAACATGATGAAAACAAAAATGTCTGTTAAATTAAGATTGCTAAAGTTATCTTGAAAGACAATCATATTCGCAAAGAATATCGTAATAAGAACAAGTATGACGGTTGTTGCCATGGAACCATTAAAAACGTCAAGCATATTTACTGAATTAGCAGGTACTGATATTATAAAGGGTAATAGAATAAAATAGACAATATTTAATCTAGTTTCTCCCACAAAAGGTAACATTGGTTTTGTTTCATACCTTCCCGAAGCAATAATAGGAATTGAACCAAATAAGAGTAGAAATGGTTTTAGTAGAGCACTTAAGTTGAAAATATCATCTATTATGCCAATGATCCCAGCAATTGTAACAGAAATGCAAAAAATACCAACAGATAGTTTGTCAGCCGGATCGTCAATTAGAATAATTGTTAATATTGATGTGATAATTATCGCAATTAACAATATAATCCCTCCCATTTCAGCAATTTTCGGCTTTTCCTTTTTATGTACATCTACGCCAAAAATGCCTTTTTTTAGCATAAATCGGATTTGAAAAGGCATACCTACAAATATTATAAGTAAAGGTGTAAAAAATGCCAGTATGTATATAACTATAGGTAATAAATTGAGAGCCATCAAACAACTGTTTGTGAGCTCTTTATCAAATTTGTCTTTATTACTACAAATCTTCCAATTTCTTTAAAGCTTTTAGTAATTCTGCTTTGTCACCACTTACAGCCTCACCAAATAATTCTGCAGATTTTTTCTCTTCTGGAGCTATTGGCTCGGGGGCTGGTTTTGCTACAGGCGTTTGAAATGTGTCGGTTGTAGGTACAGCATCTTCTTGTTTAGGTGGTGCTGGTATTGCTCCAGTTACTTCCTTAGATATTGGACTTACATCTCGTTCTCCAGTTTCTGTTACTTGTGTAGCTGGTTTAGGTATGGCTGAAGGTGTTGGAATTTGTGAAGGGATTATTGGAGTGGGTTCTGTAGTTGGTTCAGGTGTTGTTGCAGGAACCGGTGTTGGTTCAGGTGCTGGTGCTGGTGTAGGCGTATAAATTCTTGTTGCGGGAGGAGGTGTTGGAGTGGGAATAGAAGGAGCTTCAACTGTTGGAGGGGATGGCTCTTCAGGAACTGGTCTTGGTTCTGGCTCAAGAGATACAATCTCTGGTGTTGGTGGTGGTGCAGCAGGAGCTGAAGGCATTTCTATTGTTTTGGATTTGGTTTCCTCAACAGTTGCTTCTTTAAATGCCTGAACTTCTGTAGGTTCAACTGCTGCTTCTTTGTGCACACTTCTTGCAGCTTCTATTAGAAGAATTCTTTCATTTAAACTATCTAATCGCTTTTCAAGTTTAGTTATTTGTTCAAATGAACCTGAGGTGATCGTTTGTGCACTTGGTCCTGTACTTTGTGCTCTTTCCTCCAGGTTTTGAATTCTTTCTTTAAGTGAGACTACTACATCATCATAATCTTTGAATCTTTCTTGTACAGCTGCAACTATACTTTCAACCATGTTTTTAATCATATTGACAGAATTCACTAGAGATTTTACTTCATCTTTTGTCATCTAAATCTACTTGTCATTATGTTATTTATTTATATAAAACCATTGCTAAAGGCTAGGATTCTAAATCTCAGACTTAAAATTAAAATAGTTTAAAATTCTATTAACTGAAGATTTTCAAGCATTTCAAGAAAACTTATAAGATTCTTTGGTTCTATTAATTTCCAATTTATCATTGTTAAACCACTAAGAATTTCTTTTACATTTCTTTTATTATCTATGAGGTTCACTATCTCAAAAGTAAGACCGCCATAATTCTCCATTAAAACCTTTGATAATGCTTTTATTTCTATGATTTTTTCTTCAGATAGATTTGTTGTTTCTTGAAGAGATTCTGGATCATATAATGTTTTGTAAATGATTGAATTATTGAATGGTCCTTCCCATTTACGAATAGGGATTTTATTTAATGATTCTGAAATATCTTGCTTTAGATTTGGCTCTTTTACACTCTTTGTAAGTTTGTATATAAATTTCTTAAATTCCTGTAAATCACTTTCAATTCCTTTGATTAGTTCATTATTTATCTTTCCAAATAATCGCTCTATTTCTCCTATCCTTTTCTTCTCATTTTTCTCGAAAGTTTCTATTGTTTCTAATAATATGACCAATTTCAAATCCTTGTTTATACTATCTTCAACATCTTTTAAAATATTGAGTTCGAATAAGCACATCTCCAGAAAACTACCTTTTCTCTTCTGTAATCCTTCGATGTAAATTCTTTGAATTTCTTCTGAATAATCTTTGATATAGGAGCTTATTATTGTACAAGATAAAGCTGTACATCCTACTCTTTTCAAAGTTGTTGAATCAACTTTTTCAATTGTATCAAGATTTGTATGGTGAAAAATATCAGAATGCCCAAACATTACAGACGGAATTCGTAAAGGTTCATCATTGAAAAGTAAATGATCTGAACCTCCAGCAAAAGGTTTGATTCTGAAGTTCCATGGATACTGCCAACCACTTTGTTCCACTACATTATTATTATCTTTGATTTCATCTATGACTTTTAGAATCAGGTCATTAAAGTAAGTTGGTGTTGATACGCTTGATTTGTTTACAGTAAAAGGATACCCAATTAAAGCTGGATGCTCTCCAACCATATCAAGATTAATACAAATTATAGGTGAGAATGAATTTGATTTAATGTTTTCCTGTATCCACGGTATTGTACCATTAAATTCAGGAACCCATAAGAACCTAATTGTTCTATCTGGTTGTTTGATTATTTTCTTATCTATTAAAGCTTTCAAGGTTTTATAAATCTCTAACAGTAGAGCGCTTCCTGATGCATTATCATTGGCAGAAGGTGCAGGATGGCAAATGTGTGCTATAACTATGATTTCCTCTTCAGGCTTTGTGTTACCCACTAATTCTGTAGACAGTACATGCATTTTACCATTGTAAAGATTAGCTTTGATTTTAGCTTGTACTGTTACTTTCTTGCCTTCTTTTAAATAACTAATGATTTCCAATGCTTGTTTTCTGGATAGAGAAAAACCGAAAGAAGACTTGTCTACATTTTCTGCATTTGGCCATAAACCTACATATTGTACCATTTCAGAAAATCCTTTCGCTCTTTGTTCTGAAGGATATGCTATAATACCAATAGCTCCATTTTCATATAATCTCTCAATCATTGTTCTCGGACTTGCTGTAGTTAAGACTATTCTTCCATTAACATCAACATTTTCGAAATCTTCTCGTTTTCCTTCTCCAACATGAATAACTTCTGCTAAAATATCTGTAGGTTTGGAATGTGTACAAATACTTTCTGGTATTTCTGAAAAACTACAAAGATTTTTTTTGACTGGTTCTACCAATAATAGAGATCCATCTTCTATGTCCCAAGAAATGGGTGTGTTCCAATCATAATATCTTTTTGTACCATCAGCTATATACTCATGTATTTGAAAATTAGTGTCTCCAAGTTTCTCTAATTCATCTCTTATCAATTTAATAGCTGTTAAAAATTCAGTACTTGCTTGGATTCTGTGATATTGAGATAGTTTTCCTGTTAATTTTTTAGTTCTCTCTCCGGATAATTCTTCTGCTATCTTGTTTATCAGCTCATTTAGATGCATATTTTCTTTTTTCATCTTAACAATAAATCTTTTTTGGAAAAAACTCTAACCTATTGTTGACATCTCTCACAATAAAATGTACTTCTTTTATTTTGTACTATTCGCATAATTTTATTACCACAAATCATACAATCTTTTCCCTCTTTACCATACACCTTATGCCATTTTTGTGCTTCTCCTTCTTCACCATATGGGTTTCTGTAATCATTGATGGTACTACCCATGCTTTTTACAGCTCTCTGCAGAATCTCAGAAATTGCACTACCTATTTTTTCAATCTCTTCCGATTGAAGACTCTTAACAGATCTAAGGGGATTTATCTTCGCCAGAAAAAGTGACTCTGATTTATAGATATTCCCCACACCAGCTACAACAGTCTGATCTAGAAGCACCTGTCCTATTGCTTTATTCAAATTTCTTTTTTGTTTTAAGATTTTATAGAACTCTGAACTAGGAAAAGGCAATTCCAAGCCATTCAGACCAAGTTTTTTAATGGGTTTGTAATTCATTACCTCATCATAGTTCTCGAAAATGCGAAATTGACCAAAGTTTCTTATGTCGTCAAATACAGTTATAATCTCTTCTCCTTCAAAATTAATTATAACTTTGGCATGTTTAATATTTTTAATTTTATTTTTACTGGTGATTATCCACTTTCCTGACATTCCTAAATGATTAAGAATTACTTTATTGTTATTAAAAATCCAAACTAGAAATTTTCCGTGTCTTTCTATTTTACTCAAAACTTTTTTTGAAAAACATAAAAATTCTTTTTGTTTTCCTTTGTATCTTTGATATTTTTGGGAGAGTCTTGTAAGCTTAATTGATTCAATTACTAGTCCTTCTAGTTCTTTCAAAGTTTGTAGAGTATATTCTACCTCTGGTCCTTCTGGCATTATTTGAAACACTCCATAATTTTCTCTTCTATCATTTTTTGATTGTCCCTAGTTAAGTGGAATACAAGTGTGTCTGATCTCCCTTTAATTTGCTTTGTATAAGCATTATCTTTCATCATAATAGTTCCTAATACTTTTTTTGAATCCAAACATCTTTCAAGAAATCTCATAAACGTTTTTGAAAAAAGTTCCATTTTTCCAATTTCATCAATAATTATGACTTCTGGGTTTGATTCTTGCATATTTAGTTCTAAATGTTTAATCACAGTGTCTATGTTTTCCAAATATACTCCATAATTCGCTACCCTATATTTACTAGTAAGGTTATCTTTTGAAGCAAGAATATACTCTAATCCTGAGAGTGTCTCTATTTTAAATCCTACACGTCTCCCTTCTTTTCTAATTTCATTTGTGAACATACCGATATTAGTTTTTTCGAGTTTTCTGATGATATTATTAATTAAAGAGGTTTTACCTACTTGAGGATAACCTGTGATTAGGATATTATACATGTTTCAACACATCTTATTAGATAAGTCATTATATTCTAATATTGTTCTCTATCTTGAAAAATCTTATAAATCTGGCTTTTAATGTTCTCAAAAATTGCGATGTTACTTTGATACTCGAGTGTGAGAAAACATGAGCCAAGATTTTAGAGGCGTTACAATAGATAGGCGTATAGACCTTAGAGGTAAGTCTATCGTTCGTTATGAAAAACATGGGAGGAGATATGAGTTATTAGTTAATCCTCGTCCTGCGTGGTTATTTCTACAAGGTGAAGAAGTAGAAATAGATGATATTTTTGAGTCATTTGTTGTTTATGAGAATTTGTCTCGCGGAGCAAAAGCTACTAATGATGATTTAGAACTAGCTTTTGAAGGGTTAACAGAAAGAGAAATAGCTATTAAGATTTTGAAAGAAGGTCAACTACAGTTAACTGCAGAACAAAGAAATGAGATATTAAAAGATAAAAGAATGGAAATAGTTGACTTTATTCACATTCATTGTATAAATCCAAGAGAAAATGTACCTATACCTAAAGATAGAATAGAAAATGCTATACTTGAATTAGGTGTAAATATAGATTATAAAGAAGAAGTGAAAACTCAGGCTTTGGAAATTATTAATATGCTTAAACCTGTTATGCCAATTCGATTAGAATCTGTAAAATTAGCATTAAAAATCCCGCCAAGTTATACAGGGCCCCTTTATGGAACTATACGCTCAGCTGGGGAATTAATTCAAGAAGAATGGCTTTCTGACGGGAGTTTAGCTGTTTTAGTTCAAATCCCTTCTGGTACACAAGCTGATTTCTTAGAAGAAGTAACTTCGCGAACTAAAGGAAAAGCACAAGTCAAAGTAATAGAAAGACTCGCAGAATAGATTAGAAATACAAGCTGTGATACAAATGTCTGAAGTTAAAGTAAAGAATCATGAGATAGTTATACCGGGTGATTTACTAGCTGAAGGTACTCTGAAATATGGAGATGGAGTAATCCGAAGAGGTAATTTATACTATTCTACAATTGTAGGATTATTCCAAGATAGGGGCGATTATATACAAGTAAAAGCTCTCAAAGGTAAATACCTTCCACGACCTGGTGATTTAGTTATAGGAAAAGTTGTAGAAGTGGGTTTAACAAATTGGATTGTAGATGTTGGCTCACCATATTCAGCAGTTTTAAGCGCGAATAATGCAACTGAGAAAAGATTTGATCCTGTAAAAGACGATGCTAGAAGAATCTTTAATGTAGGAGATATAATTCTTACAAAGATTATAAGTTTTGACAGAACAAGAGATCCTCAAATAATAACAAATGAAAGGGGATTGGGAAAACTTAGAGGTGGTCGATTAGTTGAGATAGAAGCTGCTCATATACCTCGAGTTATTGGAAAGAAAGGTACTATGATAAACATGGTAAAAAGACTTACACGAACTCAAATAATAACAGGTCAAAACGGAAGAATCTGGGTACAAGGAAAGAAAGTAGAAGACGAATTAAAAGCAATTGATACTATCAAAAAAATTGAGCTAGAAGCTCATACACAAGGTTTGACAGATAGAATACGAGAGATGCTTTCAAATAATCAAGAAGAAAATGAGGTGTAAAGTATGGCAGGTGATGGAACCGTCCAACTTATTGATGAAAAAGGTAAACGAGTAGACGGACGTTTAAAAGATGAATTACGTCCTACAGAAATAAAAATAGGCGTTGTTAAGAACGCTGATGGTTCAGCAGAAATTCGCATGGGTAAAAATATTATAATTGCTGCGGTTTATGGACCAAGAGAACTACATCCTAAGCATAGAGCACTACCAGATAGAGCTTTAATTCAATGCTTTTATCGGATGTCGACTTTTTCTGTTAATGACAGAAAGAGTCCAGCTCCTTCAAGAAGAGAAAAGGAAATTTCAATGCTTCTATCTGATGCACTTACCTCCGTGGTATTAACAGATAAATATCCAAGAACTACAATTGATATTTATATTCAAGTGATTCAAGCAGATGGTGGAACTAGATGCGCTAGTTTGACTGCAGCATCAGTTGCTTTAGCAGATGCTGGTGTCCCAATGCGAGGAATAATTGCCGCTGTTGCTTCAGGTCTTGCTAATGATATAGTAGTACTTGATTTATTTGACTTGGAAGATCAGAAAGGTTCAGGGGATATGCCTTTAGGTTATTGTCCTACATTGAATGAAATCTCTCTTTTACAATTAGATGGTGTATTCACATTAGAGCAGTTTGATGAGTGTTTAGACTTGTCCATCGAAGGTGCAAAGAGACTGTATGATATACAAACAAATACATTGAAGCAGAGGTATGCAGATATTCGTGCAGAAGTAGCTGTTGATGAAGATGACGAAGTCAAAGAAGAACTTAAAGAGCAACTCAATGACGAAGTCAAAGAAGAACTCATAGAACAACTCAAAGAGGAACCTAAGAAAGAGGAAGTCAAAGAGGAACCTAAGAAAGAGGAAGTCAAAGAGGAACCTAAGAAAGAGGAAGTCAAAGAGGAACCTAAGAAAGAGGAACCTAAGAAAGGAGATGAGTAAAATGGGTGACGATTATGTTATAAGTGAAATAGAAAAACATCACATACAATTTCTTTTAGAACAGAATAAACGTGCTGATGGTAGAATTTTATCAGAATTCAGAAAAATAGCAATTGAGACCAATTATGTTCAAAAAGCAGAGGGTTCAGCAGTGGTATCAATCGGTGATACACAGATAATTGCAGGTATTAAGGCTACCTTAGGAAGTCCTTTTCCAGATACGCCTGATAGTGGAGTCATAACTACTAGTGCTGAACTATCACCATTGGCATCACCATACTTCGAAAGTGGTCCTCCAGCAGAAGATGCAATTGAACTAGCTCGTGTGACAGATAGAGCAATCAGAGAATCACATGCAATCGATTTATCGAAACTTTGTATAGTCCCTGGAAAATTAGTATGGATACTCTTTATTGATATGTATGTACTAAATGACGATGGGAATCTGTTTGATGCTGCAACCTTGGCATCAATGGCAGCTCTTGCAACAACTAAAATACCAAAAGTAAAAATAATAAGTGAAGAACCTCTTGAGACTGAAATTCTTGAGGAAGAGCTAGAACCTCTAAAAATTGATCATTACACAGTTGCTGTAACTACTTATAAAATAGGTGAATACAATATTTTTGATCCAAACCTCAAAGAAGATCAGATTAGTGATGCAAGAATTACATTTGGTTTTGATGAACAAGATCGAATAGTTTCAATGCAGAAAGGTAAATTAGGTATATATACTCCTGAAGAAGTTAAAACTCAAGTACGAGAATGTTTGAATGTATCGAAAAGTTTAAGGAAAGAGCTGATGAAAGCGATTTCGAAGTAAGAAGAGGTGTAATTAATGCCAAAAACAAAAAAAGTAGGAACAACAGGTAGATATGGCACTAGATATGGTAGTACAGTAAGAAAACGAGTTAGACAAATTGAAGAAAAAAGTAAAGTAGCTTATAAGTGTCCTGTTTGTTTTATGAAAACTCTAAAAAGAACTGGTTTAGGTATTTGGGAATGCACTAAATGCGGTGAGAAAATTGCAGGTGGCGCATGGGAACCTAATACAAGTGCTGGAAGAAGTATCAATCGAAGAGTTACTCGTATTTCTGAAGGATTAAAGGAAGAACAATAACCTCTTCATTCTTTATTTTTCTTTTTGTTTTGAATGCTTACATTTTAAAATTCATAGGTTATCTTCTTTTAATGAATAAAATAGGTTATACTACATCTCGTGATCCATCAAAGAAGACAAGATCATTTATTCATGATTTAGTTTCTGTCGTACCACAATCCAAACGGATTGTAAGAGGTTCAACTTCTTTAAATTATGGATTAAATTCAATGAAAAATCAAGGTATAGGAACTGCAGTAATTATTAATTCTGTAAAAGGTAATCCAAACTTTATTAGATTCTTCGATCTATCATCCAAAATAAGTGAGCTTCCTTATGCAATAAAGATCAGAGGTTTAAGCCTTTTTCGAGATTATTGTAGTGATGATAGAAAAAGAAAGAGACCTTCTTATTCTATAATGATTTCGACATTGAATAATCAAAAAGATGAAGAAATTCTTAAAAGATTTTTGGGAATATCAAATGTTTCTATAGATAAACTAGAAAAAAGTGAATATGTAACTGTATATGCTGATTACTTAGATAAAGATGAAGGATTAATTTTTGTGGAGTTTCTAGACAAAGAAAACAGTCAAATTGGTCCAAGAATCAAATTACGAACAGTGGACAGAGAAGTTGAAGACTCTGTTTTTGATTAGGATGATAAGAATGGAAAATATGGTAATTAATAAAATTAAAATCTCGATGAAATTTGATTTTAAAAATGAGAACATTTCAAAGCAAATCTACGATTCTTTAATGCTTGAATCAAATTATGATCCAAATGAAAGAGCAACAACAACAATTGAGCTCGAAAATTCAAATCTAATTGTTAACATAGAAGCTGCTGACTCTGTTTCTGCTAGAGCAGCATCAAATTCTTTTCTGAAGTGGATAAATCTATCCGAACAGCTTTTAGAGTATATTGATAACACAAAGAAACCTTGACCTATAATAGGCTTGCTTAACTAATACCAGCTTTTTTCAGTTTACTCTGAATTAATGGTTTCATTAACAATTTTCGAAAAGCAACTTTAACAAACAAACCTTTTTTGAAAAATCTTGCAACTTTTTGATACGAATCAACAGTACTCCAAATGCTTGGGTAAGCACTAATCTCATTAACAATTATCTTTCTAAATCCTCTATGTTTAATCTCTTTAAGGATTTTATCAACAGGAAGCACCCCAGCTCCAAAAGAATAGTGTGAATCTTCCCTTTCAGTACAATCCGATAGATGAATCTCTTCTAATTCATCAAAAGGCATCTTATCCAACAAATCCATGTAACTATCTGTACCATTTAATAGATAAGAATGTGCAACATCAAATAACCAACCTTTTAACTGAGAACCTAGTTCTTCTTTGAGTTTTTTATAGTATTCAATGAAGTCTTCATCAGACATATGAAAAATGTTTTCTACAACAAGAGGTATTTTAAGCTCTTTCAAGTTCTTCACTAAAGTTTCGTAATCACCATGGATTTCAACTGGATGAAATACAGCTAGAATAACATTCAATTTTTCACCATAATTATTGAGAAGCTTAATTACACCATCAATTTCCTTCTTACTTTCAGTAAATGAAAAATCAAATCCATCTATTTCCGCAACAGGGAGATGGAAAGTAGTTTTCATACCGTTAAGGACATCAATTATTTGGTTGACATTTTTTAGATTTACTCCTTGAGGATTAATCTCCCCGGATTCTATTCCTAGTGTTTTAGCAAATTTAATAACATGCTCGCATTCTAAACCTTTGTAAGTTTGAATAGTTTGCCCAATTAAAACCATGATTCAGTGTATAGGGGAGAAATATTTAAACTCATTCCTATATCTAAGAACAGATACTTATGAAAGCAGGAAAAGCATTGGTTCGAAAACCCAGTAAAAGTTATATGAAATGTGTAACTTCCCATCCTCTAGGACACACGGTAAGTCTTGAACTTGCTTTTAGACAACATAAAGAATACTGTACTATTTTGAAAGAATTAGGACTTGATTTAATAGAATTACCACCTAAGGATGAATATCCAGATGCTTGTTTTGTTGAAGATAATGCTGTAATCTATGCAGATAAAGCTTTTATTACACGAATGGGGATTGAAAGTCGTCGGGGAGAAGAAGAAGATGTTGAACTGGTTTTAAAGCAATATTTTAAGATTTCAAAGGCTATTAAACCTGCAACTATAGAAGGAGGTGATGTAGTACATTTACCAACCCGTTTAATTTGTGGAATATCTCAAAGAACAAACAAGTTAGGAGTTGAACAAATGAGGGATTGGTTAAAAGTTCAGGTAGATACCATCGAAAATCCTAATATTGTTCATCTAAAAAGCTATATGAAATATCTTGATAAAAACACATTAATTACTTCAAAAGAGTATGAGAATCACCCTTTAATTAGTAATTTTCGCTTACTTATAATTCCAAAAGAAGAATATTACTCAATTAACTGTTTGTCTGTAAATGATACTGTAATTATGTCTGATAAATATGAATATGCCCAAGAAATAGTAAAAGATGCTGGTTTTGAAGTGGTATCTCTAAATATGAGTGAGTTTGAAAAATGTCAAGCTTCGTTAACTTGTCTCTCACTTCTCTTTTAAAAACCAAACTTTCTTCGGAATTTAAAAGCAAAACTCTAAATATTTCGTTTACCATATCTTTTTTGATTGATATGTTATTCTTCAAACGTATATATAAAACTCTAATAGGATTTGTAACTTGCTTTGTTGTTGTAGTCGTATTGATGCTTCTTCTATGGCCAACCTTTTACGACCCAAAATTTGTGGCTTTAACAAATCTAAATACTACTTTTCAGGATAATTATGGTGCTGGAGGACACTTCTGGATTATATTACTTATGCTTCTCAATCCAAGTATATTTCTAAACTTCAAAGTGTTACCGGTAGTTGGCGTAACTGGAGAAATAAAAGACATGGTAGGTGTTGGAGCATTTATTCTTATTTTAGGTATTTGGTTAATTGGTTCTTTTGCTGGTGGTTTAGCATCTAGAGGTGGATTAAGGTCAGGATTGTGGTCATCAGTATTTTCCTATCTATTGCTCAGTTTCTTATTTGCAACAATTTCTGCTTCCTTAGTAGAAGATCCCACTGGAGGATTCTTAATATTTATTATTAATTTCTTCGCACCTATGGTTTTAGGATCTTTCTTTGTTATACCAGTACTAGGCTTAGCTGGTGGTATTATCGGTGGTATATTAGGTAAAATGCTTTTTACAAAAATAAAGATAAAAGAGGATGACTCAACCAAAACTAAAGATGAAGATACAGAAGAAAGCTAGAGGTAACCCTCTATTTCATCTTTCTTGTATTAAATACACATGTTTTTTATATTGAAAAATTATAACTCATTTGAACTTTATGACTAGTCAAACCTTGGCAATTCCTTGGGTAGAGAAATATCGTCCTGAGTATTTAGTTGATTTTGTTGGTAATAGAGATTCTGTTCAAGAACTGGAAAAATGGCTGAGGACATGGAATCAACAGAGAAAGAAAGTCGCTTTACTCGCAGGTCCTGCTGGTGTTGGAAAGACAAGTGTAGTACATTATTTAATTAAAAAATACAAATACGAATTTGTTGAAGTTAATGCAAGTGACAAGAGAAACAAAAAAGCTGTAGAATTGCTTGTAGGTAAATCATCTACTGAAGGAACTGTTCTCCAAGGAGCTAAAGTTCGAAAATTAATTTTGGTAGATGAGGCTGATGGTTTATTTGGAAATGAAGATAGGGGTGGGGGGAGTGCCCTCGGAAAAGCTGTCACTTCTACTAAAATCCCCATAATTTGTACAGCAAATGATCCTTCAGCAGACTCATTGAAATCTGCGAAAAAAAGCATGAAGGTTATTGAATTTCATCGGTTAAAAGAAGATGAAATTCTATTGCTTCTAGAAAAAATTACTGAAAAAGAAGGTTTGAAGATTGATGAGGAAACTCTTATTGCAATAACTAAAAATTGTGGTGGAGATGCTAGATCAGCAATAAATGATCTAGAAGGAGCAGCTTTTGGAACATTGAATACAAAGACGAGATTTGCTCCAAGAAACCAGCAACACAATCTTGATGATGCTTTAAACAGGATTTTCCAAGTAAAAAATTTTGATGAAGCAAAAGCCGCTTTGGATGGGGTAGATGTAGATTATAGGGAATTACTGACTTATGTGTATGAACACGCTTGGAAGCAATCTGAGAATTCTTCAGAGCAATTCAATATGTACGAATTAATCGCTTTAGCAGATTTCTATTTATCACAATGTTACATTAAACAAGATTGGAAATTTCTAAAATACTTTTTTACATTCATTTCCTCTGTTGGGTTGGTTAAATCTTCTTCTTTCAAATTTACTAAATATGGTTTTCCTAGTTATTGGTCACTAATGGCAAGATTAAGGAGAAAAAATGCAAGTATCAAGAATTTAGCTGAAAAGAGTACCAGAAGATTACATTGCTCAAATAAAGAATTTCAGACTGAATATTATCCTTTCATTCGAATAATCTTCAATACAGATCCAAAAATGGCTGGAGGACTTGCTACTTGGTTCCAATATAGTGATGATGATCTGGATTTTCTCACTGAAGGATCAAGTAGGTTGATAAAGAAAATCAAAGAATATGCAGAAGAAGCTTATGTTCTTATGGCAGAGAATTGGATGGAAAAAGCAAAAAAAGCAGAAAAAAGTATTTTGTTTTACAATGAATTTGCAGAGAAGAAAAAAAGTGCTCACATAAAAAAATCTCCTCCTCCAACCAAAAAACAAGAGGAACAGAAGATAATTCCTGAAGAGGATAAAACTCAAAAGAAAGATTCAAAGAAAAAATCTCAATCTTCTTTAGAGAGTTTTATTAAAAAGAAATAGCTTTTTACTTGTCTTCTTTTGTTCTTGATATCTGTTCTCCGAGTGGAAACATAAGTCCAGAAGAGAGGAGAAATTGTAACATCTTCTTAAAATTTGAAACTACATACCCATTAGAACCAGCCTTTTTTCTTACCATTCTATTTTGAATAAGAAATTCTAGACTCTTTAGTACATCTTTCTTTCTAATTCCAGTAACCTCTATTAACTCATCTAAGCTCATTCCTTCTTCATACAAACTTAGAGACACTGCAACCACACCTACATTAACTCTATCAATTACATCATTAGGTAACTCAATATCATCATTACTTGTGTTTTTATTATTCACTGTTAGTCATCTCTTTTAATTTTTTATCTGATAAAACCAAAGAGAAATAGGTATCAACTAGTGATGGAGGTATTCCTATGTCTTTTAGTTTCTTTTTTATTTCTTCGCAGGACATTTTATTGCTATTAGTTTTAAACTGAAATGCAGCAAATTCACCATATTCCCATGGATAGACTATCCATGATTCAGTTTCTTTAATATAGTAATCTGGTTTAATAGCACTGTGTTTTTTATAATATAATGTTGCTGTTTTGATTTTTTTTGCACCCATTTCTTTAATATGTTCGACAGCTGCAAGAAGACTTTTTCCAGTGTCTGCAACATCATCAACTATTAACACAGCTTTTCCTTCTACTCCCTCAGAAATTTCTTGAGTGATTATCGGATTTTCAGAAGCTCTAGATGTATTATCATAAAATTCAATTTTGATATTGGCAGTTCTTCTGTTTCCATAAAAATCTGCTAGTAATCTCGCGGGAATCCAACCCCCTCTTGCAATGCCAACTATTACATCAGGAAAGAATTTATCTTTAGTTATTTTCTCAAATAAATAAAATGTCATTTGGTAGCTTTGATCCCAAGAGACTATCTCATAATCTTCCATCTATATCACAAAAAGTACAAGGAAGAGATTGTTAAAAATTTTATTGATATGATCATGCTAAATTGCACTAGAAGAAAGCTTAATATTTCGGATTGAGACATTGAACTTTGAAGAATCAAGGTGTAATTATGTCATTTATAGAAAGATTACAATTAAGTCCAGAGGAAAAACAAGTTTATTCATTACTTCTAGGAACAGGACAGCTAACAGCATTTGAAATTGCTGAACATGGTAAGCTTCATTTTTCCAAAGTAGAAGGTGCTCTGAATTCACTTGCTGCTAAAGGTGCTGTAGGTGTTTCAGAGGGTTATGTGAGAAAATATTTTGTTAGAATTCCTTTAGAATATCTCGCTGAAACAAGTGACCAAATCAATACTAGTATCAAAGAGAATTTAGATGGTACTAATTCATTTGTTCAAAATAAAAAGGCTGAATTCAATCAGTTAAGGACTACCATTTTAAATCGGCTCAATTCTTCATTAGTGCAAAAGGAAGAAGAGCTAGACCAACAGTACTCCAGCATTTCAGCTAATCTTCAAACTCTTACTAATCAAAGAAGAGAAAATCTAGAAAGCAAGTCCAACATAATAAAAGAAAAACTCTCAGATATACAAAAGGAGCAAAAACAATTCATTGGAGACTCTATTAACGAAGTCTCACATGACAATCTAGATATTTTGTCTGCTGCAAAAATGTCCGTTGATACAAGTTTAGAAAGCATCATATCTTCAAATTCTGAAGCTATAATATCTTCCATATCAAATGTTGATCAAAATACTAGACAACACAAAGAAAAGATCAATGAGATCTCTCAAACCTTAACTCCAAAAATTGATATGCTTGAAGAAAATTACTTGAATCATCTTAATGAAATTACAGAAGTTATTAAACAAAATATTGATACAACAAAATTAGATGTTAGAACTTTTAATAGAGACCAAACAGAAAAATATGTCAGCTTTTCGACTGGGACCGTTAGAAGCGCAGAAGCAACAATAGATGGTTTAACTGAGACTGTAACGGGTTCTCTCGGAGAATTAAATACTTCTCTAGAAATGATTCTGAATAGAAAGGTAGAAGAACTCTCTCTTCAAGTTCAAGAGGCAATCAACTCTTTGAATGAGAAAGTATCAGAAATCAAGACGAATTTATCAGAAGAATTTGAACAACAAAGAAATCAGGCTATTTCTGGAACTATCTCTCAAATTAAGGGAGATATGAACCTGAAATTTACAAATTTGCAAAATAGTGAACAAACCCAAAGAAATAATCTAGTAAGCGAACGCGACATGTTTGCTCAGAAACTCGAAACACATTATGATGAAACAATAAAGAATTATAATGAAAAGATAGCTGAAATCCAAGAAACAGCAAGAATGAGATTGAGTTCATTCAAAAAATCTTTAACAGACCAATTCAATGGAATCACAACTTCTATTTTTGATAGTATGAATGAGCATATTCAACTATTCAGAGAAGTCTCTGAGCAGCTTAATGATAATATACGACAAACATTAGGATCCGAGACAGATGGGTTGAAAGAAAAATGGTCGAATTTGTCGAATCAAATTGAAACATTAACACAAGAGAATGAGGCAAAGATAAACGAGAAATACCAAGAATCAATCAACATGATAGGAGCAACAACTGCTACAATTGCTTCTGATTTAAGTAACTATCTCAATCAAACACTTGAATCATCTTTGCAAGTGACAAATGATTTAGTTAACTCCTCCAAAAAGCAAATTAGTGAAAGTAAAGAACTCGTCTCTGGAGAGATAAATGAGGAAGTGAATGCAGCAACAAGTTTCTTAGAAGAAACAGGTGGAAAATATAATGATACTGCTAATTCTTTATCAACTCTAACAATGAAACTCAAAAACGATTTCAGAACTTTAGAAGCAACAACAAAAGAATCACCAGTTCCGAAGGTGGAAACAACTTCTATTATAGGGCTTGATGCAACAATAAGCCATATTGATCGAATAGTAAGAGATGCAAAACGAAGTGTAACTATTATGTCTCCAAAACCTCAATATGTTCCACTAGATGCAGTGAAATCCTTACCTTCAACAGTGAGAGTTACCATCGTGACAAATCTAGATGAACAGATAAACCGAGATTGGATAGATTCAGCTTATGCAGCTGAGGCAAATGTAGAAGTAAGAAAGTTCAGAGATGTGGGAACAGGAGTTGAATTACCACAATTTATTGGTGTAGAAAGAGAAAATGAAGAGGTTCTTATAGCAGCAACTGATGAAGCAACACAACAAGTGGTGGGAATATTAAGTAGTTCAACAGAATTTGCAAAATTAGTCTCTTATATAGTCATAGCTGATTTTGCAAGAGGAAGGTCAACACAAGTAAAATAATTTGAAAAAATTATTTATCATCTTTTTCTTTTTTTCTTATTGAGGAAACTAAGTGTAGCTAGTAGTATAAAATCTAAAAATAATGAAAAAGGGAGAGTCGCGAACAAATCCGAAGTTTCAGAGACTCCAGTATCGTTATAAATAGTAATATCAAAACTTTGATCTTCTTGAAATATGTGGACGTAATCATTTGTAACCTCCATATATAGTTTGTAAGGGTGGAAGATGAAATTACCATTTCTAAGTAATGGATAAGAAAGTGAATAATTTCCTAATGGAAAACCAGAAAGATTCGATTTGTGGAAAAAAATACATGTTGCTTCTGTAATGTTAATTGTTCCTGAAACAATATCCATAGATGTGACAATGCCATATCCTGTTGTGTCAATACTGACACTAATGTTCTCTTTTAGTAGTTCTGCAGATATATTGAGGAAAAAGATTCTTGAATTACTGTTGGTAGCAGTTACATTTTCAAGAGATGGATTTATAAGTTGGAAGGTCATTTCAGAACAAAAGATAGAGAAAGAATCTTCAGGATCAGAAATTAACTCAAATGGCTAACTGATTTTAGATATTTTAGAATAAACAATTGGTACATCAGAGAAAACGAATGAAGAAAAGAATAATTGGAATAAAAGTAGAGAGCAATAAAAAGAGGCATAGACTCTATTTTTCATTCATAAAAACTGAAATTTTTGGCACTTATATTAGCTATAGAAGATAGAGTAGGTAGGGAGAGAAGAGTTTAAAAGGAGAAGTAAAAAAAGAAAAATCAAATACCTAGGTGAATTAACAGAATGCCAACAGTAGTAGATGCTGATTGTTGTATTGCTTGTGGTGCATGCATTGATATCTGTCCAGAAAATGTATATGACCTAGAAGATGTAGCAGTAACAACAAGAAAAGAAGATTGTACAGATTGTGGTCTTTGTATAGATGAATGTCCTAACGAATGTATAGATTTTGAATAGGACAACATCTCTTTTTCTAATTATTTTTTTGTAGTTTTAAAAGTCAAAACCATTTATATTATTGGAGCTAACAATAGCAATCTCTCTCATTACTAGAGATTTTCTCGTTACTACCACTATAGTAGATGTTAGCTCCATTATTTCCTTATCTAAAAGAAAAAAGAAAAACTTCATTTTTTCATTTTTTTAGATTTAATCTTTAAGATGGCTATATTTTACCCACATGTTTATTTATCATTTTCCAGATAATCTATTGACCATGCAGAATCTAGATTGTGTTTTTCTCAAATTCGTTTCATCAAAAGACGGAGATAATCCTCTTTCGACAATTCTTGTCGATGTAAATAAAACTCATTTTATCGTTAATTTATGGTCTCCTTGGAATGATATTGTTGACTATCTACCTGCTTTTACTCCTTTGAAAATCTTTAATGTAGATAAAATAACTGAGGATGATTCAACATATTTTTCAGCTGGAAAACAGTCTATTGTCGTTGTCGATCCAGATGTCTTACTAAATGCGACGTCAATAAATAGTGTTTCTTATTGTCCTCGAAGTTATTATCTCAACGAAATCATTGGAGAAACTCCCTCTCCTTACATAGCGATTAGAGGTTCTATCGTTCATGACAGTTTAGGATTAGCGGTTGCAACCAAATCTAAACCTTCGGATGTTTTACCTCAAGTATTAGATTCATTCTCGTTGCAATACGAATATCATGGATATAACAAAGAAACAGTCTATCAAGATGTTAGGAAGATGACTGAGAGTCTAGATTCTTTTGTTTCTACCTTGGGTTCTGATACTTTACCTGAGATGCTATTTCTTTCTCCTTATTTCGGAATACGTGGTAGGATCGATCTTTTTGATGAGAACACAATTTACGAGTTGAAAACAGCAAAAGTTTCTGAAGAGAAAGAGATACGCTTTTCTGATTTACTTCAAGTTTCATTGTATAATTATGGCATCCAATCTAAAATCGATAATACTCAACAACAAGATGGAACTGTTATTTATGTTGGTACAAATGAAGTTATTTTAAAAACAGCAAGTCCAAGTTGGGGACTTTTACGATTTGGGATGGAAAAAAGGAATATAGCTTATCGTATATCTAATCTAGGTTATGTACCACCAATTCTTCCTGAATCTCAAATAAAGAAATGTGAAAAATGTTCAGTCAAATTCTTCTGTGCTGCATTATGTGCTGGATTGTATCAAGAACGAAGATGTTCAACATGTCCTCATGAAACCTTATGCAGCAAGAAAGCTCTTCCCAACGAACATCAAGAATATTTTCGTAAATTCTCAAATTGGATTTATTCAGAGAAGTCTGAATCATCGCAAAATCTTACCGACTTATGGAAACTTTCCGTAGATCAGAGGGTTTCAAAAGGAAAAGCTATCAAAAATTTAAAACTTGAGAATGAAATCAGTGACGGTATTAAAACCAGATTACTTTTCTCTTGTGAGAATAATAGTGAAATACGAGAGGGAGACATTGTTATCCTAAGTGATGGACAACTTGTTCAAGGTTTTGTCAGTACGGGAGTAATCTCTAATATTTCTGAAACCTCTGTAGAAGTCGAAACTAGATCCATTCAAGGCTCCGTTTCTGTTATAGATCTATATTCAATTGATGTTGGCTTTAGACGTCAACAAAGAGGGCTTTATAATATCATCTTCAGAAAAAATACTTTTAGAGAATTAGTTGTAAAAGGGGAGAAATCGATTATAAAACCTGTAGAAGGAAAATATATTCTCACAAATCCCGTCCAAAATGAAGCAGTTAGTAAAATTTTAGGTACAGAAAATTATTGTTTAATTCAAGGTCCCGCTGGAACAGGTAAAACCTATGTAATAGCAAAAGCAGCTATTGAATTAGCTAAAAAAGGGGATAAAGTGTTACTTACTGCTTTTACAAATAGAGCAGTAGACAACATGTGCAAATATCTTCTTGATAATCAATTTAAACAATTCATAAGATTGGGTTCTCCACATGCTATTCAACCTGAATTAAAAGATTATACCTTACCTGAATATAAAAAACAAAATCCAGAGAAATCAGCAAAGGAAATAATAACTGGTTTTTCGATAATTGTTGCTACAACCTCTACTATTTCTAATCCTGTTTATGAACGATTAGGAGTTCGAACAATTATAGTAGACGAAGCTAGCCAAATGACTGAACCTACTGTTTTGTCTGCTTTACTTGAAGGGAATAGATTTATCCTCGTTGGAGATCATAAACAACTCCCTCCAGTAGTTCAAAGTCCTAAAGCTCAAAAAGAAGGTATGGGTGTTTCATTATTTGAAAGATTAGCTGATAATTCGCCAGATTCAATTCATCTTCTTACTCATCAATTCAGGATGAACGAGAAACTAATGGAGTTCTCAAATCAGGTTTTTTATAAGAATAAACTTGAATCCTTTGATGATTTGGTCCGTTTTCAGAATTTAACAGAGTTAGCAAACTTCACTGGTGAATATGTTAATTTTAAACACTCTAAAATTTATGATCCAAAAACTCCTCTCGTTTATATTCCAATTAGTGGTATTTTCAATCCTGAAAATAAAATAAATTTAGCAGAAGCTAAGACTGCAAGTGAAATAATAAAAAAATTTATGGAATTAGGATTGAAATCAGATCAAATAGGCGTTATTTGCCCTTATAGAGGTCAAGTAGGGGAACTACGACGTTCATTGCCACCAAAGACAGTTGTTGATACAGTAGATCGATTTCAAGGAAGTGATCGGGAATTTATTCTTCTTTCATTAACTGAAAATATCTCTGAAGGTAGTAGAGGTTTCTCTGATCCGAGAAGATTGAATGTTGCAATTACCAGAGCTAAAAAGAAATTAGTTGTAATTGGTGATCCTCAAATTGATAAGAAAGTACTAGGAGAATATATTGACTATTTGCAAAAAAGTGCAGTAGTTATATCTCAAGAAACAATAGAAACAAAACCTAGGTTAAAAGAGATTACAGTTGTAGCTGAGAATATTTCAAAGATAGCGAAAGTGATGAAAAAAGTACTAGTAACAGGAAAGAAAATCACAGAATCTGAAGAAGATTCATTGAAATGTATGGTGTGTTTTCAACCTGTATATGAGAATGCAATTGAATGTCCTGTTTGTGAGCATTTGTTCCACTTTGATCATTTAGTTACTTGGATAAAGAATTATGAAAGATGTCCATATTGTAAAACAGTTTTAAGATTGTTTGATTAAAATATAGACTCTTCCCTCTTCTAAGAAAAATAAAAAGAAAAAAAGTAAAGAGTTAAACTCTTTATTTTCTAAATCTTCTGAATGCTAGTACTGAAGCAAGACCTAGGAATGATAAGAAAATCAATCCTGATATTCCAGTTGCAGATACTCTTACGTCAAATCCGGCTAATTCCATAAAGTCAAGAGCTGTATCAATGTCATAAGCGTATGGTTGTAGTGATGAATCAAAACATACTGCTACGTTTGGACAGACTGTTACACCTGGATCACCAAGTCCTTCAAGGATTTGGGATACGATGATATCACGAGGAACAGCGTGGCTGATAGCTTTTCTTACATCTTTAGCGGCTTCAGGAGTTCCTACGGGTGTCAATTCACCGGTACCAAAGACAGGATGTCTCATGTTCAATGCCATTTCTTGATCAGATGGGTCACTAACTAGAACACCTTCTACACCTGATGGAGTGAAGTCTGCTATCTGTGGGAAGTATTGTCCATCAGTAATATCAACATCTCCAGCAATCAATGAAGAGACAGCTGTATCTTTACCCGATATGTATGTTAAAATCCATTGAGTAAGTGAAGGAGCGGTTCCTCCATATTCTGGATTTGGTACAAGTGTTACTGTACTACTAACAGAATCAAAGTTATCTAACATGAAAGGACCACAGGACATTACTAAACCATCACCTACATTACCAGTTAGAGGTACTTCATTGAAGATACTGTAACCGTATGAGGAGATTAATGGTTCAACAGTGCTTTTGTCGATAATTGAGTAGGAAATTGTTCCTAGTGCAAAAGCATTAACATCTGTCATGTTGAAGCAAACTGTGTCTGTATCAGCTGCATAAACAGATGCATTTGAGGCAAACCATGTGTTGAAGTAACTGTAGCTTGAAGAACCTACTGCTGGTGTCATGTGTAGATGTAATGAATATACAACATCTTCAGCGAGTACTGGATCTCCATTGCTGAAAGTAGCTGAGGGGTCGATATCTACAGACATACTCATCAAATCATCTGTATAAGTTGGTAAATCTGCAGCAATCTGAGGCTCATATATGTGAGAATCTTGTTGTCTCTGATATAGAGCACCATAAACTCCTTGCATCCATAAAGTATCATAGAATGATTCTTGGACATATGTGTTCCATTCTGCAAGATTTGCAGGAATAGCATATTTGATTATATGATCTTCTGGATCATCCCAGAATTCATATCGTGGTACACCAGCTCCTAATAGAAGAGGATCAATTCCAGTCAGTCCTTCCTTGAAACCAAAGAGGGATTTTGGATAGACTAGGACAATGTTTGGTAAATCTTCATAGAGGATTTGTTGCAGTTGTTGTCCATAAAGAATCTGTTGTTCTTGATCTAATTCAGTTAGATAGTCGTTCAGTAACCCGTCATAAGTTGGGTTGATGTATTGATAGAAGTTATCTCCATAAGGAACTATACTTCCTGAGTCAAAAAGACCAGTTGGATCCCAATCAAGTCCCCAAGACCAACCTACAAAGAGTATATCGAAACCACCCTCTGCGTATGTTGGAATATAATCATAGTCAATCAAAGGATAGGACCAGGTTCTTGGACCAATGTTTCCCCATCCAGTGGATTCATGGAAGTCTACACCAATACCAATTTTTGGTAATTGATTTTCCATAAGTAGTGACCATTGATTTCTTGCGGCACTTGTGTTTGGTGATAGTAAGTTCAATGAAAATACTTCTGCTACTTCAGTATCTTGGGCTTGTACTTGCCCAATGAAAGCTGATAAAGCAAACAGAAATAGTAGGCTTGCGCCTAAAAGTGCTTTTTTGTTCATTATTTTATTCACCTTTTCAAAATTCCACCATATGTTTTGCATGCTAGTGGAAGCAAGAAAAAAGTGGTGTCACATGTTAATAAGTGTTTTGGGTGTTGATTTTAATAATTAGGGCGCTTTTTATCATTCTAATAATTGGACTGAATTTGTTTCTATTTTCTCAAGTTGAAATTTTAAAAGCTGCATGCCTTTTGAATAAAATTTACAAAATTAAAACAGAATTTTTACTGCATTTTTTATGAAGGTAGTAAGACAATTAATCTTATAATTCCAAAGAGAACCAAACCATAAAATAGTAAAAATATACCACCTAAATAATAAGTAAATGAATTGAAAGTAGCTTCTCTAAAACTATCTTGTGTCAAAGGATCTGAGCCGATGAATCGTTCTTTGAGATTTGAGATAAAAGCTGATTGACCAAAATTACCAAGACAAGCTCCTATGAAGATTACTAATCCTGCTTCACCAAAGAAGAAATACTGCATAAAATATAAGATAACTAAGGTTTCGGAACCAAAACCAAAGTAGAAAATCAAAAATATAAACACATTTATTAAAACAAATACTACAGATGATAGGAATCCAAGAAGTATTATTCTACTCCAATTTACTTTAATGATTTGAGTTGTACTTTCTTTATCTCCGTCTTGTACAATTTCTTCAACTTCTTTTTCAAGCCAAGGTTTCTTTACCTGATTCATTTTGTACCCTTTGTGTGAGTAATCGTTTCGGAGCAATATGGGCAGAATTTTGCAGTCGGACTTACTCTTCTTCCGCACATTGCGCAAGTTACAACTTCTTGTCCATTATTGTAAAGGTTTGGGTCAAAGACAGGAGTAAGAATTATATTTTTGCCTTTTGTCGAAATAGCAAAATGTTTAGGATCATTAACCACATTTAAGATAGATTTAGGTATTGCAATCCTATCTTGTCTGTCGATTTCCAGTAATCTGCTTTCCTCAAGATTTCTCAGAACTATCTCCTTGCCATGACGACCTATAATTATACCATCACGCAACTCCAGTATTCTATCTGCTCTAGAAGCTACTTGTTGAGAATGAGTTACAATACAGAGAGCAATACCAAGTTCCTTATTGATCCTGTCAAATAGATCAAGTATGTTTTCTGCTGTTACAATGTCTAAATCTCCTGTAGGTTCGTCACCAATTAAAATACGTGGATTAGTGATTAATGATGTGGCGATTGCTGCACGTTTTTTCTCCCCACCAGATAAAGTATCTTCTCTTTTATCGCGTTTTTCCCATATATTTAGAAATCTTAGAAGAAAATCAGTTCTTTGTTTTATTACCTTTGGATTAATTCCAGCATAATGACCTGCTAGTTCAATGTTCTCCTTTACAGTCAAATGTGAAAGTAATCTACTATCTTGGAATATCACACCAGCGAAAGAACGTCTTGCTTTAATTATCTCCTCCAGTGTAGATTTTGTAATGTCTTTAGACAAGTCTTTCCAAAATACTTTGCCAGATGTTGGTTTTATTATCCCAGCGACTGTATTTACTAGTGTAGTTTTACCAGAACCACTTGGTCCAATAAGAAACACTTTCTCTCTTGGATAAACCTTAAAAGATACACCTCTAAGAGCTTGTGTTTCAATTTTACCTGTTTGATAAATTTTGATAACATCTTCAGCTAATAATAATGGTATGTCTTCGTTTTCATCATTGATGGATAGATTTTCTTGAGGAGATTGCGAAGTAGTAGCCATTCTTAACGATACTCTCTTATTTTGAACACTAATAAAATTGTTCATCTATCTAAATCTGAGAAAATTATTTTATCTCATATTTTTCTAAACAAACAACTATTAACAAAGATAAAAAATGATAAGAGTTTTTTTACTCTCACATTAGTCTAGTCTAAGATCTGGTTCTCTCCTTGAAACAATGAAATTCTTAACCCATCTATAAGCAAAATCTTTGTTTTTCCACAAATTATCAAGATTTCCAATTATCAAGAATATACCATAGGTTACCAAGAAAGGAACGATGTAAAGTAACCACATCGTTAAACCAACTCCAATTGGGTGGTATTGTCCTGGATGTACTTTACCACCTGCTATTGTATATTGCGTACCATATATGATAAATTTGTTAAGCGTTCTATCCACAAACAAAGAATAGAATAAACCAATAAAATCCAAGGTTATATTCCCAGTCATAAGAGCCATTTCAACTCCTATAATCAGACAACTTATGGCAATTACTGTTAAGAACTTTCCAGCTTTTGGAAGATATCTGGTTTTCTTAATTTTCTTAAACACAATAAAATTGTAAAAGCCTGACACCGTAGCACCGAGGAGAATAGGCATGAAAACTAACCAGATGTAGGTTTGTGTCCATTTAGGTCTTGCTGGGTTGATTAATTTTTGTCCCCAAATATTATCATAGCTGAAGAATCTTTGTAATTCGTTAAAATCCCTCTCTGCAACTGGTAATGCACCATTTCTTAAGAAACCACTATCTGCTAAGAGAAACAATCCCCATCCAAGTATCAGTACAACCATTGGGGCAAAAAACCAGACTAAAAATGGTTTTGCTACAAATCGAAGTGTAGAATCTTGACCACTGTTCAGACCATAAGTTAGAAAAACATCTATCCAGTAGCTTGGTCCTTCAAAGAATTTTCCTCCTCTCAAAGTATTTGTTATTCCCATTATTAGAAAACTGATGAACCAAGTACTCAAAAGGTAAATTCCAAAAGGTGAGTTTATCTTCTTAAAAACATATTTTAAAGATGCTAGAGACCAATCTCGCCAAACTTCCTTTTGTGTTCTGGGACCTAATTCTGTTGTCTGAATACTTTTTTCTTTAACTTTTGTTCCATTGGATGCCATAATGGTTTCATTTTGCTCTTTACAATAAACATTTTAAATCTTTTCTCTCCATGATGAAAAACTTACGTTAAAAGAAATGCTTCAACCAAAATGCTTTAAGTGTATGATTTTTTGAAGATTGTAGTGCTTTGAGGATTAAATATGACTGAAGAACACACTTTAACATTGACCAGCTGCGGAATTGATGTTGGAACCACTACATCTCATCTGATTTTTTCAAAACTAAAACTTGAGAAAGTATTTACACAAAGAGGTGTTAAATTTGAAGTAACGGAAAGGGAAATTCTGTATAAGAGTCGTATAATGTTAACTCCACTAATTGATGGGTCAAACATCGATTATCTAAATCTAGTTGAATTCATAAAAGACGAATATAATAGAGCAAATGTTTCCATTGATGATATTGATACAGGCGCAGTTATAATTACAGGTGAAAGTGCGAAAAAAGAGAATGCTGAAGAATTAGTTAAATCTCTTGCTCACAAAGCAGGAAAATTTGTGTGTGCTGCAGCTGGTCCAAATTTTGAATCAGTTATTGCTGCCATGGGTTCTGGAGCAGCTCTTTATTCAAAAGAATCGAAGAAAACAGTTATTAATATAGATATAGGGGGCGGTACTTCTAATATCGCTATCGCTAAAGATGGCGATATAATAGATGCAGCATGTGTCAATGTTGGTGGTCGATTAATAGCCTTTGATAGAGAGAACAGAATTATTAGAATTGAAGCTCCGATAAGAAATTTAGAAGAAAAGATTGGTGTAAAATTTGATTATGATATGGTTATCACAGAAGATCAAAAGAAAACTATTTCTAAGATTCTTGCGGAAAG
>Ga0307444_1000182_pt1 | contig 33249 bp, 39 predicted proteins | sample SalMarSW160340MG_FD_202145 | JGI IMG/M metagenome (GOLD analysis project Ga0307444, IMG submission 202145) | Salt marsh sediment microbial communities from the Plum Island Ecosystem LTER, Massachusetts, United States - SW1603-40 | ecosystem: Environmental > Aquatic > Marine > Intertidal zone >...
GTGCCTGAAAGCCTGGTTCGCCGCGTGATCAGGCGCGAGAGCGGCGGCAATCCGCGCGTCGTCCATGCCGGCAATTACGGCCTGATGCAGATCCGGCTCGGTACCGCGCGCGCCATGGGCTACCGCGGCAGCGCCGCCGGCCTGCTCGATCCCGACACCAATATGACCTACGCGGTGAAATATCTTGCCGGCGCCTATCGCGCCGCCGGCGGCAACGCCGATCGCGCCGTGCACTATTATGCGGCCGGCTATTATTACGCCGCCAAGCGCAAGGGTTGGCTCAGCACAAATGGGCGCAAGCCGACGAGCGCCTATGCCGCGGCAGTTGCCGTCACGCCGGTCAGGTAAAGCTCAAGAATAAACTGCGCCGACGACGCACGAATTCAAAATCCGGGCTTTGCCGTGCGCCGGTTGACGTTGAAGCTGCCGAACAACAGCTCCGCCAAATTGAACTGGAAGGGCTTTGCGGTTCTAGCCGCCACTCTTGCGTGGTGCGTATAACGCACGGATCTTTTCTGGTTTTGGGGTGCCGGCTTGGCCTGCTCAGGCGCAACGTTCAGGCTTTCCTGCGACGGCCTGCTGCGCTCCGGCGTCCGGATCACCGGCGGCTGTTCCTCTTGCGGAGTCACCGGCAATTCGAACGACGACGCTTCGCCGACGCCGACCGGGATCGCTGCGTCCGGCGACTGCACGATCGTTCCTGTCGCGTCCTCAGGCTGGGCGTCGCCTTGGTTGGTCGGTACCCCGGCGACCTCGGACGGCTTCTGAGCATCTTCCGTTTGCGTTTTGCCACGCTCGCTCGCCGTGCTGGGCAGCGGGCTATCGGGCAGGAGGCGCAACTCGCTCAGTTCTTCGGCGCGCCGCAGCGCGGCATTGATGAGCAACTGTCGCCATTCCGGATGATTGGAGCGCGTGATCAATACGCCGCGCGCCGGCATCATGGCCGGCGTCAAGGGCGGACGCGGCCCGCCTGGCGGAGTGAACGCCAGGACCAGGATCAAGATGGCGAGGGATACGCCGCCTACTGGAATTATGCGCAGAATCGGCAGCATAGCCTGTGAATAACTGAGTCGGGTCGAAAGCCAAAGGCTTTACACGCGCGGCTCGCAACTCATCGACACACGCTTGGCGAGTCTGTGACGCGGCCTGCGGGTACAGGCCGTGACAGGGCCTGCCGGCGTTGCTAGGAAGCGGCCTCAAAACGTTGCGGGGGTAGCGTCATGATGAAAAAGCCGAACTGCCCGATCATCGCCATTGAAGAGCATTACTGGGATCCGGAGCTGTCCAAGCATTACACTGGCCTCGAGGCCGGCCGCGGCGATGACACGAACAAGCGGCTTTTCGATTTCGGCGCGATGCGCCTGAAGGAAATGGACGAGGCCGGTATCGATATCCAGGTGCTTTCGCATGGTGCTCCCTCGACCCAGAAACTTGCCGCCGACATCGCCACCGGGCTGACCGCCCAAGTCAACGACCGGCTGGCCAAGGTCTGTGCTGCGAACTCCAAGCGCTTCGCCGCTTTTGCCGCGCTCCCCACTGCCGATCCGAAGGCGGCCGCCGACGAGCTCGAGCGCGCGGTCGGCAAACTCGGCTTCAAGGGCGCCATGATCCACGGCATGGCCAACGGCGAATTCATCGACGGTAAGAAATACTGGCCAATTTTTGAACGCGCCGAGAAGCTCGACGTTCCGATCTCTCTGCACCCGTCGCTGCCGCATGCGAAGGTGACCGAGATCTACTATCAGGATTACATCAAGGACTTCCCTTTGGTCGTGCGTCCGGCCTGGGGCTTCACGGTGGAGACCGCGACGCAGGCGATCCGCTTGATCCTCTCCGGCGTGTTCGAGAAGCATCCCAACCTGAAGATCATTCTCGGCCATTTCGGCGAGACGCTGCCGTTTCTGGTCTGGCGCATCGATGCCGCGCTCAAGCGGCCGGGGCAGAAGCCGATGAGCTTCCGCGACATCTTTTGCAAGAACTTCTACGTCACCACCAGCGGCTTCTTTTCCAATCCGGCGCTGTTGTGCTGCGCCATGGAGATGGGCGTCGACCATATCCTGTTCGCGGTCGACTGGCCGTTCGTCCCCGACAACAAGGGCGCGGTCGACTGGATGAGCAGGGTGCCGCTGTGCGACGAGGACAAAATGAAAATATTGAGCGGCAACAGCAAGCGGCTGCTGAAGATGTAATCAGCCGATCGGGTGTTTGCGGTAGTACTCGGCGTCCTCCGGCGACTGCCGCCAGTCCGGCTTGCCGCGCCAATCGTAGTGGTGCGCGGCCATGTCGGCGCCGTAGCGCACGCGGAAAAGCATCGTGCGCTGTGGCCCGTTGGCGTATTCGTGCACTTCCCCGGGCGGGTGCACCACGAAAGCGCCCGGCGTGACCGCGATGGTTTCCTGCGGCGCGCGCATGATGCCGCCGCCGGAAAAGCAGAAATAGATTTCGGTGGCGTCGGGATGGCAGTGGTAAGGGCTGATCTGGCCCGGCTCCCAGCAGGCGACCGTGACGTCGCCGCCCGCGACCGTGCCGAGGATTTTCTCAACGTGATGCTTCGGATTCCACTCCTGTTCGCGCTCGAGGCTAAAGACCTGCATGTCGTTGGCTTTCCGGACGAATTGAGAAGGTAAAGTCTAGCCCAAGCGGCGGGCGGGCAGGAGAGGGCGACATTGCGCATGGCCCATGCGCATTGATAGAAGGGGGAGTTTCCGGGCCCGTAGCTCAACTGGTTAGAGCCGACCGCTCATAACGGTCTGGTTGGAGGTTCGAGTCCTCCCGGGCCCACCACGCAGTCCTGACTTCAGAGACATTTCCCGACTAAGGCCGAAAGGCCCGCGATTGGGGCTCGGTTTGTGGGCCGCATAGTCTCTGTCGGAGTGCGCTAGCGAGTCGAGCCGGTATTTGTGGCCTTAGTCTCTTGCCGCAGAATCGCGTTTCCCGGCGCTAAGTGCAGGCGCCCGCAGAGACGGGTTCGATTTGAAGGTTATGGCGAGGCGAGTCCGAGCGCCTGATACTGGCGGGACCATTCGGCGGACATGTCACAGAGCCTCGCAACCCCCATGCCCTGTGGCAGGCGGCCATCTATGGCGGCCTTGACGAGGCTAGGCGCAAGGAAGGCAAGCGAGATGGTCATGTTGACTTTCCGGACGCTGCACTTTTCTCGATCCGCAATCCGTTCGGATGTTGTGTTTGGATCGGTCAAGAGTTCGTCGAGCCACCGACGTCCACGGGCGATCGATGCTATCAGGGTCGCTCGTGTCTCAGGCCGGATGGGACGGCCACGTTGGGTCTCGGATGTGCTCGGCTGGAGGATCTCGCGTCGACGCGTTGACGGCGTCTTGTGCCAAGGAACGTGAAGGACGTTTGTGCTCTTCGTTAGTCGCCGACCAAGCTTTTGATATGGCGCAAGGCTGATCGCCAACTGCTCAGGTTTGAGATCGACGCGTACGATGTGTGTATTGACGAGGCTGCGGTCGTCGATCGGATCAGCGAGCTTAAGATAATCGCGAACCGACTGCGAAACCACGGCCTCGATCTCGGCAGCTGGCGCCCGTGGTACTGATCCGGCTCGTTTTGTCTGACCCTGCAAAAGGGCGGAAGACAGATAATATCGGTACTTGATGCCACGCCTGACGGTGTGGCTCGGGCTCATGCGATTGCCGCGATCGTCGTAAAGGCGCCCGGCCAATAAGGCTTCGGATGTCTGCCGCGTCGTTTTGAAGGAATTGACCTGTCGATCCAGCTTAGCCTGGACGGCGTCGAATAGGCTTTTGTCTACAATGGCCGGCTGCTCGCCTTGCAAGATATCGCCCTTGAAGGCGACCTCTCCTACGTAAAAGCGGTTGCGAAGGAGATGAGCGAGCGGCCCGCGGGTAAATGGGATGCCGCCGGCGGTTCCTCCGCCCTTCAGTTTACGAATCTTTGTGACGATTCCACGGCTGCGCAGATCCGCCATCAGCAGATTCAGGCTGCCGAGCTTGAGATAGCGCCGGAAGATCAGCCTAACCCGGTCGGCCTCCGCCTGATTGACGGTTATCTTCCGATCTTTGGTGTCGTAACCCAGCGGCGCCATGCCGCCTACCCACAGTCCCTTACGCTTGGACGCAGCAATCTTGTCGCGAATGCGCTCGGAAGTAACTTCGCGCTCGAACTGGGCAAACGATAGCAAAACATTGAGCGTCAGCCGCCCCATCGAGGTGGTCGTATTGAACTGCTGAGTCACTGAGACAAAAGATACGTTCTGTTGATCAAACAGTTCGACAAGCTTGGCGAAGTCCGCCAGCGAACGGGTCAAGCGGTCGACTTTGTAAACGACTATGACGTCGATCTTGTCGGCCCGCACATCGTCGAGAAGCCGTTGAAGAGCGGGCCGCTCGGTGTTGCCGCCGGAGAAGCCTCCATCATCGTATTTGATGCGCAGCAGCGTCCATCCGGCGTGCGCCTGGCTCCGGATATAGGCTTGTGAGGCTTCGTACTGGGCATCCAGCGAATTAAAGTCCTGCTCGAGCCCCTGGTCGGTCGAGACGCGAGTATAGATTACGCAGCGAATTCGTCTGGCCGATCCGACCTTCATAGTGAAGGTCCTTTAGGCTGCCTGCCCCGAAGGCCAAAGAACCGCGGCCCGTTCCATCGGGTCCCGGTGATCGCGAAGGCAACTTTCGACAGGCTAGGGTAGGTCTTGCCGTTCCACGCGAAACCGCCGACGAGCACCGTCACCCGCTGCATCCGGCCCTTCCAGTCGCGGCTTAGCACGGTGCCCGGCGTGAGGTTCACCCTCCGCCGACGCTGGTCAACTGCAGATTGTCCCGCTTGCTCAGGCGACCCGGAGCAGTCCAGCAAGTCCAAAGCCTCACGATCCAGATCGCCCAATTGATCGGCCTGCAGCCTATACGCCAGAACGCGAAACAGCAGATGGCGGGGCAGGTGAGGGGGCGCTCGCCGCCGAAAGACTGTGTGCCATTTGGCTCCAAGTTCGCCGACGTCGAGATCGCGCATACGTGCAACCTCGACGTCGATTGTCTTCCGGTCCGGTGGCGCAGGACTGATCCTTACGCGCGGCATGACGCTCAGGGCGACCGGCGTTTGGACTGGCGAGGCCCGGACTTACCGCTGTCCCCGCGCGTGATTTGGTAGACCCGATTGCCGTCCACCTTCTTCGAGCCGAGCTTCAGCTTAAGTCGCTTGCGCACAACGCCGGCAAGGAAGCCGCGCACCGAGTGCTGCTGCCAGCCCGTGGCTTTCATCATCGCGGCAATCGTGGCCCCAGTGGGTGATTGCAGCATCGCGATGACTCGAGATTGCTTTGAGCTAGTAGCGGGTTTCTTAGTCTTGAGATTGTTAGCCTGTTGCGCGGGCTTTGCAGGAGGGGCAAGCGTTGCCGATGACGCAGAAATTCGCTTCTTCGTAGACTGTGACATTGAGATCCTCCGTTCGGTTCATGGCGGCGTTACTCCGCACCACCGAAGCCCCGCCTCGGCGATGGAGCCGGCGGGGCAAGATCCCAGAGCACGTCAAGAGCCCGGAACTGAGCAAAGTACCGCTCTGTTTGCGGGCAATTGCCAGTCCATTCTGGATAATCTTATTGCTGGTTTGGGCCAATCTTGAGCATCTTGGGCCGCTGACTCTTAATCAGCGGGTCCAAGGTTCGAGTCCTTGTGCGCCCACCAGTACTTAGCTGGAATCGGGGTGGCAAAAAATCTTCAAAAGTAAAGCCCGCGACAAGAACGAGTCGCGAACCCGATAATCAGGGAGATTCCGTGAAGGCGATAGACGCAATGCTCGTATGGACCCCTGATCGGGCGCCTTTCGAACGTGACCTGACCTGGCTTTTTTAGACCAAGCGATGTGAGAAAATAAGCTTGGAAAGGAGCTTGGGTCATGCCGAAGAAGCGGTTCAGTTCGGAGCAGATCGTGACGCTGCTTCGCCAGATTGAAGTGTCGATGGCGCAGGGAAACGCGACGCCGGTCGCCTGCCGGGAAGCAGGGATATCGCTGCAGAGCTACGCGATGAACTGCTGAACGGAGAAATCTTCTACAGCCTGAAGGAAGCACAGATCGTCATCGAGCAATGGCGAAGGCACTACAACACGATCAGACCGCACTGAACCGCTTCTTCGGCATGACCCAAGCTCCTTTCCAAGCTTATTTTCTCACATCGCTTGGTCTAAAAAAGCCCGGTCAGGTCATTACCGGGCATAAAGTCGGTGAGATGGTCGCCGACAGCCTCATTTGTGATCTTACGCCGGTCCACTGAAGAAGAAGGCCAGCCCGAACAGAACATAGACGCCGACGAGCAGGAGGCCCTCGAACCATGTAGTCTCACCATCGCGGGCGATCGAATTGACGATGAATGCGGTCCCCGCGATGGCGAAGAGATGCAGGGGGTTGGAGAACACCAGGTTCATCGGACGGCCCATCAGCCAAGAAATGATGACCAACAATGGCGCTATGACAAGCCCCACTTGGATCGCCGAGCTGATGCAGATATTGAGCACGAGTCCCATTTTGTCCTGATGGGCAAACCAAGACGCTGCGAACAGATCCGCGACGGTGCCGACCAGCCCCAGCACGATCACACCCAGGAAGAGCGGCGAAAGATGCAGCGCGTCCGCGGTCGCGGTCAGCGCTCCTGAGACCATCTCGGCTTCGATCGCGATCACGACCGTTGCGGCAGCTATCACCACTAGAGAGGTCCCTAAGCCCCAGCTCGCTATAACGCGAGGCTCGTCGGCCGCGAACACGTCGCGATGGGTAATGAGCGTGTAGGCGAGATTGGCGACGTACAGGACGAGCAGCACAACAGATGCACCCAGGCTCAGCTCTTCATCGGTAACTTGGAGATCGGTAGCGTGACCCCCGATGCGGCCCGTGTAGTCGAATACGGCCGGAAGCAAGAGCGCGATAACGACCAGAATTAGGAGGGTCGATAGCAAGCCGGCCCTCTCTGCATTGAATTTCTGCCTTTCTCGCCTGGCGCCGCCGACAATGATGGCGAGGCCTAAGCCGAACAGGCTGGTACCGATGATCGACCCGGTGATCTGAGCTTGAACGACCGCCGTCTCACCGCTGGCGAGCACGAAGAGAGCCAGCACCAGTTCAGCGATGCTTCCGAAGCTTACGGTCAGCAGCCCACCGATGGCTGGTCCCACGCGTTCCGCTAGCTGCTCGGTCGCCCGGCGGATGCACTCGGCAAGAACCGCAATCGCAGCCAAGCCGGAGATGAATATCCAGAGCGAAGAGGCACCGGCGAGATATTTCAGTCCCAAGGATAAGGGGACGAAGAGAAGCAAAAGGTAAAGGACCGGCGGTGCCACATCCTTGTCCTTTCGGTCAGCTTGCCCACGGATGCGCCTTGGCCAAGCACGGAGGAGGTTACCATGACCTATGCAGCCGTCCGAATGCAAAGGCTTCACACAAGGAGATCGGACTGATGCGCGAGGAAGGTGCAAGGGCGTTGAGCCAGCTCAAAGCAGCCGGCCTCAGTGGGCCGGCGCCGTGCAAGCTTCGCGGCAAATTCCCGGCCGCTTCACTTCACAAGACAGGATGCAAATGGTTTGTTGCCTATTCCTGTTCTGGTCGAGGGTCGTCAGAGACGACCGATCTCGAACGATTCAAGGGAAATTCCGAGAGCCGCCAAACCCTCTTCGAGATAGTCACCGAGTTTCGGCGTGCCGATCAGATAGCGCGGGATGTGCTTGTCCGTCATATTCGCCGCCTGCTGGCGCGCCTCGGCAAACGTGCCAAATTCGCCGCGCCCGAGCCACATGAGCGCTATCAGATCCAGCTGTTCGTCGTCATTGAGCGTGGTGAGCGCCGCTTCGAGTTCCTGCAGCGTCGCGTCGCCGCCAGCCTCCAGGACATCTACCTCCTTATCATCGGAGGGATTCGATCCCGACTCGGGGTCGGAAGCGGCCACCTTCTCGTCGAACTCCCGCGCTTTGACGATGATGAAGAACACCTTCTCGGCCGAGATGGTCAGGTTGTCAGACGTTTCTTTATCTTGCTGCTCGATCGGTTCCATAGCGCACCGCTTGCGAATGAATGTAGAGAACGCCAGCCACACTGTCGTTCCCGGATGATTCCTGCGGTATCGCCGGCAAGTTGGCTTTGACCTCGATCAAGGGTTGGTTCTAGGGAACGGAATCTCTATCGTCGCGACGAGTGCTCGCCGCTGACGAAATTGAGCAAGACCAGATCAGTCTTCAATCCGGCGTTGAACGATCAGGCCGTGGCAATGCCTTGTTGGGTGTTCCGGTTCCGGCCGAATCGGGCCCCGGCCGTTCAACCGTTTGCTCGTAGGATTCGAGCGCGTCGCCTTTCTTCTTCTGCACCGGAAGCGGCACGATACTGCTCTGACGGGCTTTGCGCCGACCTGTAATCGAAACTGCGCCAGGACCTGGACCTTGTTTGGGGCGTCTTGGCATTTACATGTTCCTGGAATTGCTCATTCGCCCATCTGATGCGTGGCCTTGTCAGCGACAAGAATGCGACGCGCCAGCTTGTACTCCCATGACAACGACGCCCAAGCCATCGAAAAAATATCAGGAAACCCAACTTAAGGCCATTCACTAACGGAAGGTATTTCGGAGTGCATAATTGTGAAACTGTCACGATCACGCTTTGATTTGCATCAAACTTTCTAACCGAGTGTGGCCTACGCTTTTTGCAATTTAGATCCTGGGACTGATCAGGTCCTGGGACTGACGAGGAACAAAAAATGGCCCCCGCGAGACGAGACGAGCGACTGCTATCGAAAGACGAGCAAGAACTGGTCGCTCAGACTCGCCACCCGGTCATAAAGAAGCTGGATGACGCTGATCTATTGAATGTAATCAAGCATCTGCGCGACCGACGCAATCGAGCGCGTGAATTTGGCAGATACAAACGGCGCGAGTTGCGCGGCCAGGCCGCGCCATCGGGCTTGACCATGGCCTCAGGAAGTGCGGCTTCGGAAAGTGACGGGCACCGTGCTAAACGAACACTGTTATCTGCCGCCCTGAAGCGCGCGAACAAAGAGGCTGAACGTCGGCGCGCTACGAACGTCCGCAGCGATCTCGTTTCGAATGCCAAGCGTGCCCTCCCGATAAAGAAAGTTGCCGATATTGGGACACCACAGCCGTCCACGCGTTCCGCCAGCCAGGACATGCAGCCAATCCCAAATACAGATATTGCGCCCTTGGGCGCTTTGACACAACAAGCGCAGCGGCCCGTGCTGGAGCGCTCCCACAAGGTGCGCTGACACCGCCGCACGCGGATGGTCGAGTTCTCCTTCACATTGTTTGGCGGTACGCTGCGAAATTCCAGACTTTGGCTACCGAAGCGGCGCGAAATTGTGGCCGTGCAGCGCCGGACTATTGGGAGCGACGGCGTGCCAGACTAAACTCCAAATTCAACGCGATGCAGGATCTCGCTTGATGTGAAACCTTGGCCTGCTAGGGAGAATACGCATGCAAATCCAGGTGAATACAGATGCCAACATCGAAGGCCGTGACGATCTTGTTCGTCAGATCGAGGCCGAGATCAACACCACTCTGAGCCGATTCAGCGATCAGATCACCCGGGTCGAAGTCCATCTCAGCGACGAGAACGCCGGCAAGCCCGGCCGTACCGACAAACGTTGCCTCATGGAGGCTCGGCCGGCCGGCCGTCAGCCGATCGCAGTCAGCCACGAAGGGGCGACCTTGGAGGAGGCCTACAGCGGAGCCGCAAAGAAATTGAGGAGTTCGCTTGAGAGCACCCTCGGACGTGCGAGCGATCACAAGGGAGTCGCTTCCATCCGCACGGATGGTGCCATGTGAGTGTGGATGCCGACGGGTATTTTGGCGTCGGTCCAATGCAGGATTGAGATGCCGTCCAGTGCTCCACCCTTTCAAAATGGCTCCCTTCATCTGCGACAGAATTTGCACGCAGCTCCTGGTGTTCGCCCGTGTGTTCCGTATTTATGGAACGAAAAGCCATATGGAACGTTGGTTAGTGTTGGAGTGCATCAAGCGGAGTACGCGGAAATGCGAGACGCACTGCCAATGGGAGACACACAATGGATATCACCACTCTTATCATCATCTTAGCTGTTATTCTGTTGCTTGGCGGCGGCGGCTGGTACGGCCGTGGACGCTGGTACGGCAGGTGATTGAAAGCTGAGCGAACGCAGGCTTGCTAGAAGCAATGCGTTTAGAGAGTTCAGTAGCGATCGAAAGATCGCGTGGGCCTTGCTGGCGCAATTTTGCTTCCTCGTTCCCAGGAGGGAATTATGACCGAAATCATGACCAATGACACCTCCCATACCGATCCTCTGAAAACCCCCTTAGGCCATGAAGCTCAGCAGAACAGCCAACCGACAACGCCGATAGCGGGTATCGACGAGGCCGCATTGGCCGGGAGCGCGAGAGCCAGCAAGCTCATCGGCAGCAAGGTCTACAAGGGCGACACGTCCATTGGCCAAATCGAAGATGTTCTGGTTGATCTTGACCATGGCACTTCAACAGCATTCATCCTTTCGCTGGGCGGCGCCCTCCTCGGTATCGGGAAAAAACTTGTTGTTGTGCCGGTGAGTCAAATCAAGGTTGGCAGCGAGGCAAGCTTCATGACCGACCTTACAGAAGCGCAGCTTGCCAGTGCGCCCGCGTTCGACTTTGGAATCGTTGATCAGCATTTTCCAGACCACAAGCCCATCCACCCCGTTTCGCACGCATAGCCTGCACGACCACGTCCGCACGCTCCCTTGTGGAGGGAAAGAATATGGCCAAATCAACTGACGGCAAACACGACGAACCGGCCGCGGGTGAGGAAAACAATCAACAACGGCTCAATGCAAAATCCGCTGCGCGTTCTCCTGGTCCTGGCGCTAAAGACCGGCCAGGTTTTGACCTGGGCGGCGCCGTGACCGACGCTACGGCTGGCTCCGGTTTAGGGCTGGGGGATGACGCGGCAGAGAACCCGAAGGATCGCCGGCTACCGGGCCGCCGGCCGAAAAACAAGCTCGGTCTGCCCCGCTTTGGTGGAGCGGCTGTGAACGACAAGTGACTGCGGCCGGATTGAGTCCTACCGTTCTTTGTTCGAAGCAATAGCGCTGCGGCCCGCTTCACTTATGGGAAAGTGATACACATCATTCTTCCCATAGTTTTGTTGGTTTTTCGAGCTGAGCGTCCCACATGGCGCGGGACAGCGTGCGCTATTTCTTGAGTAGATTTTCTTGCGCTTCCGGCAGGTTGCCTTCGGATTGCTGCTCCCGCATCTCCACCGTCTCGTTGGACAGGTCGCCTTCGCTGGGCGTCGTATCGCTCATTTCGTCCGCGGCATGGGCCGCGCCGCCACCGCTTTCGGTTTCGCGCGAGGCTTCTGCGGTGCTCGTCATCTGGATGACGGGAACGCCCTTGGGGAAAATCACTTCGCGCGCGGGATCCGGCAGTTCGATGCCACCCTTGAGGAGCGTGTTCTTGGTCTGGCGCAGCAACGCCGAATTGATTTTGTAAGGCGAGTAGGTGGCGCTGTCGAACCAATAATAGATGCGCAAATTCACCGTTGCCGGGCCCAGCTCCTCCACCAGCACCAGCGGCTCGGGCGTCTCGAGGACGGCGGGATGCTCCTGCAACACCTCCGCGATTAGGACCTGCGCCTTGGCGGCCGAGGAATCGTAACCGATGCCGACCGTAAACTCGGCGCGGCGGCTCGGAATGCTGCTGTAGTTCTTGATGATGCTCTTGTAGACGGTGGAGTTTGGGATCTGCACCTGATTGCCGTCGAGCGTGAGCAGCACGGTGCTGCGCACGTTCAGGTTCTGGACGACACCTGTGTGCCCGCCGACATCAATCAGGTCGCCGCTGTGGAAGGGATTGCGCACGCTGAGCAGGATGCTCGCCAGAAAATTCTCGGCGATATCGCGCAGGCCGAAGCCGATGATGATGCCGATCAGCCCGGTGCCCCCAAGCACGGTGATGGCCAGCCGCGTCAGGCCGGAAAATTGCAGCACGAAATAGACGCCCAGCAGAAAGACTGGAATCGCAAACGCCCGCGCCACCACCGACAGCAGCAGCGGGGACTCGATGCGGCCCGCGAACAATAGCCGAACCGCCAGCGCCACCAGTCTGGCGATCAGCCATGTAGCCAGGATGATGAGGGCGGCGAGCGCCACCAGCGGCCAGGCCCGGACCATCTGCCGGTAGAAGCTTGTGAATTCCTCGCCTGCGCGTGCCAAGGTGGAGCCGACATCGGCATTCGCCTCGATCCGGTTGACGACGGCGACAGTGCCTTGCGTGTTTTCGGCTAGCTTGCCAGCCCAAGCCCGATGCTCCTGCGTCCTCGTCGTGCCGTCAAGGAACACCACCCCGTCATGCACTGAGACGCGGGTCGCCTCGAACCATCCGGTTGATTTCAGGATGCGTTGCAGGCGTTCCTCAATCTTCGCATCGCTCGCTTCGGGAATGATCTTCACGGCCTGCGGCGGCGCGGCTGGGGCGACATCCTGCGCCAAGGCAGGCGCCACACAGGCAAGCAGCAGCATGGCGGCTCCTGCGGCGCGCAGCCATCCAATGAGCTGGGCGACATGACTTTTCGCATGCTGGCGAAGCTGGGTCATATCTTCCCCCCTTACCGGACAGTATCTGGCGATCTCGACGAATAACAACTATGGGCCTCGCTTGCACTTGAGCTGCTCGGCAAGGCGGCGCTGGCCAGAATTCATCCTAGGGCTTGAGCTTGATGTGTCGCGAATTGTGATGTTCACCGAGTTTGTTCTGTTGTTGAAAGGACGGGGCCTCCTCCTTACCTGAAAGATTGAGGGTCGAAATCGCAGGTCCTCCCATGTTTTAGGAAGCTTCCTCATGTCCGACAAAAGCTTGGTTTCTTCGAATTCTAATGACCCTGCACTCCAGCGCCAAATGGCACTTTCGCGGTGGGACAATGAAGGTGGTGCAGGGCCTGATGGCTCGCACAAGGGCCTAGTGCCCGACGAAGTGTCAACGGAAATCCCTGAGTTGACCAATACCGAACTGGTGCAGCTTCGCATTCGCGTAATCGCTCTGGAGAATTTGGTGATCACGTTGCTCGCAGGAGCATCTGATCAACAACTGGACCTGGCTCGAGAAATGGCAGCCTACATCTCTCCAAGACCAGGCTTCACGCAGCACCCACTGACGATTCAGGCAGCAACCCAAATGGTCAGTCTTGTAGACCGGGCCGGTCAATTCCGGGAGTGAGGCCGTGATGACGACGGCCGCGTAGCCCAGTGCCGCCGGGACGAACTTAAAATGCGGAAGAAGATCCCCCGCAGGCGCTTCGGCAGTCGCTCCTGGAGGATTGGAAGGCGCTTCCTCGTCGCTCCACCTTTTTAACGAGCTTGCAAACTAAAACGACGAACCCGCCTTTCAATATACAACTCAAACGAAGCGCCAAACGACTATCGTCAAAGAGCCAGAATCAATACTGCCACGATAACAAAGATTGTGCCGGATTTTTTGACGTATGGCTGTGCCGGCCCACGTGTTCTGGACGAATTCTCTCTTGCCGCCTTGATCGACGATGCTAGAATTGACAGGCGGTCATGACCTGTCGTCGCTCGCTCGGTGTGTCCCGAGGGCTTTGTTGCAGGTTGCGCCTCGTGCGGCGTGATTTTTCGGTGGCGAGGGGTCAGCAACGTCGGCTCAATCTCGACCGAGATGCCGGCTTCCTCCAGGCGTGCCAACACATCGGCGAGATCCTCGATGCTCATGGCATCGACAGGCAGGGCTCGACGGATGTCATCGATGTCCAAGCCGCCCCGCTGCCGGCCCACCTCCATCAAGCTCTCAACCGCTGTCGTTGATATCACTGGCGTGCTTTCTGGGAGGCCGGACCCGATGCTCCGAGGTGTTCGCCGCTCGATGGCGGGGCGCCCGAGGAGTGAATGATCATGCGGTAACAGGAAAGGCCGCGCGAGAGGAACTGGTAGGCGGTGCCCCAGAGGTAGAGGCGGAAACGTCGATAGTTGAATTCGCCAAAGCGGGCGATGACAGCATCGCGATTGCGATCGAAGTTGCGCGCCCATTGCAAGGAGGTGTGAAAGTAGCTGTCCCGGTCGTTGAACAGCTCCAATATTTCGAGCGGCGTTTGAGCGAGCGCCTTAAGAAAATCATGCAGCACCATGTAGGAGTGATTGCCGCTGTAAATGTATTTCACGATAAAGGAGGCCTGATCGTATTTCTTCGTGTCGGCGCTGCCGTCGAGAAAGATCTTGCCCCCGGGTTTGACGAGGATCAGAAATTTGTCGAGCACCTTCTCGTAGTCGGGCAGGTGCTCGATCACGCCCATGATGACGATGGCGTCGTATTTTCGGTCGGTTCGGTATTCCAGCAAATCGACATTGATCACTTCCCAGTCATGGCCGAGCGCCTTCGCCCGGCAATTGAGATAGTCGATTGAAGCTGGGGAAATGGTGATGCCCGTGCACTTGACGCCGCGCCGCGAGGCATATTCGAACCAGGCGCCCCAGCCGGGGCCGATTTCGAGGATATGGTCGCCGGCCTTAAGGCCCAATTTCTCAAAGCAGTAGTCGAATTTTCTGAGCGTCGCAACGTCGAGCGTCTCGTCGGCGTTCTCGTACATACCTTGCGTGTAGCAGGGCGTCTTCGGATCGAGGAAGCTCAGGAAGAAGTCGGGGTCCATCTCGTAGTGGGCCGCGATGGCCTGCCTGTTTGTATGAATCTGACCGAAGAACAGCGGCTGCAGGAAGCGCCAGATCGCGTGGACGGGATGAAAGTCCTTCATCGACCCGCGCAGGGCAAAGGGGGCGAGCATGTCACCGTCAATATCGAGATCGCCCGCGAGATAGGCCTCGCCGATGCGGCCTTCATCGAGGCTGGTCAGCGCGCGCAATGCCTGGGCGTTCTTGAGCGTGACCGCAAAGCGCGGCGCGGCCCTTCCGAAACGCTGAATGGAGCCGTCGGGAAGGGTCACCTGGAACGATATGGGGGAGTCGTCGAACCGGTGTGCGTGCCTGCCGAGTGAAGAGCGCGCGAATTTTGGGGCCGTCGTCCGCGCCGACAATGCGCCACCTTGCAGGGCTTTGGTATGGTCGTTCATGCGTCCTCCGGCCTTCCGGTCGGGGTAATACCTCCGCGCCGTGCCGGCGGCAGGATGTTAATGATTGAAGCCTAACCGAAGTCTGCATGAATCTCAATATCTTGCAGGTCGGCGAACGACCCCCATTCCGCAGCGCGCACAGGAGCACAACAATCTTGCCACCACTTTGCTCACCCGAATTTCATCTGCGCAGCACCGCGAACGTCCATGTGGCGCGTGATAGGTCCACATACGAATAACTTCGCAGGCTCCGGGCGCGTCGTGTAAACTGGATCCGGCTCGAAAGTAAGCCGATAACATTGAGGGAGGCTCGTATCCCAACGTTTCTCTCGGTCACGCGGCTTTCCAGCTTGTGGGACCGCCTGCACACTAGTTTCTGGTTCTTGCCAGCCGCGATGTCGGGCGTTGCGGTCGCGCTGTCGTTCGTGCTGGTGCAGGTCGATGCCTGGCTCGGCGTCGACGTGGTTCGGAATTTCAACTTGCTCTACACCTTCGGACCTGAGGGTGCGCGGGCGATTCTGTCCGTCATCGCGAGTTCGATGATTACGGTGGCAAGCCTGTCCTTTCCGAAAATTTCATCCGGCCTGGATTCGTATCGTAAGACAGAATCATCGCATTATTGAGGACGATGATTGCAATCCTGCGAGCACTCGGAATGTTCGTCGCCGACTTGTTCAAGTCGCGGAGCCGGCTTGAAGCCGAGAACCTGTTTCTCCGCCATCAGCTCAACATCGCTTTGCGGCGGGCACCAGCTCATCTCCGACTGCATGGCAGTGATCGCGCGCTGCTCGTCTGGATGACCAAGCTATGGCCGAGCCTGCTTGGTGCGGCCCAGGTAGTTCAGCCGGAGACCATCCTTCGGTGGCATCGCGCTGGCTTCAAGGCGTTCTGGCGTTGGAAATCGCAAAATAGGGCAGGGCGGCCGAAGATCGATCGCGGCCTGCGTGATCTGATCCAACGGATGAACAGAGAAAACCCACGGTGGGGTGCGTCCCGGATCCATGGCGAGTTGCTGATGCTCGGGTTTGAGGTCGCCCAGTCGACGGTCTCGAAATACATGATGCGGGGTGGGACCCCGCCGTCGCAGACTTGGAAGACTTTTCTGCAAAATCACGCTGAGGCGATCGCTGCGATCGATATGTGCGTTGTGCCGACGCTGACCTTTGATCGCTTGTTTGCGGTTCTGGTTCTGGGCCACGGCCGGCGGCAGCTGCTGTGGTTCGAGGTGACAAGGCATCCGACGGCCGAGTGGTTGGCTCGACAGATCACCGAGGCATTTCCCTGGACATCAGCGCCGACCTACCTGGTGCGCGACAATGATCGTACCTACGGACATGCCTTCACATCTCGGGCGAGGGCGATGGGTATACGCGACCGGCCAATCTCGTCCAGGTCGCCTTGGCAAAATGGTCATATGGAGCGTCTGATCGGTACACTGCGTTGCGAGTGTCTGGACCGAATGCTGATATTCGGCGAGCCGCACCTGCGGCGAGTTCTTGCTTCGTATGCGGCGTATTACAATCAGGTGCGCACGCACTTGGCATTGCAAAAAGATGCGCCCTTGCATCGAGCAGTCCAGCGGTCTGGTGTCATTGTCACCATTCCGATCTTGGCCGGGCTGCATCATCAATACGTTCGGATATGATTTTCGGAAAGGACAGGCAATTTGCATCGGACCAAGGTAAGCCAATAGCCCAAAGCGACTATTTTGCGGCACAGGAGCGGAGTCGCGGCAGAGGAAGCTATCGAGGCCAGCGGGGACCACAGCCACTGTCAAAACGGACATGACGGCATGTCCGTTTTGGGTCATTTGCGTCCTAGCAATTCCGCACCAAAATCGACCTTTGTCCGCTTCACTCCATTAGCGACCGTTTTGGGTATGAGACCGAAAGGCCGCTTTGTGCCAAACGCCGACATTGCGGGTCGGACCAAGGTATCGACCCCCAGCAATCAATTCTTCCCTACAGTTCGACTTTCCGGGGTCCAAATGATGCTGAGACAGACCTGCGCCAAACCGGAAATGTCGAGGGCGCGCGCGGCAATCTGCGACAGATCGATTATTCGTCCGTCGATGGTAGGACCACGATCGGTGATCCTCACCACCGTCCAGCGCCCGTTTTTTTGATTTTCGACGTGGACCAAAGTTGCGAATGGCAGCGTCCGATGAGCAGCGGTGTAATCTTCGGCAAGGGTGTCTTCACCGCTCGCCGTCTCGTTGCTTACGTTTGAATAAAGTGAGGCAAGACCGCACTCGTCCGGCTTCCTGTCGGCCGCGCACGCCAGCCCCAAGAAAGCAGCCTGTAGCAGCACGCCCGCAAGCAGAGCTAATTTCACGATCATTGATCGTTCTGAATAAGGCATTGTTGATAAAACTTAGAACGCATGCACCGATTGACAATTTTGAGCGGGTTCTAGTGTTCCCTCAATCAGAGCAGGTGACTGCTGAGATAGTGTGTTGATCGCCTGGTACCATTGCATCTGGTGGCAAGGGCGCTTTCTCGTCAGCAACATTGACGGCTTTTGCGAAATTCAGGCTCTTGCATATTCCTTCAGCGAAGCCCTTGCAGCCGTCTCCTAATGCAGTGATGTTGCACACATAGGGGGGGACGATAGGTTGTAGGAAAGGCCCCGCCGCCTTTGGCTGATTTTGGTGGGACAGACGAATTTCTATTCTGCGCAAAGTGGCAGCCGTATCCCGTGTGCTATTCTCTATATTTTTGAGCATCCCAAGGAGGTCTCTTGGGTTGATTTGTGACTTACTTTGAGCACCGACAATCGCAGTCGAAAGCATAAGGATTATTACTGCGAATAAATAACTTTTCACGATAGCCCCCTATATTTAGGATCCCTCACGTCCCTTCAAAGATAAAGATTTACTTTTGCGTTTGAGCGGGGGCGGTTGCACTTGGTGCCGTCGTCACTGACATCGACACGTTGCCGTAACCGAAATAGACAAGGGCTCCGAACACAAGGGCGAACACGATTGCACTCATTAGGGCGCTGAGGAAGCGGTTGCCGAAGCCGATCGAGTTGCCGACTAAATCAATGATGAACACCACGATGGTTGCAATGAGCACGGGCTCAAACCATGCGTATTGTGGGGGCAACAACATAGCTCGTCTCCTAGCATTTCAGAAAGGGCCACCGTTCAGCACTAATTGTCGATTCGTGCCGCGAATTTACAATTCCTCAGATTGCGGCCGCCGGCATTCCGCCTGTCAGATCAGATCCGCCCAAGTACCATGAGGACGACGATGATGATCAGGATGATGCCGATGATACCCACGCCGCCGTGACCGTAACCATAGCCGTAGCCGCCAAAGCGGCCGCTGAAACCACCGAGCAAGAAGATGATGAGGATGATGACGAGTATGAGTCCGATCGACATGGTATTATCTCCCAATCACTGAAACATTACCCCGTCACGATCGTAGTATCCAGGCATTGATCGAGATCAAAATGCTACCGGCACGCTATGTCGGCTCAACGCCACGACACTATAGCACTCCGATGCCGCAGAGTGGGCGCCGTCCACAGCATCAAAAGCGGACAAACCATCGCGGGCCAAAATCGATCTTTATCCGCTTTGGTCCGAAAGCGGACAAATCCGGGCGCGGACGGCTTGTCGGCTAAGTGCCAATAGGCGACGTCAACAAGTCTGGGGCCATGAGTGGGTAGGTGGCGTCGTCGCTGATAGATGCGTCGAAAGTTGACCGTGGCGCAAGAACTCCACGAGCGCTACTTGGCCACATCCTTGAAGATATCCTTCACGCAGGCAGCGATGAACTCGTCTTCGTTGAGCTTTCCGTCAGCGTTGGCCCGCTTCAGTCCTGCCTTATCCATTGCACTGATGTACCGTTTGGCCTCAGAGCTTCTGAGCCATACGTCGTTATTGAAGTCAGCTTTGTCGAACAGTGCCTTGCAGTCTGCGTTGGTGGTTTCTGCGAACGCCGGCGCTGAGAGTGCGATCGCAAGTGTCAAGGCTGCGAAGAATAGCTGTTTCATGGCGTACTCCTAGGGTCACAGCGACAACGCGCCGTGCAGGATCTCGTTTCATCCCAATGGTTGAACAAATAAAAACTCTGCTAGTATGCCGAGGTAGCTTTGACTGCTTTGATCAATGGCTGGATGCCTTGAACCTGACGGCGTCGGTTCATTCCCGACCAAGCCATCCCGAGCCAAAATCCACTACTGTCCGCTTTGGTCCATTAGCGACATCGCGCACTTTGTTTGAAATGAAAGAGGCCGCCACCCGCTCTTGCCGAGCAGCGGAACCTCCTGCCGTCTATTTGTTATTTCTTACCGCGTTCAGGCGGGACACGGCTTGTGCATGGCATCATTATTCAGCTGGTTCACTCGCCTGGCTTGCAGACCAATCACGGCTCCCAAGCGCGATGAGGATACCGACCGCGGCGAGCGGAATGAGTCGCTTGAAACCGATTACACGGCCGAATTCGAGCCCGACCGCCGCCACGCGCGGATCGAGTAGCCAGCTGGGAATTTGCTCGGCCGCGGCTTCCGCCTTCTCGCGCGCCGCAACTTTGGCCACATTGCGTCTGTGCACGATGATGCCAGCAAGCAAAGCCGCGATGGAAAAAAGGAGGAATACGCCGCCGAACGCGGCTGCAACCGTAACAGTGTCAGAACGCTGAGTGAGCCAGACGAAAGCGGCGATGCTCAGCCAAACGGCTGCACCTGCGCCGGTTGCAAAAACTATGATGCTCCAAATGACGAGGGGAACGCTGGAGCCGAGGTTTTTCCTCACCGCCAGCATCACATCGTCGACAATTCCCTTGATCATTATCGAGCCCCCTGGATAAGCGCTGCCGGCAACGCTATTTCCGCCAAGTCGCACCAAAAAGAATGCCAAGGCCGATTGCCAGAGCCAGTGTTGTGTAGGGATTACGCTTGAGCGATTGATCGAGCGCATTGACCATATTGTCGGACACATCGCGCACCGCGCCGACCGCCTCCGAACCCTTTGCCTGCGCATCGGTCACGACGCCATCGATATTGGAGCGGGCGTTCCGCCAAGCGTCGCCACCCTTGGCTGCGAGAATGTCGCCGATCTGGCCCATGAGCTTGGCCATGTCCTTTTGCAAGGTGACCACATCCGATTCGATGTCCTTGCGCGTGCCGTTTGTCTTGGCCGAGATCTTGTCGGTTGCGTCTTTCAATTCTTGCGCTGCGAACGAAGAAGACATGGTTTAACTCCAATTGGAATTGTTTTGTGTAGAGGCAGGGCTGTATCGAGCCCACGTTACATACCAACATTGCCGCGGGCAAAAGGTTCCCGCATCGCTCTGCAATGCGTACGCGTTTATGAACCGGAACTTGCTAAAGCGGCCGGGTTTCACCCTTCAAGAAAGTGACCAAATGCAGCCAGCGGCCGAACTCGGTCGCAGATAATCTTGGCAATCGCCAGCATGGGTACAGAGAGGATCACGCCAGGAATGCCCCACATCCAGAACCAGAAGACGAGCGAGATGACGACAAGGACGGGATTGAGGGTGAATCGTCTGGCCAGAAGCAGCGGCGTTACAGTCTCGCCCTCGATAAAATGAATACCAAGGTAAATCACCATAGGAAGCAGCGCTTGCCAGAGCGTATCAATGGTCAACAGGCCAGCGAGAAGAAAGATCAATACGCCCAAAGCAGTGCCGAGGATCGGCACATAGTTCAGCAGGAAAGCCGCCGTCCCCCAGAATATAGGGTCGCCCACCCCCGTGAGCCACATCGTCAGTGCCATAGCGACACCGACTGCCGTGTTCAAGATAGTGATCGTGACCAGATAGGCGGAGATGTCGCCCTCGATTTTCAACGCGATTTCGACGGCCTGACGCTTGCTGCTGAAGCGCGGCAGTATCTCGACTAGGCGACGCATGAAGATATCGCCAGACATGAGAAGGAAAAAAAGAAATAGCACCGTCGTGAAAAACCCACCGGCAAAGTTCCGCGTTCCCGTGAACAACTCCGTCAGAAGAGATGGGCCTTGCGCCGCGGCGGGCGAATTTGCCACCGGTGCAGTTCCTCCAATGTCTTCCACCTGGTGCAAAAACCGTTGCAGTGTATTGATAGGTGCTCGCATAAAACTCAGCCGCTCCTGAAGCCGAGGAATGCCCTCAGGAAGCTTGGCCGCCCATGTGCCGGCGGGACCGGAGATAGCCGTACCCAGGCCGACAATCGTTCCGAATAGCATGAGGATCAACAGCAGCGCCGCGAGTATCCGCGGTACGTGCACCCGCTCCAACATGCGCAAGGCTGGCTGCAACAGAAGATTGAGAATGATCGCGAAGGCCAATGGCAGCACAATCTCGCTTGCAACATAGGCTATCGCCAGCAGCGCAACAACGAATAGGCCGCCAAGGAAAATGGCTTTCGGGTCTGAGGGCAGAGGCATTTCCTCCGGCTCTTCTACCGGAGGCACCCCCCTGATTTCCTGAAATGCCATGTTCAACACTGCATCGATGTGTGCGCGGTCACTATTAGATTCGCTTCGTAAATGACCGTCATACGCGAAAAAAAGATCCGTCGTTATGTGCCATGAACGACATCGCACACATTGTTTGAAATAACAGAAGCCGCCAACTCAGATGGCCTTTCGTATCGAGCGAGCAGCCGCGTCAGCGCCTCAATAGAATGACGATAATGACGATCACCAATATCGTACCGAGGCCGCCGCCAAAATAGTGGAATGGCGGGCCCAAATAGAAACCGCCGCCGCCGAAAAGGAGAGCCAGAACGACCAAGAACAGGATTAGCCCCATTGTATCCCTCCAAGGAAAATCCCCGCCGCGATGCGAGCGCACCAAGGCGGTGTGGAGATATAAGTTCCATTCGCCTGGAAAAGTTCCATCTCAAATTCGAATTAGGACACCAGAGTTCAAATGCGAACAGCACCTTCCTCGGTACTGTCCTCATTCGGACACTCAGCAATGGAACCCAGGACATTGATTCGCGTTAAGGGCTTAGTCGTTCTCGGGAGCTGGCCCCCCCCTGGCCCTATAGAACGGCGACTTAAGACCTGCCCCACGGACCGCACCCATCCCCGGTGCGGTCCGTTTTTATTGACCCCTGCAAAGTGAATTTAGGATGCCCCGCCGTCTATTACGGCTAGACGCGGATTCTTATGGTGACGGCCTGATCGGTGGGGCCACCATGACCGCTCTGGGTCAATCGCAACCGATCCGTCATGGCCGAAAATCCGCCGTTGTCCGCTGTTGCCCAAAAGCCGGCATTGAACGGCGCACCCACGGCAGTATTTGGCTCGCCGTTTATAAGTTTATGTCCTAGCAACAAACTTTCTTGTGCTTCCTAGCAACAAACTTTCTTGTGCTAGGAGCATATTCCTGACACAATTATTAGGATAATATGCGCACTTATATACTTGACTTAGCACATTCGCGCGCCCTATAGCGGGTGTCCGGCATCAGCACTTGTGAGACAGATTTAGCGACTTGAGGAACGGAGGATTTCTGGCTCATCGTAACCACCAAGGAGTGGAGATGAGACAGAAATCCGTGCACCCTGAATCCTCGTCTGAGCGGATCGTGAAGAACATCCGCCGGGCAACCCGCAAGCGCCATTCATCTTGTCCGTCGTCAGATAAATTGAGACAGATGGCGGTGTGATTTACAGGAGGGACCGGCTCATCTAATTTTAGTTTAGGCGGCTTTCTTTTGGTGCTGCAAGCGTCGATTTTTGATTGTGTTTTGTTTGATCCTTTCTCTTTCCAGCAGGATTGTTTGAGCGCGGCCGAAGTACACGTCGGCCGGCGTTAGATTGCTCAAGCTCTCATGATAGCGCCGATGGTTGTAGTGATCGACGAACCGGCCGATGCTGGCCTCAAGATCACCCGGCAGGTAGTAGTTTTCCAGGAGGATGCGGTTCTTGAGCGTTTGATGCCAGCGCTCGATTTTGCCTTGTTGTCCGTCGTCAGATAATTTGAGACAGATGGCGGTGTGATTTACGGGAGAGACCGGCTCATCTGAATTTAGTTTATGCGGCTTTCTTCCGGTGTTGCAAGCGTCGGTTTTGGATTGTGTTGCGTTTGATCCTTTCTCTTTCCAGCAGGATTGTCTGACCGCGGCCGAAGTAGACGTCGGCAGGCGTCAGATTGCTTAAGCTCTCGTGATAGCGGCGATGGTTATAGTGATCGACGAACCTGTCGATGCTGGCTTCAAGATCGCCAGGCAGGTAATAGTTTTCCAGCAGGATTCGGTTCTTGAGCGTCTGATGCCAGCGTTCGATCTTGCCCTGTGTCTGCGGATGGTAGGGCGCGCCGCGAACGTGCCCCATGTCCTGTGCAGTCAACCAATCTGCCAACTCAGCCGAGACGTAGCTGGAACCATTATCGCTGAGCAGGCGCGGCTTTTGGACGATCCGTACCTGATCACAGCCTGAGGCGGCGAGAGCAAGATCCAGCGTGTCGATCACGTCCTGCGCCTTCATCGTCGTGCACAGCTTCCAGGCGATGATATAGCGGGAGAAGTCATCCAGGACCGTGCTGAGATAGAACCAGCCCCAGCCGGTCACCTTGAGATAGGTGAAGTCCGTCTGCCAGAGCTGGTTTCCCATTTGATCCGGCTGCTCTTGATCGCGGGGCCACCATCTTCGGCAGGCAGGAACACTTTCTCTACGCGGTAGGCCAGGGTCGAGGGCGCCTCATCATTGGAGATACGTCCCGGTGCCAATAGCGTGCGCCCGGTTGGTGTCTCATTGTCATCGACTTCTTTGGCGGTGATCCAAGCGGCACGCGATGCTGCCACCATGCCGATGCTATCCAAGACGCGATAGAGGGCGCGCGTGTCAGCCGACTTGTTCAAGTGAGTGATGCCGATGACTGCAACCTTTTGTCGCTCCGCGAACTTGACGAGATAGCTCAGGATGTGGCGCACGTCGGCGTTTTTCTAGCTATCGCCTTTGATGCGTCCGCCCATGAAGGCAGTGATCGGATCGCAGATGAACGATTTCACGTTATAGCCGGCCTTGCGCAGAGCAATGATCTGGTTCTCGACACGGCGCATGTCGTCCACGAAATTAAAAAGGCCGGTTTGTACGCCTTCATCGGTCGCGCGCTTCACTTCGCTGTCGAGATGGAACACATATTCCATGTTCGCGCCGGAAGCACGCAGACGCGGCTTCAAGGTGTCATCAGCCGCATCTTCGGCCGACAAGATAACCGCTGCACTTTGCTCTAGTTTACCTTCAAGGAACGGCAGGTCGGCACCATTGGATTGCCGCGCGGCTAAGTCGATAGCGATGGTCGTTTTGCCGTCTCCCGGCGTGCCGGCAATAAGGCTAAGCTTGCCGATGGGGAAGCGGCCCGGCCATAACCATTCAATCCGCTGTTCCTTGATCTGCGAGAACGGCACAAGTGTAAGGCCATCGCTGTCGTCAGGCACAGTGGACGGGCCTTCGACCTGGGGCAACGTCTCAGCGAATTTCCTGAACGCTTCCTGCGCCGATTGCCTCGATTTGGCGCCTACCTCGTTCTGGCCGTAACGCGCGGCGTTCTCCAATTTGGTGCGCAATTCCTCAGGCGACCACGGCGGCAGACAAGCCTCATTCCAGGGCTGCACCAACTCGAATGCTTTTTCAATCGAGAGCGCGTAATCGACGACTAAGTTACCCTGCCTCCGAGAAGCTGGAGATCATCCGCCTAGTCGAGCAATCCCACCTGCCAGTGCGCCGGACGCTTGCGAAGCTGGGGATCCGGCCGGCAAGGTTCTATCGCTGGTACGATCGCTTGCAGACCGGCGGCCCCGAAGCGCTGGAAGACAAATCACCAAGGCCAAAGCGCGTCTGGAACCGCATCCCTGACGCAATACGCGAGCGGATCGTTCAGTTGGCATTGGATGAGCCCGAGCTGTCGCCACGGGAACTGGCCACGCGATTCACTGATACGGCCGGCTATTTTGTGTCGGAGGCTTCGATCTACCGGCTGCTCAAGGCGCATGACCTGATCACCAGCCCAGTCTACATCGTCATGAAGGCTGCCGACGAGTTCAAGGACAAGACGACGGCGCCAAGCCATCAGCGCGCTCACTGCCGATCAGGCGCTTTCCCGTGCGGGCAAACGGAGCCCAACGAATTAAATAGGCAAATAAATTCCCGGCGGGTTTTTGATAACGCAAAATACCCCGCATTCAGTGCTGCGAAAGGCGCTCCGGAATTGCCCGTGTCACTTTTTCGGCCGGAAAGAACCTAGACGCCCCCCCCTCCCGGTTAATAAATGAGGCCCACAAATTGCCGTGCCACGCACGCACAGGCCAAGGCGGGGTAGATTTGCGGGGGTTGCGGGTGTTTGCGGGTGTTCTGTAACCTACGCGCACGAGGCTCTAATTTTTTTAATTAGAAAATAGAGAAAAAGTGGGAGGGAGTCAGTTGATAGAGAGCATCCCCGCAAACACCCGCAAACACCCGCAACCCCCGCAACCCGCTGGCAAGATCAGGCTTTGGCAATCTGATATTGCTGCACCTTGGCGTGCTTGTCGTAGCGGGATTCGAGCCGCAGCCCGTCGAGGGTGCGGCCTTTGTTCTTGGCAAGATACCGGCCAAGCAATAGCGCATTGGCCCGATCACCGACCGCCTCAATGATGGCAACCGCATTTAATGAGGTGCTCGAACACTCGCACTCGATTTGTTCGCTGATTTCGCGATCTTTAATAAGCTCAAAGGGTATCTGCCGTCCGCCTCGACGGCTTTACCCAGCGACAAAGTTGATCCAAGACCGACTTCAGCTTGAAGTCGCAAAAATACTCGTCAACGCGAATGTTGAGACTATTGATAGTACACTGCGGGCGCTCGGCACGTTGCCCGAAAAAATTCTGTTCAATTTCTTTTCGAATGAGTTGACATGGTCGCAGCTTTTACGCGTGGCTACACATCTTCCGTGGAAAACAATGCGGCACATGAATGCTAGCTGAAACCGAGAGCTGGTTTCGCTAGGAAAATTGCTAGATTAATGAGGTATGGCACAGCTACACGAAACGCTATACCAAAATCAACAACGTAGTCGGGAGTTGCTGCAATGCGATCAAACAGCTGCGCGAGTGTATTGGCCCGTTGGATGTCATCGCTTTTCAAATTTTGATACTTAGCCAACAGAATGTCGATTTCCCGTTGATAGGAATCTAACGTCTGCTCCTTCGCATTTTGAATTAGCTTATGGATCACAAAATGGGGATAGAATAGAGCAACCGAACAAATCGGAACGTAGAATACTGGCCAAAAGAGTTGGACCACTTGAATGTACAGCTTGGTAGCCGTCCAATCGGCTTTCCACGTTCCGAGAAACGCGAAAAAATAGCCTACGCTGAGTATGAAAGTGAATGTAGTGAAATAATTGATGAGGTATCGCAGCTCGGGTGTGCGAGCGGGCGCGTAATGAAAGATATTTATTTGAACGTGTTGGAGGCCACTGATCTTCAGAAGTAAGTCAAGCGTATGCAAAGTAATAAGGCCAGCGAGGCAGCAAATTACCCCGCATGTAAACCAAAGAAATGCTAGAACCGGACCATTGCCGCGAAAACCCATCCCAATAAGGCTGGCTGTACCGACAACCGAGACTATGGAAACGATGAAGATCCGCAGCATACGATGATGAACGCCGCGTGGCAGCGTTTGATCCGGTTTCAATATTCTCCGAATTTGCTCGTCCAGCGCTCCTGACCGTGAGATTAGTAGGAGCCAGCTGCCGATCCCCACGAGAAAGAAACCTTGGGTATCCCGCCACTCGTCTAGGAAGCTCCAGAATTGGCTTTGGGACCACGCAATTGCGCAACCCACGAGCGACCAAGTTACAGTGATCGCGAGAGCTGCAACAAAGCAAGCGAAATATGAAACACCCTTGGAGCGCATAGCAGCGCCCGCGGTAGTTTTTGGGCCTTCTAAGCGCTCTCCTACCGCGCGGCGCATGGATCATAATTCAGAGTTATGCGGCATTTGGGCGTCACGATGCCGCTTGGCCCGCGACGCCCTCAATCCCGCATATCGAATCGTCAAGCTGTAATTGTTTCGAGAACATTCGCCCGTGCGAGAGTGGCTTTTAGGGCCTCGTCAGACACATGCGTGTAGATCTCTGTTGTTGCGATGCTCGAATGTCCCAGCAATCGCTGAACAAATCGAATGTCTACTCCGGTTTCGATAAGAAGTGTCGCCGCAGTGTGGCGGAGCATGTGGGGAGTTATTCGTCTGGAAAGACCAGCATCTCGAGCGATCGATCGAAGCATTAAGCGGATCGATTGAGGTCTCACCGGCGACCCATGCCGATTAATAAATAATGCCGTGTGCCCGTATGCGCGGCGCTGAAGAATCAGCTGTTGCAGCCCAAGAGCGAGTTCGACATGCGTGATATAGACGACGCGCTCCTTAGAGCCCTTACCCTGGATCCGAATTATTGTGCCATCGGGTGCAACATCGTCGGTGGTTAATTTGCATACTTCACCAACGCGGAGACCTGTTGAAATCATTAGGCGGATTACCAGACTGAATGTGATCCGCACCTCATTCTCGATTTCGCCTGACTGTAAATTGAACGACGAAAGTAGGCAGTGTGCCTCATTTCGCGATAAGGATCGGGGTAATTGCTTGCGGCGAGGTAGCTTCAAGCGCCAACCTTCAAAAGGATCCGACGCCTCGCTCAGCTCGGACAGAAATCGGAAGAAAGCACGTAGGCAAGCGAGCCGACGCCGGACGGTAGACGTAGTGAGCTTGCGTTGGCCCACCATATCTTCGAGGTAATTTTTCAACGTTACCATCGTGATCTCCGCCAAGCCCACCTGTGGGCCGAGCCACTTATGGAAATCCGCGAGATCGCACGCATAAGCCTGCGTTGTGTGTGAGGAAAGGCGTCGTTCTACAGCGCAAAATTGTATGAACGCATCGATCGCGACTCGGAACTGCATCGTTACTCTCCACTGGTTAGGAGAGCCAATTGTGCAAGGCCTCTACACAGTTCGCTACGGGCTATCTCAGCAATCTTAAGAGGCGCGCCGGAATTTTGTGCCCATACCTGAGCATGCGACGCCACGTTCAAAGCTGCATAACTAGGAATTATGTGGTGACGGCTACGGTACTTGACTCTCAGCAAGTCGTTTCCGACATCGCTCTCTGCTTTGATAAATGTCATATAGCCGGCTTGGGTGGGCCCCCTGGATGTGGAAAGTCTGTTACTGCTAACTCGTTAGGTGCTCATTGGGAGCAGCGCGCGGGAGCCGCGACGATCGCTGCTGGTGACGATTACCAAAAAGCCCGTCGATATTTTCCCTTCCATCAAGCAATTACGAAATTCGATGTTGAGCGTGACTTCATAACGAAAACAGCATCTGGCGCCCTCGCAAAGTCGGCTAGCGCAATACCGATTGCCGGACCATTAGCGAGTTACGTTATTGAGAAAATGTTCGTCCGATCCCAAGTGATTGCCAAGGAAAAATATCCATTCTTAAACTCCGAAGAGCAAAGCATATTGTATGGGCTTCAAAAGATCGCAGGGAAGCGACGGCTTCTTCTTATATGTGATGACTTGCAGGCCTGGGACGAGTCTTCACTATCTCTTTTACGTCTTATTCTATCAGGTAAGTTGAATGAGGTTTACACTTACCTGAATGAAGCACGGTTTTTGCTGATTCAAACCCTGCAGACAGAAGAGCCGTCAACTTTTGAGACGCTCATTCCTACAATCAATTCGGTACCAATATGGCGCCTAAGATATGTCTCAAGGTCTGAGTTTCCTGCGGTGCTGCGGCTGCTCGGTTCAAATCGGGAACTTCCACTAGACCTTCTCGACGGCATATTTTCAATTTGCGGCGGTCACCTTCAACTCACGCGGCAGCTTGTACAATATCTGGAAATTGAAAATGCCTCTCTAGGTAGCCAATGGATCGCAGATAGCGAGAGTCAGCTAATTTTTAGGTTGATTCAAGACAGGCTTAAGGCATTCGGCGCTCCAGGAATTGAATTGCTTGCGATGCTGCAAGCGGCATCCACAATCGGCCAGATATTTTCTGATTACGAATTAGCCTGTCTTGTAAATCGTGATGTGCACCAAATACGCGATCTTTTAGAACGAGCGGAAGCTCTTCAGTTCTTTCGCCGAAGACAACGCTACATCTACTTTGCGCATGGAATCCTATTAGACGGCCTCAGACAGGCGAACAAAGTGGGAGCACGGACCCAACATAGACAATTTGCGGACTGTCTAAAGAAAATTCGGCCAGGGGACTATCGTTCACGTAGCTACCACTTGCAATCTGCGGGTGACCATGAGGACGCCGCAATACTTGCCGCTTGTAGCCAACTTTTTGACCAACGTCGTGGTGTGTCCTTCGTTGATGATGAAGAAGAACGCCAAACTCGCGGCGCTGGTATTAGCGCGACGGTGGACACACTTAAGAATGCCTATAATCTCGCACAGCGGTACGACTTGGACGAAGCATTGAAGCTATTATCCCACGTCGACCCAACTACTCCAACAATGCTAATTGCAGAAGCTAGCTACATACGTGCGATGTGTTTGATTAAACGATACCAATATGATGCCCGTGACGAAGCAATTGCACTAGTTGATACGTGGGCGCAAAAGCTAGCCGACGAAGACGAACTAGTAACCCGTTTGCTTTCAACACAGTTGGTGGCCCTCGCCCATCAACGTGACCAAAGAAGGGCATTAGAAGCGGAAGCAAAATTGATTGAAAGACTCCGAAAGCGAATTTCGTTCGACTCAGATGCACTTGACGCACTTTTTATTTTAGATCGAAAGGCTGATCTTCTGTATTCGGCCGATCAGGCATATCACCGTCTTTTGCGGGCCAAGGAATACTTCATGCCCCTAGCGGACGGGCAGCCACGTAATTTCTATCAGTACTGTACTGCAACGATTAACTTAGCGGCCAATTGTATAATGTGCGCGAACTACGTTGAAGCATTGGATCACCTACGTGAAATCACTGCATTCTTAGACAAGAACCCGGGTCAGTTCTTGCGTCTTGAGGTTCTCACAAACAACGTGATTGTCGCCGAGTTTAGATCCGGGGGCTATTCGGCGGAAGCTGCGGCAACATTTTTTGACTCGCTGGTTCAGGAGGTCGTGGCCTCCATGGACTATGCGCTCGAACTTTCAAATTGTGGCGCCTTGTGGGCTTTGGCGGGCAACCTTTCTCGCGCGCGCGAGATACTCGAGCCGCTTTATCGGAATCTTGCCGAGAACCTGCAAGCAGATGACTACCATGAGTATTTTGTTGGCTCTAACTTGGCATCGGTCTTATTTCTGCTTGGTGATAAAGAACAAGCAATTCAGATCTTTTCCGATTTAGAGAAGATTTTAGATTCAGTGAACCCACCCCACACGGCCTACTTTCGAGCTCGACATGAGATTCTCGATCGCACCATCAGACAAGGGCGAAACATAACGCCCCAAGAATGGGACCGATCGCCAGTTGAAATAGAGCCCGTCGGGGCAGGTCCCGGTTGGATGCATTATGGCCGCGGTCTCTTGCTGACTGATTTACAAATCTGGACGGAAAGCTAGAGCAGGCCAAGCCTTTGGCAATTTAGAGCTACCAACGCGGCGTAGGGGTCATGATTGATGATGTAACGTGTCAGCACAAATTGGACGGAACTTTGAACGTAGATATCAGGCATCGTTTGCATATCAGTAATATAGAATGACCCCGCTGGTATGGCGCGATAGTCAATTCGACCAACGCCGGCAATGCCAAGTACGGTTGCAGCCTTTTCTGTAACGCTTCGAAGTTTGGTGGACAATTCCTTGTTTTCTTCGACGAAGTCGAAGAAATCATACGCTCGATCATCGAGGCAATGATAATCAAGAAAATTGTCGCCCAATCGACGCGTACCCCTAATACTGACGCCAACCGCGCCCGGAGCATACGCATCGGGTGCAGAAAAGACCGGAACCTCAATCTCGTAACCTTCAATGAATTCTTGAACTGTCAATGGTTGTCGTAGGGTCTGAGAGTGGTTGCGGGCAAATTCTTCAAGATATTGATCGCATGTGCGGACGCACTCTTTTGAAAGGCCAATGCTTGCGGCCTCGTAGGTGGCCTTCACGATCACTTTCAAACCATTTGGTGGCCGTTCGTTCTGAAGCCACGTTCCAGTCTGTAAATAAAACCATGTTCGTGGAACTGGAAAACCATGATCTCTGAGAATTGAAGTCGCGTGATACTTGTGTCGGAGGAGCGCGACTACGTGCCCATCTGAATTGCCGTAAGGCAAATGGTGAAGATTGCAGAATGTTGGAATCAATGCCTTGCGTGCGGGACCCGTGCCGGTCTGAGCTAAGTTATAAACAAATTTCTTTGGTCGTCGGATTTCATCTATTTCACCATCTAAGACCGCACGAAGAAATGCGTCCTCTCCGACAAAAAGCCGAACGTATGTTCCAAAGTCACGCAACGAGCCGATAATCTCGTTTATAACTTGCTCGGTCATATAGTCGTTATGGACCGAAAATCCCGCGTAATCGTCATCTACGACGGTGACGTTCTTAATATTGGCGATGACGAAAATGGCGAATTGACTTGCTTGAGCTTTTAGCTTTTCGAGCGCGGATCTAATCCAGTCCCGGTGCTCACTCGCCATCGATAATTCCTAGTTATGTATCGTTTCGTGTAGTCTCTGACTCAGATTGTAAACGAAAATAGATCACGTGGAAGTGGTAATAACGCAGTCGATTTAGCGCGCGCAAACCATTGATAATTCACAGGTTATGGAACGTGCTGGGTTTTCTCGCGCTGCAACGGTTAGATCATGTGCCTTCGCCCGCATTGTGTCAGGAATCGTCCCGGCAGGCGTGGACATAGGCTTCCGCTTCTGGGCGGGAGAGGAGGCGACCGATCTCCATGCGCTTTCCGGGCACGTGGGCGAAGACGCCGCTGATGAAATGCTTGAGAGGCGCCACGACTACGTCGTCAAAGGCGATGCGTTCGCCGATGAGCACGGCGAGCACCTTGTGGTCGACCTCACCGTCCTCGACCTGCTCGAGGAGCCCGATTGGATCACACTCGACAATGGTGCCGGAGGAAAGGGTAGCCGCAGTCAGCACGAAGCAGTCGACGCAGTCACCGTCGCCACTGCGGGTGCCGATAACGAAACCATACGGAAAAGGGTATGGGCGCGAGACTTCGACCGTGCGCTGATAAGTTAGGGTGCGCTCGTCGTAGATGTTCTTGCGGCGTGAGCCAGCCTCATTCTCGATAAAGACGCGCAATCGATTCCCCGCTGTTGCCAACGCCAGCGACAGCCTACATCAACTTCCCGAGGCTGTATCATCCGTGATGCTTTGGCTAGACTGCTATTGGATCGCACGAGCGGGGAGGACGGCATGGCGGGCAGGTTCGATCGTGCAAGCATCGTTGCGCGCCTGCGGGCGGAGCGCGAGGCTGGGCGCGCCATCTATGATGCGTTGTGCGGATCTGGCATCACCGCCAAGATGGCGGCACGCGGCGGCGCCGACCTCGTTACGACCCATTGCCTGGCCTACTTCCGCATGCAGGGCCTGAGCTCGATGGCGGGCTATCTACCGATCTGCGACGCCAATGCGCTGACGCTGGACCTTGGCGAGCGCTCGCTGATCAACGTCGTGCGCGAGAGCCCGCTAATCGCCGGCCTGCTTTGCGTCGATCCGACGCGCGATATGACGCGCTTCCTTGGTCGCGTGGCGGCAGCCGGCTACGACGGCGTGATGAATTGCCCAACCGTGGCGCTGATCGACGGCAAGTTCCGCAGCGACCTGGAAGAGACCGGCATGGGCTTTGCGCGCGAGGTTGCAACGCTCGGGGAGGCTGCGTGCATGGGGCTGTTCACCAAGGCATTTTGCACTTCGGCTGCAGAGGCGTTGGCCATGGCGGAAGCCGGCGTTGACAATATCATCGTGCATTTCGGCAACAGCTCTGGCGGCACCATCGGATCGCAGACGGTGATGAACCGCGATGCGGCGGTGGCGCGCGCGACAGCGGTTCTCGATGCGCTTGCGGGCAAATATGGCGACCGCATTGTCACCTGTCATGGTGGCGCCATCGAGACGCCGGAGGACTTTGCGGGCTTCCTCAAAGCCGAGCCGCGGCTCGACGGCTATGTCGGCGGCTCGTCGGCCGAGCGTTTCCCGATCGAGACCTCGGTCACGGCGGCCGCGCGCGCGTTCAAGGCCGTCAAGCTGGCGAAGGCACGCTAAGT
>Ga0307444_1000184_pt1 | contig 33027 bp, 27 predicted proteins | sample SalMarSW160340MG_FD_202145 | JGI IMG/M metagenome (GOLD analysis project Ga0307444, IMG submission 202145) | Salt marsh sediment microbial communities from the Plum Island Ecosystem LTER, Massachusetts, United States - SW1603-40 | ecosystem: Environmental > Aquatic > Marine > Intertidal zone >...
GGCCGTGAGGCCAATGACCAAAAGCGCCCATTCGGGGTTAGCTTTGACAAGACCCAGGGCTTGAGCAACGAGATAGTCCATTTTGGGATTGAAGTGACCCACTGTGACATGGCCCCCCGGTGAAAACTGGGCGCCATGGGGCGAGGAATGGCCTAACATGCATACCGTAGTCGGGGTCCGGACCGCCGACACGCGAGGGAAGGGGCAAGTTGAATGGGCACCAGGCTATAGATTGATCATGAATCGATAAGGACCGGTCGAGAGATGAAGAGCTTCGAGATGAAGGGCTTGTGGATCTTTACGTCGATCTTCATCGTTGCGTTCGCGACCTTGCTGGGCATATGGCATTTTGGCGCAGTGCCGTTTGTTTCTGACGTACCAGCCGCCGCGACCAAATTGATCGCATCCCTACTCATCATCACATTGTTCACAGAGCGATCTCTCGCGGCCATCAATGCTGCTGCTTTTGGTAAGCAACAAAAATTATATGAAAGCGAGATACGCGACCTGGAGATCGGCCTTGAGCTTGACCCGTTGCAGCAGGCAAGTGCCCAGGCCGAGGCCAAGACTTACCGGACTAAACTCGCGGAGCTGGCTGGACAAGAGGAGAAAGTGAGAATAGCCGTCGGCTTCGCTTTTGCAGTTCTCATTAGCGCAGCCGGCGTCCGAACCTTGTCTGCTCTCGTTATGATTGACGCGCTCGCAGATGGCACGCAGAAGAGCCTCGCACACATGGTTGATATAGTGCTGACTGCAGGGCTCATAGCAGGCGGCAGCAACGGGCTTGCCGAGCTCTTGCAGCTTATCAAGCAAGGGCTGAAGCCTCCGTCTAAGCTTCTTTAACTGCGCTAGCTTGAGGCTCCATCTTTAAGCTTGGAGATGGCAGTCCGTCGCCAGCCAGATCAGGGGCAGCGGGTTGTCATCGTGCCGAATGGAGCAACGGGACAAGCCTTCACTCCGGGGCCGACTGTGATTGCTCCTAATGCTTTTGGGCAGAAGTCGATGGCTTGTCCGTTCAGTTGCTGCGGCATGGATGCTGGCCCGGGTCAGGAACATCCATCGCTGGTATCGGCAATTTGTCGTCACTTGGCCGGCAAGTCGGCGCGGTTCAGAAGCAGGTGCTGGGTCAAAAACGGCCTGAAACCGAAGGTTTTGTTGCCGCTATTGTGACAAATGCCACAGCGCCCGCGTGCACAATCCTTCATGATTCACCTATCCCTCGAGACGGGACGAGCGCGGGCGCGATGCGAAGATGCAGCCGACATCTAGGGTCAGAAGGAGCCTGAACATGGACTCGTTGAATAAAATGGACTTGATCGACTTGTACTATCCAACGGACGAGACGATCGAAGCCCTCCTCGCGGTGCCACCGGAGCAGCGAGCGGCCCTACTCCGCCACATCCTTGCCGACGTGTCAGAGGCAGGCAAAGATCCGCACATTTCTCGAGTCCTGGCCATGATTGATGCGCTTGCCGACTGAGCCCGGTCATGGAAGTCAGATAACTAAGCACCTTGTCTTGAGCCAGCTTCCTTCGGTCCTGATCCCAGGCGATCGAGGGCCTCTGCGCAAACTCTTCACGGCCAGTTTTCGGCCGGTCTCTCACTCTCGGAAGCGATCTTGCCTCTAGCGTCGGGTCTGCCGTACGTTCCACGTGGGCCGGGGCAGACCGGCATCGTCGAGAAATCAATGATGGGCAAGATCAGCGAATTCCTCCATCACCATTACCGGCACTTCAACGCCGCGGCGCTTGTCGACGCGGCCGATGGTTACGGGCGCCACCTCGATCAGGGCGGGCAGATGCTGGTGGCGCTGGCCGGCGCCATGAGTACGGCCGAACTCGGCCTGTCGCTCGCCGAGATGATCCGCGAGGGGAAGGTTCACGCGATCAGCTGCACCGGCGCCAACCTGGAGGAGGATATCTTCAACTTGGTGGCGCACGATCACTACAGGCGCCTCCCGCACTATCGCGAGCTGAGCGCCGAGGACGAGGAGGAGCTCATGGTGCGGCACCTCTACCGCGTTACCGACACCTGCATCCCCGAGGAGGAGGCCGTACGGCCGCTGGAAAAGGCCTTGCTGGATGAATGGAAGCACGCCGACTACAACGGCAAACCCGAGTTCCCGCACGAATTCCTCTACCGGATGCTGCTCGCCGGCACGCTCAAGGATTACTACCAGATCGACCCAAAGGACAGCTGGGTGCTAGCCGCCGCGCAGAAAGACCTGCCGCTCTTTGTCCCGGGCTGGGAGGACTCCACGCTCGGCAATACTTTCGCGAGCCACGTCATCAGCGAAAAAAAGGAAATCAAGAACGTCCATACGGTTCGCAGCGGCATCGAGTACATGGTTAAGCTGGCCAATTGGTATGAGACGACGTGCCGGGAACATTCCATTGGGTTCTTCCAGATCGGCGGTGGCATAGCCGGGGATTTCCCCATCTGCGTGGTGCCCATGCTCGAACAGAACCTTAAACGTCACGATATTCCGCCCTGGGGTTATTTCTGCCAGATCAGCGACTCGACCACGAGCTACGGGTCGTACTCGGGTGCTGTCCCAAATGAGAAGATCACATGGGGCAAGCTCTCTGCGGCGACACCGAGGTTCATTATCGAGTCAGACGCCACCATTGTGGCGCCGCTCATTTTCGCCTGTGTCCTGGGAAAGTGAATCTTAGGCGTGTCTCTGCTGGCCGGCAGCTCGAGGGATCGGATCATGGACGATGAATCGATCGAAGTAGCTGTAGCCAAATAACTCCACGTTTGGCATCCTATTCGACAGGCCATCAAAACGCGAAGTCCAGAATCGCTGTTTGAGCGAGGTTGATTTTCCCAGTCTCGCTAGCGAGTCGACTCGATTTGGAATCGTAATACCGAAGTCGTTTTGGAAACCTTGGAGGCATTCATGCGCTTCAAGCCGGTCTCGATCAAAACGCCAACCCTTTCACTCATCGCATTTCTGGTGCTCACAACCGCCATGAGCGCTGCGGCCGCGGCTGGAGAACTCCTCAGCAGATCGCCCGAAAGGGGCGGAATTGGCCTCGACCTCCAGCAGCGACGGTTCGACACGCAATTCGCAAAGAGCGGCAAGCCTTCGCGAGGAGGACTACTCAACAAGCTGGACGAGAGGCTGTCGCTTATTGTCACAGATAGAGCCTCCACGTCGGCCATCACCTTCTCGGAAGTCATGGATAAGCTGGCTGCCGATATGCATGTCGACAGACTCACCCTGTTCCGACGCTGGTGGGACACGGCCCTCAAAATTCCTAGCGAGATATCGGACCGCGCCACCAATGTGTTCTGCAATTCCGGCACCGAAGCGGTATATAATGATCTGTCTGAGATCGATCTGTCTGAGATCAACGGTTTCCCTTATCAGTGCCCAAGAGCAGAAGGAAACGAATCGGGACGCGATCCATTCAACAACGAGGCATGTCCCCCTTGCAGAAATCCGACTGGATATTCAGCGATTGCCTTCGTCAACCGCTTTGATCTGGCAGACAAGGATCGCGGTCGGCACTGCGGCGAGTTCCGGATCGTGTTCGCCAGAAACAGCGGGTTCACGCAAAATATTAGGCGCAACCTAATCATCTTTGAAGCGCTGGTTCCGAACCCTAGTCCTCCTCATCCGCGGAAGGATGCGACCTCCGACCCCTTCGCCAACCTGGAAGGATGCCGGCCGATCGTCGAATTCTGGCTCAATCTTTCAAACACTGACATGACCACTGCCGCGCGCGGGAAGGCCCTACACGATTTCTTCCTCAAAGGTTTGCCGAAAGACAGCATTGCCAAGGGACTGCCGGAACGCGCTATCGGCCCAATCGTCGACACGCACCACTACGCGGGCGGCCCTCGCAGCGGCCAGATCAGGACGAACCAGTTCATGGATGGCAGCTGGACATTGAGGGAATTCAAAACTTACGGTGGGAGCATTGTTCCGGCGACAGTCAAAAGCAATCCGGGCAATGATCTGTTTTCATCGTTTGCACCGGGAGATCCCCGCAAACAGGAATTGGAAGATTATCTAGTCACAAAAGACGCTCTGGCCAATCTCAGGGGCATAGGGAGCCAGGAGAGCGCAGAAGCGGAAAACGACATTTTCACGTTTGCATTCGGGCTAACAACGGCAGGGCTTGATCATCTAAATAGCTTTGACAGCCAGGAGGGAAAACCAGACCTAGGGGACGTCGTTGAGGCTTTTAAGCACTGCAATGCGCCTTGTCCCCTCGAAAAAAGAATTAACGGCGCGCTCAAAGATGCAGGATCAAAACTCGACGCCAAAACCATTGTGCATCGAATCAGAACTCAGACGTGTGCCGGATGCCATCACTACAGTAACGAGGACAGGGAGCTCAAGGTAAGCTGTCCTGAAGGTTGGCCGGACAAGCTTTGCTTTACTGAAGGCCCCGATCGTCTCGGCATCTGGCCAAGCACACTTGGTGCAAGCGTCAGCGGTATCGGTGGGTTCACTCACGTGAGCGAGGAGACGCCAAGAGAGAGCGGGCTGGATAAGGACGTGTTTGACCTCGCCTCTTTAAAGGCAATTACGCCAGAAAACCTACGAGCCATTCGTTCTAAAAGAATATCCCATCTTAGCTATAAGGGACCTGACGGCGACCGCTACAGGATTTCCGACACACTAAAGCTTGTTTTGATGCCGCCACGCTTCGAGAACATGGTCCTATATTTGAACAGGTTCACTCCGCCTAACTAGGCTGTACGGGCAACGATGTTGCAAAGCCTTCGCGCGGGGCTGAGATGAATTGCGTCGTCGCGAGAGGTTGCAAACGCAGAAGAGATGCGGTCAAGGCGGCGGTGTCACTCTGCAGTGCCGCGCCCGAAATCGAGGGAACTCGCGGCAGAAAAGCTTGTTGCTGAGGATCGGCTGGGGGGAAGTCTGCAGCGGCAAGGACCTCCGCACAGCCCGCCGGCAGCACGAACGTGCGCGGCTTCGGCGAGCTGGTGCAGGTGCGCGGTGGTTCGCTGACCCTCCCACAGGGCGTCAGGCTTGCGACATGGTCATGGGGCCGGGTTGTTGGGGTCGAGCTTACCGTAGTCGAGGAAGTATGCCTGGCGTTTGAAACAGTTTGTTTCGATGTCCATCATCCTGATCAACGCTTGGAGATAAGGGTTCTTAGGGTCGCGACTGCCCACGATTACCGACTTCACCGCGCAATCAGCTTTTTCGAGAACGTCTGCTTCCTCATGATATTGCTTCTTCAGAGATTCGAGTGTTCGGTCCGCCATGTCATTTGCCTGGTCCTCTGTAACCCCCGGCTTTAGAGTTGGGGGCTCTGTGAATTTGCCGTTCGCATCGGTTTTGAGCATCTTCTTCAGAGTTTCGAGGCACTCCTCCAGTGGTCCAAAACTTGCGGTAGCAAGCGCCGCAAAGTAACTCAGCTTACTCAAGTCCACCTTTGGGTCGACGAAGTTGCCCTTGCCCCAGGTATCGAGAAACGAATCGTAAAGTTGGTTGCCCGTACTGCGTGGTTTGCCGTCCGGACCGGGCCTTCTTGGCTGCGCCGTAGAGTCATGCCAATCCTTGAGAAGTTTATTGAACTCCATGTCGTAGGATTCCCAGAACATGAACAGCCTGTGCCATTTCCTATTTTCGGGATCAGGATCAGGCAAAACAGACTTATCACTATCAGGCATTGCCATGATACTTTCCTTTCAGTGCTGTGGGACAGGTACGTCCCTGCTTACATCTACTTCACCAACCTCAGTGACGACGCGGCTGTAGGGGCGCCACGCTCCAGCCGCGAGAGGCCATCGGCAATAGAGGCAAGTTCGCCATTGGCATCCCGCCGCGCGGTCTCAGGTGCGATGCCCGCCTTGAGAGCCACGATGAGACCGGCAGCTTCCCAGTAGTTTTCGACGCGATGGTAGCGGCCGGTGCCGGCAAATAGGTGTGCCAAGTCATTGCGCATGAGGTTCCGGTTCTCCTGCACGGCGATGACGTGAATACCCTGATGCAGCGCGGCGAGCGTGGGTAAGCCGAGGCAGCCATCGGGGATAATGAGGCACGAGACGTCCTCCGCGCACACGACCCCTGTGCCGCCGAGAGCGGGCGTCCCGGTCAATATGCGCGGGCTGCGCGACAGCCCTTTGACAACGCTGTGGATGCAAGCGAACGAACTGCCCTCGGCCGCCTTGCGTGGCTCGTAGATGCCCTCGTCGCCGGTCATGATCTCGAAGGTGTCATACATCGGCGCATGCGCGGCCGGCATGTCATAGAGCAGAGACACCGCATGGGTCAGCAGCGCCTCGATCCCGCCGAACGGATTGATTCCTTCGTCCCCCATGAAGTATGCGCGCTGCACCTCTTCCGGCACGTCGACAACACTCGACATGGCAATCGCCTCGAAGGTGCCCAATCGCTTCTCGATCGCCTCGCATAGGGTTTCGAAGCCCTCGATCACCCCCGTCGCACGCCCCGAGGCCGGGGAGACGTGGGGCGTCATCACGAGATCGACAGGGAGCGGTACGACCGGAAGACAAGGAAATCCGCCGGCACCATAGGCCGCAGAGACGGCATTGATGAGCGTGTGCCAGATCACGGCCTCGGGATGCTCCTGAATCAGCGGCAGCACGCGGTTGGCGTGGACCGGAGCCAGCCCGGTCGTTCCCATCATCAGCCGCGTGAGCACGCTGCCCTCCACATAGAGCGTGTTCTCCGGCATCTCGTTGATGTCGGCGCCGTTGACGACATTGGGGTGCGTGATCAGCCGGTCGCTCGCGGCCGCGAGCAAGCGGGCGACTGGTCCCGCATCGCCTGCGTGTCCACCGATATCGGCGTCTATGCCGGTCGGCACCACCAACGCCGTGGTAAAGCGCTCGCAACTCTCATGCGTTCGAGGACGAAAATCCAGAATCGACCGCGATCGCGCCGGGTGGTCGTGCGCCAAGCCGACAAGGACGCCGATCTCGCAATCAATATGGTCCTTGCAGGTTCGCGTTGCCGCGAAGCGCAACGGCATCGCATCGGCGGGGAGGTTTTCGCTGAGATGGGTCGCGATGTGCGACAGGAGCCGGTCGCTCTGGCTTGGCAGGGGGATCTGTATCTGCTCCTCATAGAGCTTCATCGACCAATCCCTCCTCGGTGTCGCTGCGTCGCGAGATGTCGCTGATCGACCCCTCGCCGGTCATATGATTGATATCGGCGAAGTCCTTGAAGCCAGAGGCCCGGCGCAGCATGACAGAACCGTCGCCCATTTCCAGGTAGATGTTCGGCAAGGGTTGGCCATTAAACATGTGCGCCTTGACCAGGGAGTAAGCGCCCATCCCTGAGAACAGCACGCGCGAGCCGATCGCGAGCGGCTCGGCGAACCGGTAGGTGCCGAACAGATCGCCGGCGAGGCATGTGCTTCCGGCGAGCATATAACTAAAGCCTTCGCCCGCATGGAGATCATCGCGGTGGCCAAGGACATCGGGCTCGATGCCGGGCAGGTCGCTGTACTCGAACACCTCGGGCATGTGGTTGACTGACGTATCGAGCACGGCCACGGTCCCATCGTCGGAGTCGATGAGATCGACCACGCTCGCCACAAAGTCTCCGCCGTAGCGTACGAGGGCCGCGCCGGGCTCGATATAGATGTCCTGAATTGCAGTGGTCGACCTGAGCAATGCCGTTGCCTCGATGAGTTGCTCGGCTGCGTGGGGGGCGCGCCAACCGTACCCGCCGCCCAGATTAATCCAGCTGATCTGTGCCAAGATGTGAGGAATCTCACATTGCAGCCGCTCAATGGTCGGCTTGAGGCTGGAGAAGTCGTCCGACTCGCAGGTGTTGTGGAAGTGTATCCCGGAAATGCCGGGAGGAAGCGCCTTGAGCCGTCTCAGGTTGCTGGCAGGCTCGCCGAGCTTCGAGCCCTTGCGGCATGGATCATAGCGATCGTCGCAAATCCATGAGATCTGCGGATTGATGCGCAGGCCCTTGCGCACGCCGAAGAAATAATCATTGAGGCGGGCGCTCTGCGGCAGGGAGTTGAAGCAAACGGCATCGCAATGCCTGGCGAGCTCCGCGCAATCGCGATCCCGCAGCCCAGGGGAGGTCACCTGCACTTCGGCATGCGGCCCCACGGTCTGGCGTGCCAGCAGGACCTCGTAAAGCGAGCTGGCGGAGAAGCCTGCCAGATGCGGGACCATGAGGCGCAGCACGTCGGGAAGAATGAGCGCTTTCAGCGAGTAGAGCGCCCGGCAGCCGGCCAGCCCGCAGAGGCGCGCCAGCTCATCGCGGCTCGCCGTGACGGCTGCCGGCCTCACGATGAACGCGGGTGTCTCGATGGTATCGCGTGGAAATGCCGATTGGCTCCTCACGGCACGACCTCCGCTGCGGATCTGCCGGCGCGAGATACTTGCGCGCCGAACCTATCTTGCAAAGGCGGAGTGTAGGCGACGATCTGCGCGAATGTCTCCAAGTACCCGCGGCTCACCTGCTCTACGATTTCGGCCTGGTGGGCGCGGTAGGCCTCGGGCAGGCGGAACCAGGGAATGCTGGAATATTTGTGATGCAAGGCATGGTAGCCGATGTTGTGCGAAACAAAGGTATTCAAGAACCAATTCAAATCAGAGCGCGTCTTTGCTCCGCTCACCCGGTAGTGATCCCCGACCTCGGACCAGTAGTTCAGTGTTGAAAAAATGAAGGCGTAGGGGATCAGCCAGTAGAGGATCAGTTCGCGCCACAGGGAGAAGTAGGCTGCGCCGGCTATGACCGCGGCCCAGGCAGCGAGCATCAGGCGTGTTTCCCTGAGGTCGAAGTCGTAGCCGAAATCCCGTACCGTCTTGACAACATGCATGACCCCCGCGAGGCCGATTGCGGGCCGGAGGACGAGAAGCCAGAAGGCGAGGGCGCGGCTGAGTTTCCGGCTGGGGGGCGGTAGGCCCCAACCCTGGTAGTCCTCCCAGATGCTGTTCTCCGAATCGGCAATGTCGAGTTCGTGGTGAAGCTTGTTGTGGAACCGGCGATAGGCAGCGAGGGACGTGAACACCGGCCAAGCGAGGATCGCACCAAGGAGGTCGTTGACGGACTTCGAGTTGGAGAGGTGCCAGTGCGACGCCTCGTGCAACAACGCCTCACCAAGCGCGTACTGACGCGTACCAATAACCAGGATGGTGAGCGCCTTTACCGGCCAGCCGGTGTCCGACACGGCGACGGCAATCGCTCCCGCAATGATCGCGTACTCAGCCGCGATCGTAACCAAAGCGCGCACCGTTGAACGACGCGTGAAGCGGGACATTTGCGCACCACCCTCCGTTAGCGAACTCGCCCTCCGAGATGGCAACGGGCACGGCATGCAAACCGAATCTAAGCCCAATCAGGGGGCAAGGCCCAAAATCTTACGGGCCTGCCTCAGGTCATGATCCTTGCCCGTGTCGACCATCCGCTCCAGGAGGGGGCGAAGCTCGTGGGGGCCGCAGAGGTTGTTCTTGCACATGCTGAGCGTCGTTCTTAGTTCGAACGCGACGCTCCCTTGACGCCGTGCGACTTCAAGCGACCGCGCGTAGCAGGCCGCCGCACCAGAGGGATCGATGGCCGCGCGAAGGTCGCCCTCAACGCGCCATCGCTCCGCCGCATAGAACGTCTCCTCGGCAAGCTCGTGCGCCTCGCGCATGGTCGCCAGTCCCTCGTCGACATTGCCGACTAGCAAGTGCACCTCGGCGAGCCAAGGCAAAAAGCAGCTCAGGCAGATGTCGGCCTCGGGAGCGCGCACCTTCTCGATGCCTCGCGACGCCTCTTCAATGGCTGCAGCGGGATTAGGCCCGGAGCTTATCGCCCAGCCATGGATTACCTGCGCCAACCCGCCATAGAAGTCGAAGCCACCCTCCTCGCAGCTCCTGATGGCGCGTGACGCCCACTTTTTGGCTTGAGGAGCGCTGCGCATTAGCGCGTAGAGCCAACTCGCGTAGAACTCCGCCTGCGCCAAGGAATAGGCGTGCCGGAGCTTGCGGGCGAGCTTAAGGGCCTGCGCGCCATCGGCAAGCGACAGATCGGGCCGGCCCAAGATCCAAAGTGACAGGCCCCGATAGATGAGGCAAAGGACCTTGGGATCGTCACCGATTCCGCCGATCAGGCGAGGATGGTCCTCAACTCTGTAATGCTCGATGCTCTCGTTGGCGTGGTCGCAGCACTTTGCGAACGCGCCGACATAGAAGCTGATCTCTGACAGGATACGATGACCGTGCACCAATTGGTCGGCGGATTTCGTGCGTTCCGCCATGTCGAGGCATGCTCGACCATGCTCCAAGGCTTCGTCGAGTTTGCCATTTACGTAGAGGGAATTAGCAAGACCCAAATGGGCCATAAACTGATCGTTCTCACGGTTCAGGATATTCGACAGCTCGAGTATTCGGGCAAAGTTGCTCTGAGTTACCTGGGCCGAACAGCCCTCGATCGCGGACTCGGCGCCGCTCGCCTTCAGCCGCAGCGACAGCTCAATATTGGCGGCGGCCGGTTGGTCTTTGATTTGATCGAGCAATTCGATAGCTCTGTGGAAGTGGCCAAAAGCCTCTTTCAGGGCCGATCGCATTGTCGCATGCTCGCACGCAGCGGACCAGTATTCGATCGCACGCTCGGCATCACCGGCCTCGGTCCAGTGGTGGGCGACGAATTCAGGCATCTGACCCGCAATCTCCGGATGCGACGCACACAAAGTGTTGGCGATATGCTTGTGAAGTTGCAGGCGCGTGCTCCGCAGCATGCTTTGGTAGACGGCATCCCGGAGCAACTCATGTCTGAACGTATGCGGCATAAGCCCGGCAGCATTCGATTCGCTGATGAAGTGGTGCTCGACGAGTTCGATGAACGCTTGCTCGAAATCGTCCGGCGCGAACCGGCAGACGCTCCGCAGCAGGCTGAGTGAAAACCCCGACCCGACCGCAGAGGCGATCTGCGCGAGAGCCTTGGCTCCTGGCGACAGACGGTCCAACCTATCGCGCATGAACATCTCGAGATTGACGGGCATTTCTTGCTCGGAACTGAACGCTTGCACAGCGTCCTCCGCGCTCAACGAATTGCCTTGGGCTGCCAGCTTGTCGCGGACGAAGTAGGCGATTTCCTCGAGATAGAAGGGAAGGCGATCTGGCTCGGCGCGCTTGACGATCGCCGCTGCCAACGAGGCAGGGCAATGCATGCCTTCGAAGGCGTTGACAATAATCGCCGAACTATCCTCCTCGCTGAGTGGTCCCAAACGATAGACCGCCACATTCGCCTTGCCTTCAAAGGCCGCGATCGCGCCTTCTTCGACGGGGCTTGGCCGCGAAGTAACCAGTACGAATAACGGCAGGTCCGTCACCAGTTGGAAGACGGCCTCGAGAAGCTCGAGAGATGTGGGATCGATCCACTGAACATCCTCGATCATCAACAGGCAAGGGCGCCTCGCGGCCACGCGCTTCAGCTGTTGGAGCATCAGCTGAAGCGTAGCCTCCCTGAGGTCGTCCCGTTTGCGATTGCCTTCGGCGCCTCGGCCGACCTGAATATCGAGTACGTACTCACAGAGCTCGTCACCGGTAGCGGAAGTGTCCGCCGAGCTGGCGAGGAGTTTGCGCAGCTTTGCAATCTGCGTCGCAGGCTGGTCGTGATGGCGGATACGTGCGTCGCGCCGAAGCCGGTCCAAGAGCGGATAGAGAGGGCTGCTTCGGTAGGGCTGCGAGCATTGGTAGGTTAAGACGGTACCACCCTGCTCAGCTGCGAAATGACTGAGAGCCAGTGCCAATCGCGATTTGCCAATACCAGCAGAACCCACGAGAAAGCCAACCTGGCCGTGCCCCTCGCACGCGAGCAGCCACTGCTTGCGCAGCTCTGCCAATTCGGTATGGCGCCCGACGAGTGGCCGGGACCGAGCAGCATTTCGGGCTGCAAATTTGGTCAGCCCCGATTGCGGCGCTCCGAGAACGAATGCTTCGACCTTACCTTCGATGCCTTCGAGCAATTGCGGCTCGAGTGCATCGAATTGGAATGAGCGCCCTAATCGGTCCCTGGTCGCTCTGTCTATGACGATTGCGTCAGGCGGACAAATGCGCTTCAGGCGAGCTGCGAGATTGAGGGGATTCCCGGCCGCCCTGACCTGTTGCTTGTTTGGGACGACCACCATGAGGCCGGAGGCTATTGTCAAACGGAACCGGAGGTTCCAGCCAGCCGGGAGGGGTAGCTTGAGCTGCTTTGCCTTCTGCATGATGGCGAAGGCAGCATGCGCGGCCCGGGCCACGGGGTCGCCCTCATTGCCCAAGCCGAACAGATACCATGCACCATCACCTTCCACATCTCCGTATTGGAAGCCACCATGGCTCTTCAGAAGCGTCGCGAACTCGGCGTGTATGGAACTCTGAATTTCGAGCCACGATTCTGGATCACCGAGGAGATTCGACAAGGCGACCGACTCGACGAGGTCGTAATACAGGATCGTGAGTTGTTTGCGCTCACCGGCCCCGACCAGCAACTGAATAGAATCAACAGCCTCTTGCGGACTCATGGGCGCTTGCGGACTCATCGGCGCTCTAAGATATGCTGAATTGCTAGTTTGAACCCGCCACGCCCCGCTCGCAAGGGGTGGTCGGTACAAGGACACGCGTGCAGCGGCTCGCTGTTTAGTTTTGTGAGATCGGAGACCAGGACAAATCCTATTTTCCTAAAATGCCGGTCTACCGGACTATCGCCGGTTGGCCGCGGCGCCGGATCCACTCGGCAAGCAAGACGAGGAAAAGCGTACCCATCATCATCAGGACGGCGAATGCGATCATCATCGGTAGTCGATGGGCAAAACGCAGTTGGCCGAGGAGATAGACGGGAAAGGTCGGATCACTTCCAGCAAGGAACAGGGCTAGAGCAACCTCATCGAGCGACACCGTGAATGCTACGAGCCAAGCGGCCAGCATTGACGGGGCAATGAGCGGTAACACGATGTTGAAGATGACCCTAGCATAGGGCGCACCAAGGTCCATGGCCGCTTCTTCAAGGACAGGATCGAAACCGGCCAGGCGAGCCGAGACGATCAAGATCACGTAAGGCAAGGCCACCACACTGTGACCGATAGCGACCGTCCACAGTGAACGATCAACGCCGGCAGCAAGAAACATCACCAATAGGGCCACGGCAAGAATGATGGCGGGTACGACCAACGGAAGCATGGCTAGCGCGAACAGAAATCTGTCGCCGCGAAAGTTAAACCGCGTATGGAGCAGCGCAATCGCGGTCCCCAACGCCGTCGCCCCGCAACTGCTTACCGCCGCGACGATAATGCTGTTGCGCGCACTGCCGAGCGCCTCGGGGTATTGGAATAGCTGCTCGTACCATTGAAGTGTTAGGCCCTGGAGCGGAAAGGACATTCCGGTCCCGGCATTAAACGAGAACAGAAATAGGACTGCTAGCGGCAGATACAGCAGCGCGATCACCCCGACAAAATATCCGGTCAGCGGGAGAGAGCGCCCCCGTGCACGGGTGGCAGCCCGTCCTTGGGTCATCCGAACAGGCTTCAGATTAACGAGACGTGCGGCGAGGGCGACCAGCAAAAGTGTTACGACCAGCATTACCACGGACAGGGCCGCGCCCCGCGGCCAATTGGCGGCCTTGGTGAAAAAATCTTGGATGATATTGCCGTACATGGTGCCGCGACTTCCGCCCACCAGCAGCGGCGTAACGTATTCACCCACGGTCGGGATGAACACCATGAAAAAGGCTGCAAGCACACCGGGTAGGCTGAGTGGGAGGGTGATTGTTCGGAAGCACCGCCAAGCGGAGGCGCCTAGATCAAGTGCCGCCTCGACCAATTCGGGCTCGATGCGTTGCAATGCTGCGGCAACAGGCAGGGCCGCGAAGGGGATCCAGACGTAGATAAGCGTGATGACCACTGCACTGCGGCTATAAAGGAGACCACCTATTGGCTCGGCGATGACCCCAAAATATAGGAGCAGCCAATTGATAGGTCCGTCCAAGCCCAGCAGAAATTTCCAGCTCATTACTCGCAGCAGGAAACTGGTCCAAAACGGAATAAGGAGTAGCAATAGGCAGAGCCCTGCGGCGCGCCCAGCGCGGAACACAAGAAAGTAGGCGACGGGATATGCCAAGGCGACTGCCAGCACGGCCACGCCGAAGGCCATAGCGATGGAGATGCCCAGAAGTCGCCAGTAGCTGTCAATCGCGAATATTGTTTGGTACTGCTTTAGCGTTGGCGTCCATAGACCAAACAGTTCGCCCTGCATGTCGGCGCGGAAGCTGAGCGCAAACGTGAGAATAAGTGGAACTATGAAAAACAGCCCGAGCCAGATGTAGGGCGGCAAGGACAAGGCCCACAACGTTGCCCGTGGCTTAACCACAAGAAGCCTCTCGCTTGCTTCCGAATCGCCAAGAGGAAGATAGCGCTACGGTCTTCTGTCTTGCGATCTAAGGCGCGGCTTTAACCTGAGTCCAAATATCAGTCCATTCGCCGCGCTGCTTTTCGGTAAGCTCCGATGGAAACTTGGTCCGCTGCAACACGCTCGGATCGGCGAGGGATAGCTCCTTGAGCGTTGGATTGGAATTGCTGCTCCAGACCTCTTGATTGGCGACCCCGTAGCTGAGTTCATCGATTACGTTATTGGCGGTCGCCGCTGAAAGCTTCTCGTCCAAAAATTTCAGCGCAAGCTCATAGTTCTTTGTGCCCTTGCGAATACCATAAACGCCGACCCAGGAGGTGCGACCTTCTTTTGGATTGGCGTACGCGACCTTTACATCCGGCATGTCCTTCAGCGCGGCGTAAGCTGATGGCCAGGCGTAAGCCACCCAAACATCGCCATCGGCCATCTCTCTGACCAATTTCGACTCATCTTCCCAGTAATCGAGGTTTAAGTTTTTCTGTTTGATCCACTCGTCTCTGATGTCTCGAAGCTGTTCGGGTGTGATATTGGTTTCGTCGTAGTCGTGAATGTAGGAAGAGATCTCCACGGCGGATTGCCCGTCGTCGAACATGGAGATATGTCCCTTGTACTGCGGATCGAGCAGCGCCGACCAAGAGTCGATCGTGCCTTCTACCTTGTCGGTTCGATAGAGGATGGATGAGAAACCCACATCCCAGGGGATGAAATACTGCTTGCCATTGAACCGGCCAATGGCCTTGAGGCTTTCGGGGATCTTGTCCCAGTTCGCGAGTTTGGTGACATCAATCTCTTCGACTAGTCCCTCATCAACGTAGCGCTTCAACCAACTCGTATACGGATGAATAATGTCGGCTTGATTGCCGGCTTTGATCGCGCCGTATATAGCTGCATCGGACGGCTGGATCTCGAAGCGCACTGTGACATCGGGATGCTTTTTCTTGAAGTCTATCCAGAAATCCTCTTCGTCGAAACCGGGCCAATCGAGCACAGTAAGTTGACCACCGGTCCCTGCGACCGCTGGATCGATGCCATACAACGTACTAGATGACACAGCGAGCACGAACAGTAGGACCGCGGCCGATAGACGAAATGCTGTTTTCATTTGACCCTCCACCGGGACGAAACTGCGATGTCTGTCCGCTGAGGCGCAGTGCTGCGCCAGGGATGAGGTGCGCGTATCTCTAGTTCCAATGTACTCCACCTGTTTTAGGATTGACAGGCTGGCCAAGCGGCTTGGGTAAACTCCACGCTTGGTTGTCCCCTCTGTAGCTCCGACCAAGGAGAAGAAAAGGGGTACAGAAGACCGGAAAACGGTAAACACCGAAGATCCGGCGCCTCACCGTCTCGTCCTCGGTTGCCGCCTCGATGACAAGATCTCCATCGGCGAAACTTGGAAGTTCTCTGCAGAGCTGATGCGTGACAACGCCTGTGCCCCATGTAGACGATGGGCGCAGCGAGCACCGGGGAGACCTGTTCGCCTATCTGTCGAGTAGCAATGGGTGTAGCTCTTTCAAGACGCCGACCGCCCAGCGCGGATGGCGTTTGGCGCACATGCGCCCTTCGACATGGCCGTCGAAGCCTCTATGATCTTGCAGTTGGGCATCGTGCTCTTGACGCCTGGCAAAGACGGTCCAATTCCGAGCTGAAGCCAGGCCGAGTTTTCCAATTCGCGCCGGCTGCCGGCCCGATTTCGGACTTGGGGCAAAGTCGTGTATTCAAGCCTGACTATCACAAGAAATTCTTGGACGAAGGCGATGAGTGGGCGCGACACGAGCATCATTCCAAGCGCGTTGGCGTGGCTCGCCGAAGGGCGGCGCGTGGCGCTTGCCACGGTCATGCAGACTTGGGGCTCGGCACCGCAACCCGTCGGCAGCCAGCTCGCCGTCGACGGACAGGGCAATTTCCTGGGCTCGGTTTCGGGCGGGTGCGTAGAAGCTGAAGTGATCGCCGAGGCCGCAGAGGTGCTGCTGTCGGCCAAGCCAAAGATCCTCCAATTCGGCGTCGCGGATACCACCGCCTGGAAGATCGGACTTGCCTGCGGTGGCACCATCCGCATCCTGCTCGAGCCGTTGAGCAAGGAAGACGGCGAGGGGGCGGGAGTCCTGTGCCGGCTCGCGAGCGACATCGAGGCGCGGCGCAAGGTTGCGCTCGTGACCGAGCCTGACACCGGCCGCCAACGCCTCGCTTGCGCGCCCGATGATCTCGGACCGGGTTTGGCGCCAGCCCTGGAAGAGGCTTTCCGGCACAATCGAAGCATCACGGCGCAACAAAGCGGCGGCGAAATTTTCATCAATGTCTTCAGCCCGACCGTTCGCCTCATCGTCATCGGCGGCGTGCATGTGGCGCAAGCGCTTGCCCCGATGGCGCGCGCGCTCGGTTATGACATTTTGATCGTGGATCCGCGCGCCGCTTTCGCCACCCAAGAGCGCTTCGGCGATGCTAGGATCGTGCAGGATTGGCCTGACGAGGCGCTGCCTGCTGTTGGCCTTGATGCCGCGACCGCGGTCGCGGTGCTGAGCCATGACGCCAAGATTGACGACGCGGCCCTCATTGCCGCCCTAGCCTCCGACGCCTTCTATATCGGGGCGCTGGGGAGCAAGAGGACCCATGCCGCCCGGGTGGGACGATTGAAAGCCGCCGGTCTCGCCGACGCCGACATCGCCCGCATTCATGCTCCGATCGGGCTCGATATCGGGGCGCAAGGGGCAGCCGAGATCGCGCTCTCCATCGTTGCCGAGATCGCCGCGGTTCATCGGAGCAAGGAGGGGGCGCCTTGATCGGCGCCCGCGGGAGTCCAAGCATCGCCGGTATCGTGCTCGCCGCCGGCCGCTCCTCGCGCATGGCACCGCGCAACAAGCTGTTGGAGCCGGTCGGCGGCGAACCGATGGTCCGCCGCGTCGCCGCCGTTGCCCTTGCCGGCGGCGCCAAGCCCGTCATCGTGGTGACCGGCCATGAGGCTCAAGCTGTCGGCGCCGCGCTGCACGGACTGGACGTGACCGCGATCCTCAATCCTGAATACGCCGAAGGTCTGAGCACGTCGCTACGCGCGGGTCTGAAGGCGTTGCCGCGGGGAATTGACGGGGCGTTGATCTTGCTTGCAGACATGCCGGAGGTCGACCTGCCGGTGCTGCGCGCTCTGATGACGGCCTTCACCAGAGCCGACGCCATCTGCGTGCCGGTACACCATGGCCGGCGGGGCAATCCGATGCTGTGGGGCAGCCACTACTTCGCCGAGATGATGGGGCTTACCGGCGATGCGGGCGCCAAGTCGCTCGTGGCCCGGCACAAGGATCATCTCGTCGAAGTCAAGGTCGCGACCGGCGGCATCTTCGAAGATGTTGACGCGCCCGCCGATTTTGCCCGCCTCAAAATCCCTGACCCGCGCCACAATCGATCGGCCGCAGCCGGCTAGGCGATGTCGTCGTAGCCCAACGCGATGAGCTGGTCGACCACGCCGCCATGATCGTCGAGTACGCCCTCGTTCCAGCTTGGCGCAGCGAGATTCGCGAGCGTGAGATCCTCCGCCTGAACGTTCTCGACGACATAGGTGTGACCACCGTTGCCGACGACCTCGATGAGGAGGTCTCCGTTCGCTTCCGAGATGTGAACGCCTTTCGCCGACAGCGCGCCGAAATCAAGCACGTCCTCGGATGGCGAGAAGCCCGACACGATCTCTTGGGCGCCCCAGTTCCAGGTCACGTGGACGGTTTCGGACGCTCCGTTGCCCGGAGCGGGATCTGACGCCACGCCACCCGGATCGGATGGAGTCTCACCGGAGCCATCCTGGCCGGTCGCGCCGTCCTGGCCGACCTGGGCCAGGATCTCCTGCGCCGCGCTGCTATCCTTGATGGTGAAATTGGCGTCACTCAGCTCCGACAGGGAGACCCCTTGGAGCGTCGTCGTCTGGTTGTTGGAGGGCACGCCAAACACGACGTTGCCGTTGCTCTCATAGACGTCGATGTGGTCGGCGTCGAACCAGCCAATGTAGATGGTGTCGGTCGACGGATTGAAATCCGAGACCACGGCGTTGGTGCCCCAGTGCCAGTCGATGGCGACCGTCGCCGTCGACGCGGTGACATCCGCCGTCCCGTGCCCGTCGCTGACGCTCGTGCTCCCCGTCCCGGTGCCGGTGCCGCCTGTCCCTGTGCCCGTATCGCCAGTGTCGGTCCCCGTATTGCCGGTGTCGGTTCCGGTATCGCCCGTCTCGGTTCCCGTATCGCCGGTGTCGGTTCCGGTGTCAGAGCTGCCGTCACCAACCTGGGCCAGGATCTCCTGCGCGGCGGTGCTGTCCAGAATGGTGAAGTTTGCCGCGCTCAGATCGTGAAGACTGATGCCCTGCAGCGTCGTGGTCTGATTGTTCGACGGCACGGCAAAGATGACGCTGCCGTTGCTCTCATAGACATTGATCTGGTCGGCGTTGAACCAATCGACAAAGACCGTATCCGTCGATGGATCGAAATCCGTAACGACCTTGTTGGTGCCCCAGGCCCAGGTAATGACCACATCGGCGGTATCGGAGGTGACATCAGCCGTGCCATTGCCGGTTCCCACGTCGCCTGGCGTACCGAGCCCCTCGTCTCCGGTCAAACGCGTCTCGTAGTAGTCGATCAGATCGGCGGCGCTTGGCGCGTCATAGCCACCGAACTGCTCCATATATTGCAGGATCGATGTTCCGTATTCATCGTTGCTCAGAGTGCCGCTAAGCAGCAGGTCGACCGTTGCCGGCGATCCGCGCAAATGGGCCGAGGCAAGAATGCCGGTGAGCGTCACGGTGACGCCGTCGATGGTCGTGCCGATATAGTCGTCGAGGCTCTTGCCGGCGGCGGCGAGGCCATCTTCGATGATGCCGAGATTGTGCCCAAACTCCTCCTCGATAGCGACGTCCTGAGCTGCCTTGGTCATGAAGTCTTCGAGCGAATTGACGCCGTTCTTGCCGGTCCACGTCCCGTCCCACGTGTTGGTCGCGGCGCCATTGCCGTAATAGAAATCGTCATCGTAGTAGCCGAGGTCGATCAGCAACGCCTCGCCGAATTGGTAGCCGACGAAGCCGTAGGAGTTCATGGACCGGTAAGCCATGGTCTCCCACTCAGCGTCCGTGAGTTGGCTCCAGCTTGTGTAGTTGGAAAAGAACTCCTCGACGGAACCGCCGGCCCAACTGTCGAGCTGCGCGTCCGTTATGATGCCCGCATCATAGCGAGGCCTGTCCCAGCCCGACTCGAACGCCAAGAGTGAGGAGAGAAAGTCGCTAAAGGTGTCTGTCATTGGTCCATCCCCTGTTTCCCCATCCCCACGTGGCTATACCTGAAAACTCAAACCAAGCAGAAGTGTGATCACACCAAGAACAACTTGGGTGAATTGCAACGCTACATTGCTCAATGTAAAAATATGTTGCTGAAATGAGGCACTCTAACGGAGCTATTCCTTCATCTATGCTCTCCTAACCATCGCGGAAAGCGCGCATCACCTGATCGGACAGCGGCTTGAGCAAGTAAGAGAGGACGGTGCGGTCTTCGGTCCGAATGAAAACCTCGACCGGCATGCCGGGAATGATCTTGAGCGTTCCGAGCCGGCCGATCTCCTCATCGGAAGCGAGGATGCGGACGGTGTAGTAGCGTTGGCCCGTGCGCTTGTCCTCGGTCAGGTCCGGTGAGATCCGACTGAGCGTGCCGTTCAACTGCGGCGTCGTCCGCTGATTGAAGGCGGAAAAGCGCAAGAATGCCGCCTGGCCGTGATGAAGCTGATCGATGTCCGTGGGCGACACCCTGGCCTCGACACTCAGGGCATCATTGTCCGGGACAATAAGCATGATGGTCTCTCCGGCATGGATCACCCCTCCGACCGTGTGAACGGCAAGCTCGTGAACGAGACCGGCCCGGGGAGCGCGGATATCGATCCGTTTGAGAAGATCCTCGGCGGCGATCTTCTTCTCGCTGAGCTCGGCGATTTTTCCGCGCACCTCCGAAAGCTCCTCGGCGACTTTGCTGCGTGTATCCTCGTCGACCTGGACAATTTGCAACTCGACCTCTGAGATTTTGCCGCTGGCCGAGGCTTTCGACGCGATAAGCTGACCGCGCTCGCCTTCGAGCCGCGCCGCGTCGCGCTTGAGGGCGGTAACACGGGTCAATGGGATGAGCTTCTTCTCCCAGAGACCGAGCACGCCTTTCAGCTCTTCGTGGATGAGGTCGATCTCCTCGGTCTTGGCTGCGGTCTGCTCAGTAAGTCCGCCGATCTCCTCGCGGAGCTGGGACACGCGCTCATGCAGTTGCGCTTTTTGCCCTTTGCGCGCCTCCAACCGGAACAAGAACAGCTTGCGCTCACCCTCGATGAGATGCGCGACCTCGGGGTTCGTTGCCGCCCGGGCGACCAAATCTTCCGGGAAGGTGACGGCTTCGGCGCCTTCCCTTTCGGCATCGAGCCTCGCGCGCCGGGCATAGAGCTCATCGAGGCTCTTTGTGATGACACCGAGATTGGCCTTAGTCTGTGTTGCATCGAGGCGAACCACCACGTCTCCGGCTTCAACGTGATCGCCGTCACGCACATTCAGTTCTCCGACGACACCGCCCTCGGGATGCTGAACCTTCTTGACGTCGGACTCGACGACGACGAAACCCTGCGCGATCACGGCGCCGGCAAGCTCCGTGCCCCGGGCCCAGCCGGCGATCCCGACAATAAGTATCCCGCCGAGAAACAGCCCGGCCAACAGGTGGCGCCGAATCGAGACGCGGCTTTCCGATCGGCGGAGCGCGCTCATTGGGCCGGCCTCACCACCGCAAGCGGCACCGATGGAGAGCGTGCGACGGCGCGCAGCACGTCCTCCTTCGGCCCGAGTGCACGCTGCCGGCCCTGATGCATCACCAACACCTGATCAAGGGCCGCGAGCGCGCTCGGACGGTGCGCAATCACGATGGCAATGCCGCCACGGTGCCGCACGCCGCGAAGAGCCTGGGTGAGAGCTTCTTCGCCCGCGTTGTCGAGATTGGAGTTTGGTTCGTCCAAAACCACGAGAAAGGGATCGCGGTAGAGCGCACGCGCCAGCGCGATGCGCTGGCGCTGGCCAGCCGACAAGGCCGCCCCCGCCTCGCCAATGCGGGTCTCATATCCCTCAGGCAGGGAGGTGATGAGCCCGTGCGCGCCTGCAGCGCTCGCCGCGGCAATCACCGCCTGGGGATCAAGGGCGGTTTCGAAGCGGCTGATATTTTCGGCAACGGTGCCGTCGAAGAGTTCGACATCCTGCGGCAGGTAACCGATGTGACGGCCGAGCGCTTCCGGCGCCCATTGGTCGAGCCCAGCGCCATCCAGTCTGATTTTGCCGCCTGCGGGCTCCCAGACGCCGACGATCAGGCGAGCCAAGGTCGATTTGCCAGAGCCGCTGGGGCCGATGATGCCGAGACCGTCGCCTCGGGTAAGATCGAAGGAAACATCCTGGAGAATTCTGCGGGATTGGCCCGGCGCGCTCGCGCTGATGGCGCGGACAGCCAAGGACTCGTTCGGTTTTGGAAGCGGCAACGGGAGGCGACGCTCGGGTAGAAGGGCCAGGAGCTGATCCAGCCGCTTGCGCGCCTCACGTGCACCAACGAATCCCTTCCAGTTGCTGATCACGAGGTCAACAGGCGCCAATGCGCGCGACGTCAGAATCGAGCTGGCGATAATCACGCCGGCGCTTGCTTCTTGCATGATGACCAAGTAGGCGCCGAGCCCGAGAATCACGGATTGCAGAAACAATCTGATGACCCGAGAGAAGGCGGAGAGCGCCGATGAACGATCGGAGGCTTGCCCCTGGCTTCGCAGGTATTCCGCGTTGATCGCCGCGAAGCGCGCCTCCATGTAAGGCGCCATGCCCATAGCATGCAGCGCCTCTGCGTTGCGGCGGCTCGCCTCGAGCAGACTGTCCCGCGCCGCCGCGACCCGAATGGCTGCCTTGGCGTGAGCCCTGGTCGCAATCTCCGCCGAAAAGGTCAGGATCGCGAGAACCGTCGCACCACCGGCAGCAGCCAGTCCAATCAGCGGGTGAAACAGGAAACACACGCCGACATAGAGCGGGATCCAAGGCAGATCGAACAGCGCGCCGGGGCCCGGGCCGGAGAGAAAGGTCCGGATGCGATCGAGATCGCGGATCGGCTGCAGTCCGTGGTCACCGCGGCTCTTCAGCGGCAGGCGGACAATGGCGTCATAGGACCGGCACGAGAGGTCTTCGTCGATTGTGTTGCCGATGCGCCGTAGCACGCGGGCGCGGATCGCATCCAGAATCCCCTGGAACGCGTAGAGGCAGACGGTCAGGACCGCGAGGCCAACAAGCGTCGGCAGGCTGCGGCTAGGCAGAACACGATCATAGACCTGCAGCATGAAAAGGGGCCCGGTCAGCATCAGCAAGTTGATCAAACCGCTGAACAGCCCGATACAGGCAAAAGCGCCCCGGCTTTTTCGCAGCGCATAACTCAGCTCTGAGCGCGCTGCCGGCGCTTCCGTCGCGGCCTTTCCCACCAATGCATCTCCCACCCGAGAAGCCGCGTGATGCGGACTACTCGTTCGTCGCTGCGCACGAGAAGCCACGATCCGGTCCGGATGTGATCCGGGCTTGGATTGGCTTCACAAACTTAGAATGTCCGACGTGCGCAGGTTCTCTGGGGGAAACGCCTTCGAGCAAGATCGTGTCGCAGGCATGGACCCAGGCCGCCCCTGGTTGCCGCAAGGTGGCGGCGGGTGGTGACGATTTAGTGGAGGAAACGGTACTTCGTTGTGGCGTCAACGAGGCCGAAGCTTGGCGCATTAAGCATCTGGGAGGACTGTTCGCCTAGTCTGTGGCGAAGGAGTGGTCGCTCATATCCATCTGCCGCCGCACTGAACCGCGCTTCACTTAACGTTGCCTCCGCGGCTGCAGCCACCAAGGAAATGTCCGATCCCGGCTTACTCTGGCGGTAGGTGCTGACGCACACGATCCGCAAACCGCATGAGCGGACGGACCAGCGGATAGGTCCAGCGCTTCTCGATCAGCAGGTCGTGGATAACCAGAACATCGATGTCAGTGCCGAGGAAACACCTCATGGCGTCCATCGGAGTCTCCACGATCGGCTCGCCGCGAACGTTGAACGAGGTGTTGAGGAGAACCGGAACGCCGGTCCGCTCGGCGAAGGCCTCGATCAGGGCATGAAAAGCCGGATTGCTCTCGCGGTCTACGGTCTGGAGGCGCGCCGAGCCGTCGACATGGACGATCGCGGGCACGCGCGCCCGCCATTCCGGACGCACGTTCGCGGACAGCAGCATGAAGGGCGACGCGAGGTCGCCTTCGAAAATCTCGTGGCTGCGTTCGGCAAGCACCGCAGGTGCGAACGGCCGGAAGCTCTGGCGATGCTTCACGCGGGCATTGAGGAGATCCTTCATTGCTGGACCACGCGAGTCGGCGAGGATGCTGCGGTTGCCGAGTGCCCTCGGACCGAACTCGGAACCGCCCTGGAACCAGCCGACGATTTTTCCCTCGGCGAGACGCTCTGCGGTCGCCGCGGCGATGTCGGCAACCCGCTCGTGACGCGTGACCATTCGGGCAGGCCACGATGCAATCGCCCTTTCCTCATCCTCGCGGCCATAGCGGCGTCCGAGATAGGCATGACGCATGACGTAGCCGCGCTTCTGGTGGCGAAGCGCGAGATGACCGTAATAGGCGCAGCCGATGGCAATCCCATCGTCCCCCGCGGCCGGCTGAATCCACACGTTCTCGAACGGCCCCTCGCGCACGATGCGGCCGTTGGCGACGCAGTTCAGCGCGACGCCGCCGGCGATGCAGAGATTCTTTGCGCCCGTCGCCTCATGCAGCCAGCGTGCACGCTCGAGGAGCACGCGCTCCGTGTCGTCCTGAACCTGCCATGACAGGTCCTGCCAATGTTCGAGCGACGGACTTTTCTCCCAGGCCGACTCGCTGGCGCCGCCCAGCCACGGACGGTTCATATCAGTCGTCCATTCCGGAACGTGCAGGATTCCGTTCTCGAAGTGAGCCAGCGACGCTGTTCGACCGCGACCGGGGCGCCCAAACGCTGCCAGCCCCATGACCTCGCCGCACTTGTTCCAGTGACCGAAGACGTAGCGCGACACCCGGCTATAAACCGCGCCGAGACCCGGCATCATGAAGAACTCATCATTGAGAAAGCCGGGGACAGGCTCCATCCAAACCTTCTTGAGCGTCTCGATCTTCGCGCCGTCGAAGCGGTAGTAGCTTTCTGATTCGCGCGCCAAAGGAGTGGCATTGTCCTCCGGCGGCATCGGTTCCATGACGTCCTCGCGATAGCCACCGACGCCATCAACGACCATGATGACGCCGTCATCGAACGGCGAGGCGGCAAAAGCGCTGTAAGCGTGGGCCAGGTGATGGGAGATATCGGCGATGCGGTCGGAATCGGACAAATAGAGCGGATATCCGGTGGCGACGGCACGCTCGCTGTTGCTCAGAAACGTCGGCCAGTCACGATAAACCAGACGTTGCTCGATCTTATTGACCGGCATGACGTAGCAATTGCGAACGACGAGTTGCACGTCGTCCAGGCCAATCCCCGCCGCTGCCAGGCAATAATCAACCACGCCACCGTAGAAGCCGGTGTCATGCTTGTACCGGGTCAGTCGCTCCTTATTGATGGCAACGACGATCTCGCCATTGCGCAACAGGCAGGCGCTAACATCGTGATCGTAAGCGTTAATTCCCAGGATGTAGAGATCGTCATTTGCCATAGCTCAACTCAAGAAGCCTGTTATCGCGGAAGTTTTCGTCCTGAGGGCGCACGCTAACCGGAAACTCTTTAGAATGCATAATCCACATTTTTTGTTGTCATAGATTCATTTCGCTTTGTCATCCCTAGCGCCGCGGGCTAGTGTTGTGGCGCTTTTATATCGAGCCAAGCCCGCCGGACGGTCGAAGCTAGGGAGCGTCGCAATGAATAGCATTTTGTCTTCCACACTTGCTGCGCTGAGATTCAAGCACAGTGAAACGGCGATCCGAACGCCCGATCCGGAAGCGGCCAACCTTCAGCGTCGCCGCGTGGGTTTCCGCATGTTGGCGTTTGCGATCTTTGCCGCGTTGTTGGGCCTCGCACCTTCCGCACAGGCGCAATGGCAAGGCCGCGGTCCAGAGCGTAGTGGAGAGCGCGGCCCAGACCGTGGTCCAAACAACGGCTGCGATCGCGGCGACAGAGGTCCGGACCGTGGCTGCCCGGCGCGGCCGCCTGAAAACCCGCCGCCGCCGCAACAGTAAGACAACGCGCTGTGGTCGCGCCGCCCTCTTGCGGGGGCGGTGGACCTAGAGTTCGGATGTAGAGGGGCAGGCGCGATTCGCGCTTGCTCTTTCGCGCCGAGGGAATTCGGCTGCAGGAAATTCGATGACCGGAACGGAAACCCGCGTCTTTGCTTGGCTATTTTGCGTATTCATCGTGATGTCGCCTCTCGCCGGGCAGGCAGCGCAGGGAGCGGACGCCCAGGAGAAACAGGCCGCGTCAAACTCCAGTCAAGACTGGCGCGTGAAGTTGAGTTTGCCCGGCCCGGATCACGAGCGGCTGAATGCGCTTATCGGGGAGTGGAATACCGCGATCAAATTTTGGAGGCGCCCCGACGACGAGGCGGTTGAGCTGACGGGGAGTGTCACCTGCCGGTGGGCTCTCGGCGGTCGCTTTATCGAAGAGCAAGCTGAGGACATGCCCCCTCAGGAGGGCGGCTTCCAGAGCCTTGGTTATCTCGGCTACAACCGCAAGACCGAACTTTACGAGCGGTTCTGGATGACCAATACCTCGACCGGCATGTTCTCTGAGCGTGGCCGATACGATCCTGATTCCAATCTGATCCGGACACGGGGCTCCGAGATCGATCCTGACTCTGGAGTCGTCATCTTGACCACCTCCGAGTTGAAGATCGAATCGCCCAGTCGGCATAGCTTGACCGCCTATGCGACGGGAGCCGACGGCGTTCGGTGGAAACAGCTAGAGATAATTTACAGCAAGAAATGACGGTTCGGGCAGACAACTCTCAAGCCGAAAGCGTGGCGGGACCCTTCGCTCCCCTGTCTCTGACCGGCTGAGCGAAGGCTCGCGAGAAACGTGGCCGAAACAACATCAACGCGACGCACGAGCGGCATTGGCGGCAAAGTGGGCTTTGCCGTCTACCTGATTGTCACGGTGGTGTTGCTGTTCGAGCTCGTGCTGCGCGGATACTTTGCTCTGCAGATCGGGCCTCGGGTGCTTGCCTACGGGACGCCCTGGTATCGGAACGCATTCGGCGAAACTCGGAAGGAACAGCTGATCAAGCAGTACGATCGGGAGCTTGCCGGCTGGGACCACAACGAAGACACGCTGAACACGGTGTCGCAGCACAACAATGAGAAGGGCGGCTATTTCAAGTTCTTTCCGAACGAGAAGAAATACATCAAGGATATCGACAGCGGCGAGATCTTTCCCGTCACCATCAACAGCCATGGATTTCGCGGCAAGGAATTCTCTGTTGCAAAGCCCGACGACGTCATCAGGGTGCTGACGCTCGGCGCATCATCGACGTTCGGGTTCTACAACAAAGATAACGAAACCTATCCCTATCTGCTGGAGCAGCGGCTGAACAAGCTTTGCCATGGGCCGAAGCGCTTCGAGGTCATCAACTTCGCGATTCCCGACGCCCGTGCTGAGCAAATCCGCTCGATGTTTGTGGCTGAGGGCCTCGCTCTCGATCCCGATGTCATTACGTTCTACGAGGGAAGGAACGACAGCGCCCGTATCCGGCCCATGGATTTTCGACAGACTCACAGCAGCGAAGCGTCGATGGGCTGGCTGCACGGTGCATGGAATGCGATGACTCGCACTCTTGTTTCGGCGCGGTTCGTGGACGAACAGATCGCGGCCCACACTCAGGTCGCGGCGGATCAGGCTCTTGAGTCGCTGCGCACCGCCAGCGCCAGAGCAAGCAAGGGTTTTCTTGGCGACCTAGAGGAAATCCGGGAGGTGGCGGATCGCCGCCACATTCTCTTTATTGTCGCCAACCAGCAGGCTAACTCAAAATCCTGGTTCGGCATTCCTGCGGCGCAGAGGATGAGCCAGAAGGGGGTCACCTATGGCGACGAAGTGGCGAGCATCGAACATATCCTGCAACGCGGCGAACCCATATCAGGCTACGAGTTCAATTTTCTGATTCACGCCCGCCTCATGCGCGACCTCAGGACTTGGGCGGACAAGTACAAGCTCCCGTTCGTCGACGTCATCAAGCTGCTCGACCAGGAGCGGCAGCATATGGTGAGCTGGGTGCATCTCGATGCGTACGCCAACCACTTGGTCGCCGGCGCATTGGCCGACGAAATATTGCGCCGCGAATGCCCGGACCGGATGAAGCAACCTGAACAGGTGGAGGCCAGCCACCTGGGCAGTAGCCTCCCCCCCACCGGCCAGCCGTAACCCCCAATTTGCAGTCCTTTTGCTGCGCTGCACAATTTTGTTGACACGTTTTGTGCAGCGCAATATAAGGCGGCATTCAACCCACACCGGACCCCGGTTGTTAAAAGGATCCAGGAGATGCTTGAGCCATTCCAGAAGGTTACCGACGACTTCCAGAAGATGGGCAAAACCAATTATGAGGCGGTGCTTCGCTCTTACAGCGAACTCAATAAGGGCTTCCAGGCCATCGGCGCCAAGATGACGGACTATTCCAAGCGCGCGTTTGAAGACGCGACTCGCGCTTTCGAGCAGCTCGTTGGCGCCAAGTCGCTCGAGCACGCCGTCGAAATCCAATCGCAATACGCCAAGAAGGCATACGAGACTTGGGTGGCCGAGGCCTCCAAGCTTGGCGAAATGTATGTCGCCGTCGCGCGTGACGCGTACAAGCCGGTCGAAAAGGTCGTGAAGCAGAAGGTCCAGTAAGGTCCTTCTTTCTCCTCTCTCGGCCTGAAAAGGACCCGGGCGCCTCCCGGGTCCTTTTCGTTCATCCGGCTGATTCCGCCGCGGCTCATTCCTTGGGCAAGACCGTATCCGGAGGATTGGTGCCGGGCGGATTGATCGAACGAATGAAGGCAATTATCTTCCAGAGTTGATCCGAAGTTTTGATCGTCATTCCCATGGCGGGCATCGGTGCGTGCACGCTGCCGTAGCCCAGGCGCTTGTAGCCCTGCTTTTCCATATCAGCCGAGCCTACCGTTATCAGTCTGAACAGCACGTCGTCGGTGTTGCCCCAGAACCAAGCGCCTTGAGTGAGGGCCGGGCAGATACCGCCGCCGCCGGTGCCGCCGTGACACTCGTTGCATCCCGGCAGCCGGAATTGTTTGACGAGCTCCTCGTCCTTCGCCAGCTTGGCGTAGTCCGGGTAGGGACTGTGCAGTTGGCCTTTGGGCACTTTCGCGACGAGCTCGGTCGGGGGCGTCGTGTCCCCGGCCTTGCAGCACGAGGCGGCCGCGTCCGGCTGCGTTGGCGCCTCCTCGGCCGCGTGCGCGCCCCAGTATCCGCCGGCCAAGAGTGCTATGGCCAACACCAGCGCGTAGGGTTGTCGCCTTCTCTTCATGTTGGCCTCCCAGCCTGACCTTTCCCGGACGAGATCGAACTTGACGCGATAGAATTCGTAGTCGATCGACTCTGTCCGATCGAGCGCCCGCCCGTTGATGAGCTGCACCATGGTGGGTAACGAGACGCCGCCCGTCATCCCATGAGCAGGATCATATGCCCGTCCGGGTCGCGGATCGCCACGGCTTTTCCGCCGTCCTTCAAGGTCACCACGCCATGCGACACGAACATGACGCCTTCCGCCTTGAGCCGCCCGACCAGCGCATCGAGATCGTCAACCTTGTGAACCTGGCGGGCCGAGGCGACATCGTTGGCCTTGATCTCGGCGGCGCGGGTGCGGCCCTGCGGCGTCCGGTAATGCAACAGCTCCACATGGGGCGTCGTCACTTTGGCAGGCTGGAGCGCGACCACATCCACCTCGCAAGCGGTGAGCCCGTCGAGACGGTCTTGCCCTGCGCCCTGGTTCAGCGAGCGGCCGCCGACCTGAAACCCAAGCAGGCCCGTATAGAACGCGACGCTCCGGTCGACGTCCATCACCGAGATCGCGGTGTGATCGTAGCCGAGGATCCCTGATCCGGTTTGTCCTTGCCACACCGGCGAACCAACGCCCTTGGGGAAGAAGATCAGCTCGAGAGGATGCCCTTCCGGATCGCGGAACTTGAAGGCGGTGACGCTGCCGGTGTTCGGCGGAAGTAGCACGGGATCGCCTTTGGTGATCACGCCGGGAGAGCCGCGCTCAAGCCGCTGCCACACCGCGGTGATATCGGCGGTGACGAGCGCGACATGCTCGAACCACTGATCGTTCGAAGCGCGTTCGGCCGGGTAGGGGTGCCCCGGCGGATCGAACGCCACCAGCTTGAGCACATGCTGTCCTACGGTCACGTCGATGGCGCTCGCGGTGGTGTCCACGTCGAGCCCGAGCAGAGCGTTCCAGGCGGGATCGCCGAGCGTCTGCTCGGAGCTGACATCGAGCCCGAGCCGGTCGCGGTAGAAGGCGGCGGTGCCGGCGAGGTTTGCGACCGTGATGCTTACTCTGATGAGTTCCGTTACCGGCATCGATGCCGAGCCTCATTTGAAGGCGCCCGGACGAGCGCCGGCCCATGTCTTGGGATCGAGCTGAACGATTATCAGCGAGCAGGGTTCGTCACCGATCGTGCCCGAACGATGCCCAATCCGGCCTTGCGTGTCGGGCTTCGCGTTCTGGTCGCCACCAAAAGCGAGATCACCTTTACCCATCTCCACGCGCGTGCCGTCCGTCGACTCGACGAACCAGCGGCCCGACAATACCGAGATCCATTGCGGCTTCGGGTTCTCGTGCCAATCGCCATTCCAGCCGACGGGTAGGATGCAGAACAGCAGGCTGGTCTCACCGGAAAGCAGATGGTCGTTCCACTGGGAGGATGCCTTGCCCCCCATGCTCTGCCAGTCGAAGTTGGTCAACTCGCAGCGCGTCTGGTGCGTAGCGCCGCCATCGTCCGTCCACAAGTGCCAGTAGGCGATCTTCGGATCCTTCGGATCCACGCTCATTCTCGCACCGCCACGACGGCTGCAGGCTGCGTCAGCGCCGCCGCCTTCTCGATGTCGCTTGCCGTCGCCTGAATGAAACCGCTGGCGTACATCACGAAGATCAGGCCGCCGACGATGGCGAAATTCTTGAAGAAGTCCCAGATATGCGGATAGCCCTCGCTCTCAGGCGACCAGAAGCGCGGATAGGTCCAGAACGCGTGATAAACAATGCCGGTGATGACGCAATAGCCGGCAAGGATGAAAGCGGCGATGCCGTCATAAAATCCGAACACGATCATGGGCGGCGTGAACAACTCGACGATCATTGCCAGGACCAGGAGAATTGGCCCGCCAGGAAGCCAGCTCGACGTCGCCTGCTTCAGCGCGTTGTCCCAGTTGAAGAGTTTGTCGAGAAAGCTGAACGGAAAAATCCAGACAATGAAAATTCTGGCGAGCACCGGCAACGCGTCATTGACCAGCCAATCCATCGCTAGCCCTCCTCTCGACAGAGTCGCGAATTCACCAATCCTCGGCGAAGCTGGCGGAGATCACAACCCTTCCGACACCATTCTCTTTCTATAGTGTGTATAGTCTTTCAGTCGGACGAGGCGATGACGGCACGTCCCGCTTAGCGTCGTTGGTCCACGACAGGAGAGCTTCAATGGCGACCACCAAGACAGAACGTCCGGCGCCAAGGCCTGAGCATCAAGTCACCGGACGCGACTATCCGGGTGAGTGGGCGAGGCAGATCGAGTGTTATTTGGACGAGAAGCAGCGCCGCCTCGGGTTCTATGGCGGGCTATTTAGCGCATTCGTCCTCGGCGTGGTGATTACACTCGCCGTAAGACTCGCCTTGTACCCTTAGGCGTACCGCCGCCGCCGGTCCGGGACCTCACACCATCATGCGGTGATAGAGGTCGAAGATGATCCACAGCGTGCCGCCGACCATGAAGAAGATCAGCACCACGGCAAACGCCATGGCGACCAGGTTCTCACGCGGCGTGGAGCGGAAACCGATATGCAGGAAAAAGCCCAAATGGACCAGGATTTGAATGATCGCCGCGACGGCGATGATGACGATCGTGGTGAACCGGGCGAGGGCGCCCGTGGCAACGAGCGCGAACGGGATCGCCGTCAGGATCACGGCGAGCGTGAGCCCGATAAGGTAAGGCCTGATGCTGCGTTCAACCGGGAGTCCTGAAACGTCCATCACAATAATCCTGGCAAATAGACCACGGAGAAGATCGCGACCCAGATGATGTCGAGGAAGTGCCAGAAGAGGCCAAGCCGGGCGAGCCTCGAGGCGACCGGCAGGGTCAGCCCCTTGACCAAGACTTGGCCGAGCATCACGAGAATCCAAAGAATGCCGATGCTCACATGCAGCCCGTGGGTGCCGACCAGCGTGAAGAACGCCGACAGGAACCCGCTACGGTCGGGGCCGGCGCCTTGGGCGATCATGCCGCTGAACTCATGGTATTCGAGGAACAGGAAGCCGGCGCCGAGCAGCGCCGTGACGAGCAGCCACAGCAAGACGCGGGACTTGTTCTGCCGTGCCAACTCCACGGAGGCAAAGCCGAACGTGGAGCTGCTCAATAGTAGGAGAGTGGTCTCGCCGGCGGCGCGCTGAAGACTGAACAGCTCCTTGCCGCTTGGCCCCCCGGCGGTGTTGCCGACCATCACGACGTAGGTCGCGAACAGCAGCGAGAAGATGATGGCGTCGCTCATAAGATAGAGCCAGAAGCCGAACGCCTTCTCCTCGTATTCCTCGACCGGGACCGGCGTCCGGCCTACGGCAGCGCTCACGGTAGCGGCGCCCGCAGTCATGTGGAGGCCTCCGGCACGGCAGCACCAGTGAAGCCCGGCTCGTCGGCCAAAGCGCGGCGTGGCGCCTTGGCCAGCTCGGCGAAACGCGCATCCTCGATCGCTTTCACCTCGTCTGCCGACATGGTGTAGTAGGTGTCGTCATCGGAAGCGCGGATGATGATGGCGAGCGCAATGGCCGCAAGGCTCAGGATCGCCAGCCACCAGATGTACCAGATCATGGCGAACCCGAACACGAAGCCAACGCCGCCGATGAAGGGCCCGATGAAGCTGTTCCTCGGCAGCACGATGTCGACGTAGCGGTCGGGCCTCTGATAGGCGACGCCGCGCTCTTTCATGTTCCAGAAAGCGTCGATGCTCTGCACCTGCGGCAGCACGGCGAAATTGTAAGGCGCCGCCGGTGAGGAGGTCAGCCACTCAAGGGAGCGGCCGTTCCACGGATCGCCGGTCAGATCCACCAATGCCTTGCGGTCCCTGATGCTGACCACGAGCTGCACGCCAAGGCAGACGATGCCGAGGAAGATGATGAAGGCGCCAACCGCGGCGATGATCAGATGCGGCTGCCAGGCAGCGATCTCGTAATGCTCCATGCGGCGCGGCATGCCGAGCAGGCCGAGCACGTAGAGCGGCATGAAGGCGAGGTAGAAGCCGATGATCCAGCACCAGAACGACCACGCGCCCCACTTCTCGTTGAGCTTGAAGCCGAACGCCTTGGGGAACCAGAACATGTAGCCGGCCAAGTAGCCGAACAGCACGCCGGGAATGATCATGTTGTGGAAATGCGCGATCAGGAACGTGGTGTTGTGCATGAGGTAGTCGACCGGCGGCATCGCCAGCAGCACACCCGACAGACCGC
>Ga0307444_1000185_pt1 | contig 32939 bp, 32 predicted proteins | sample SalMarSW160340MG_FD_202145 | JGI IMG/M metagenome (GOLD analysis project Ga0307444, IMG submission 202145) | Salt marsh sediment microbial communities from the Plum Island Ecosystem LTER, Massachusetts, United States - SW1603-40 | ecosystem: Environmental > Aquatic > Marine > Intertidal zone >...
CCACAGGGAAAAACGGGGGAGGCATCTGCTCAGCGGGTAGGTGGAACTGGCCATCTCGATACTCAGCTGTGATGTGGTGAAGCGGGAATCCAAGCCTGCAGAGGCTCGTTCCGGCGCGAAGCGGCTTGTCGGGATCCTTGAACCTCGGGTATTCCTTCGTCCAGTTGGGATCCCACCCCTTGAACTGGCCGATCGCCAGATCGATCGGCATGTTCATGAAGCCGTTCTCCGCGCGCAATCCGTCGTACGCCCACCACGCTGAGCTGTTGCGTAAGACGCTATGCTCCGACTTGGCCTCGAGCTTCCGTAGTTCGCGGGTCTTACGCTTCTTCTGCCAGGTCGTGTTCGCTTGGATGCGAGCGACGGCTCGTTCGTACTCTGGTAGACGCTCGACGGCCTCTTGCTGGGCCACCAGCTGCTGGACGATGTGCCCCGCGGTTAAGAAGTGTCCGTCCGGGTTCACGATGACGTAGGTCCCGACACCGGACTTGCAGCTGCCGTCCACGCTACGCCTCGAAAGGATCACCGGCCGCGTGAACTGAAAGGCTTTCGCGCAGGCGTCTGCAAACAACCGTCACCCTCCCCTTCAGCGCGTCAATCCTCCCGGCGCGCCCACTATGTGCCCACTCTAACGATCACAGGACCCTGAAAACTCAATGGGCGAAGCAGGATTCGAACCTGCGACCTCCTGCTTGTAAGGCAGGCGCTCTGAACCAGGCTGAGCTATTCGCCCTTCGTGGATCTGGTCGAAGGTTAGCGTCGGGCGAAGATCTCCGCGACGGGCAGCGAGAACCCCTTCAATGCTCCCCCCACCTCCAGAATCTCGCCCTCGCGGTGCACATGGGCCTCGCCCGGGGGACGCCACGCCGTGACAGACCGCGAGGCCGGATCGATGACCCAGACGAGCTCTGCGCCGGCTTCCAGGTACTCGAGGACCTTCTCCTGAATCTCCACGGCGGTGTTCGATGGAGACACGACCTCGATCGCGAGAGTGGGAGGCTCGGTCCAGGGCCCTCGAGGGGCGGGAGCTGCAGGATCCCGAGCGATGAAGGCTGCATCCGGCCCGCGTACGGTGGGTGGCTCGGTCCCGAGCAGGAAGCCGGTCTCGGTCACGACCACCCCGACTCCTCGAGCCTCCGCCTCCGAACCGAGGATCCGCACCACGCGCCCGACGATCAGGCCGTGCTCGGCACCCGGCCGGGGCTCGCGCACGACGCGCCCGCGAGACAGCTCGACACGGAAGGCGTCCTCCTCCGGCATCCGTTGGAACTCCTCGAGTGTCACGGAGTCCCGGTCCGGGCTCGAGGCCCTCGCATCCATGTGCCTTCTCCGTCCTGCCTCGGCTGAGTCGGTCATTCGGAAGAATCTATTGTATCGAGGTGCGTGAACGATGCATCATCGGTCGAAGTCTCGGCTCCTTTGCCCGTGCCGTTCGTGGGATCCGCCCGGCCCCCCACCCTGTCCTTCATGTGCCTCGATACTGCTCGTCGGTCACCCTCTCCGGCCAGTAGACCGCCACGCCGTCGAGCCGCTCCTGGATGGCGATGGGCGTGATGTCGTCGCAGGCGCGAGACATCCGACCGCGGCTCGAGGCGCCGCCCGCTTGAACCCGCTGTCCTTGACATACATAATGCTGCTATGCATGATGCTGCCATGTACACGCGGATGCGAGTGGAGCGAGTCCGACTGTGACGCGTTGCAGGGTCTTTCCGATGGCCGCCGACATCGCCCGCGAGCGCGAGTAGATGCGCCACCTCGTCAGGCGACCTCGGCTGTTGGTACTGCTCGGAGCGGCGACCACGGTCGTCGTAATTCTCGGCACGCTCTGGCGCTCGGCGATCAAGAGGAACCGTGGGGCGCCCGATGAGCCGTTCCGCATCGCCGGCGACCTCTACTACGTCGGCGGCGCCGGCGTCACCTCCTTCCTGCTCACCGGGCCCGAGGGCCACGTGCTGATCGATGGCGGCTATCCCGAGACCGCCCCGGCGATCATGGCGAGCATCGCCAGCCTCGGCTTCGACATCCACGACGTGAAGGTGCTGCTCAACTCGCACGCGCACTCCGACCACGCGGGCGGACTTCGCACCCTCCAGGAGGCGTCCGGTGCGGAACTGTGGATCAGCGAAGGCGATGCCGATGTCATCGCGGCGGGGGGCGCCCGTGACCGCACTCTCGTGCCGCAGAGGTACCTCGGGTTCCTCGGGCTCGGCAGGTTCCCCGCGCCTCGCATCGACCACCGGTTCGAAGACGGCGCCACGATCCGCCTCGGGCCGATCGAGCTCACCGCGCATGTCACCGCCGGCCACACGCCGGGCTGCACGTCGTGGTCGTTTCCGGTCCGCGACGGGGACCGCGAGCTGCTCGCCGTCGACATCTGCAGCCTCACCTTGCTGCCGTTCGTATCGCTGGTCGAGCCGGAGACGTATCCGGGGATCCGGTCCGACTTCGAGCGCAGCTTCCACACCCTGCGGAGCCTGCCCGCGGACATCTTCCTCGCCTCGCACTCGAGCTGGTTCGGCCTGGAGCGCAAGCGGCTCGAACGCGCTGACGCCGAGGATCCGGCGGAGCCGTTCATCGATCCGGGTGGGTACCGCAGCTTCATCGACCGGGCCGAGGCGAGATTCCGCGAAGTGCTCGTGGAACCGCAGTGACCCCACTGGCCGACCTTCCGCCGAGCCGGGACCCTTGGACGCGTGAAGACATGGACATCAACAAGGACCTGACCGCCGCTTCCTCGACCCCGATCGTCCTCGGGATCCTGGCCGAAGCGGACAGCTACGGCTATGCCATCCTCAAGCGCGTTCGGGAGCTGTCCGGAGGGCGCATGGAGTGGACGGACGGGATGCTGTACCCCGTCCTGCATCGGCTCGAGCGGCTCGGCCACGTCGAGGCGCGCTGGGAAATCGCGGACAGCGGCCGCCGTCGCAAGTACTACCGGATCACGTCCCGGGGCCGGGCTCAGCTGGACGAGGACCGCCGGCAGTGGCAGGCGGTGGACGCGACGCTACGGGGCGTCTGGCAAGCGGTCTCCGTGCGCGTCCCGGCCAGTCACCCGGCGCCGGCTGCGCCACTGCCACAGGGAGTCTGAGCCATGCCGGATCCGGGCCACGCGGGTTGGCTCGAGGAGCAGATCGACCGATGGCGGAGCTACCTCCGGCGCCGACAGGCGATCCACTCCGTCGATGTGGCGGAGCTGGAGGACCACCTGCGCGAGCAGATCGCGGGACTGATCGACACGGGGCTGGCCCCCGATGAGGCGTTCCTGGTCGCCGTCAAGCGCATGGGGGAGCTCGACGCCCTGTCGCGCGAGTTCGCGCGCGAGCACTCGGAGCGTCTCTGGAAGCAGCTCGTGGTGCCCCCCTCCGATGCGGGGGAGCCGCAGGCCGCGACTCGAACGGACGCCATCGTCGCGTTCTGTGTCGCGGCGGCGGCGGCGCTCGCCATCAAGGTGCCGGCGTTGTTCGGACTCCAGCTGGACGCGGACGCCGGTTTCTACCTCCGCAACCTGAGTCTCTTCGTCCTGCCGCTCTTGACCGGCTACTTCGCGTGGAAACGCCAGCTCGATCCGGTCAAGGTCCGCTGGCTGGCGGTGGCGTTCGTCGCGGCGGCCGTGTTCGCCAACGCCTACCCGTTCGCCGCCCACGTGCCGGGCTCGACAACGCACGACCCCGGCGACACCGAGATGCTCACGGTGCTTCATCTGCCGATCGCGCTCTGGCTCGCGGTGGGGATCGCGTACGCCGGGGGTCGCTGGAGCGCTGTCGAGGGCCGCATGGACTTCATCCGGTTCTCGGGCGAGTTGTTCATCTACTACGTCCTCATCGCCCTCGGCGGAGGCGTCCTCGGGGCGTTCGTGTCGCTGATCTTCCAGGCTGTCGGGATCGATGCCGAGCCGTTCCTCCAGTCCTGGCTGCTGCCGTGCGGCGCCATGGGCGCCGTCGTGATCGGGTCCTGGCTGGTGGAGGCGAAGCAGAGCGTGGTCGAGAACATGGCGCCCGTGCTGACCCGTCTGTTCACGCCGCTGTTCGCGGCCGTGCTGGTCACGTTCCTGGGGACCGTGCTGTTCACCGGACGCGGGGTCGACATCGACCGGAACCTGCTCATCGCCTTCGATCTGCTGCTGGCGGTCGTCCTCGGGCTGCTGCTGTATTCCGTTTCCGCCCGCGATCCCCGCTCTCCCCCCGGCGCATTCGATGTGGTGCAGGTCGTGCTCGTGGTCAGCACGCTGTTGGCCGACGCGGTCGCGCTGTGGGCCATCGCCGCGCGCATCACCGAGCTCGGCCTCACCCCCAACCGTGTGGCGGCGCTGGGCGAGAACGTGATCCTCCTTGTCAATCTGGCCTGGTCGGCGGTGCTCTACTTCCGGTTTCTGCGGGGGCGCGGCCCGCTCGCGGGGCTCGAGCGGTGGCAGACGGACTACCTGCCGGTCTATGCCGTGTGGGCGGCGATCGTCGTGACCGTCTTTCCACCCCTGTTCGGATACATCTGAGGGACGTGTTCGGAATCGTGCCGGACGGGGCGAGCTTCTACGATCGCGAATCGGACGGACGGCTGCGAAACGCCAATTACGTGGATCAGAGCAACAAGTGGGCGAGCGGCGGGTTCCTCTCGACCCCCTCCGACCTGGTCCGCTTCGGCTTCGCCATGCTCGACGGCGAGCTGCTCGAGCCGGGGACGGTCGAGCTGCTGTGGACGCCGGTTCGACTCGAATCGGGAGAGTCGACGCCGGGTGGCCTCGGCTGGGGGATCGCCGACGTGGGTGGGCGCCGCATGATCGGGCACGGCGGCAGGTCCATCGGCGGTACGGCGGCGGTCATGATCTTCCCCGAGCACCGCATGGTCGTGTCGGTCATGTCGAACGTGACCGGGGCGGCGCCCGCACCGATCGCGGCGGGGTTGGCGCGGCTGTTCGATCCGGCTCGGGACGCGGAGCCGCGGGGCGCCGAGGAGGGGCCCGGCAGGTAGGGCCGCCGGGCGGCCTATCCCCTTTCGTCCACGATCTCCTGGAGCCGCTCCCGGGCGGCCCGGACGCGAGGCTGGAGGACGTCGTCGGCCTCCGCCCACAGCTCGACGAACATGGCGTAGTACTTCGCCGCGTCCTCGGGGTCCCCCCCGCTCGTCGAACAGCTGCCCGAGGCGCTCGAGGATCGGGCCCCTGTCGCCGTCCTGACCCAGCCGGCTGAACCACGGGGTGTCCAGGAAGCGCTCGTAGACGGCGATCGTCGAGTCGGCCAGCCCCGCCACGTCGTACGCGCGGCCGATCCCGGGAAGCCGACAGATGGGGCACCCCCCGAGCGTCTCGTCGGCCTCGCGCAATCCATCGACGGCCTCGTCCGCGCGGCCTTCCACGAGGGCAAGAAGCGCCCTGGCGGTGAGGGGTCCGACACCCAGAGGATCGTCGACCTCCATGTCCACCTCCGTCTCCCACTCCCCGAGGAGACTCCTGGCGCGGCCGGGATCCCCCCCAAGGGCGTATGAAGCCACGAGGGGGAGATACGGCCGATCGAGCGGCGCGATCGAATCGAGCGGCTGGCGACGCAGCGAGGACGAGGTCGGCGGACAGCACGTAGCCGGTCCCGACCCGGTCGACCACGCCGCCTACGAACCCCTTGAGTCCCTCGCGGATCGCGATCTCGCGGGCCGTCTCGGCGTCGATCGCGGACGTCCTCGGGTCCCGGCCCATGCGCCGCAGGGTCTCGGCGAGCTGGTCGCGCTCGACGAACCTCAGCGTGGAGGACTCGGCGAACGCCCTCCGAACGGTCTCTGTTACGGTGGTCGCGAGGACGCTGTCGGTGGCGCTCTCGAAATCGGCGAGGACGAGCCGCTCTCGCTCGTCGAGGATGCCCTTCGCGACGAGCGTCCCCGCGGGTCCGATGCCGGAGGCCCGCATGAACAGACACGCGGTTCCGGCGAGCCCGTGCGGACGCGCTCGACCCACGTCGAATCCACCGTGGCGTCGGTGCCCGACCAGCCGGCCCGCTCGCGGTCTCGGCTCTCGCGCCGAGACTGTCCGGCGAACAGGACCGCCGCACCGAGGAGCAGCGCGACGCCGGCTCCGAGTCTCCCTCGTTGCATCCCTTCCTCCTCACCCCACGATACCGCTCTCTCGAGCAGGATTCGTGCGCCGGGGCTGGCGGGGGCTCGTGCGTCGGCGTTGATTGGATCGTGCCCCGGGCCTGGAGGATGGATCATGCTGTCCGATGTGCGCTTCGCCCTTCGCCTGTGGAGACGAACCCCCGGCTCCGCCGCGATCATCGTCGGATCCGTGGCGCTGGGGATCGCTGCCGTCTCGACGATCTTCTCGTGGGCGCAGGGCCTGATCCTGCGGCCACTCCCTACCGTTACCCGACCCGGACGGCTGCTCTCGCTCGAGCCGCGGGGCCCGGGTGGCGACCTGAGCGTCGCGTGGGACGAGTTCCGCGACTGGCGCGACCTGTCCACGGTGTACGAGGGCGCGGCCGCGTTCGGGGTCCGACGGCTCGGAATTCGCGAGATCGGGGCCGACACCGATCCCGCGTCCTCGACCGAGCCGCTGTGGGGGATGCTCGTGAGCGGCGACTATTTCCGCGTGCTCGGCGTCACGCCCGCGCTGGGTCGGTTGATCGAGCCCGAGGACACGCGCGCGCCGGGAAGCGGGTTCGTCGCCGTCATCAGCCATGCGCTCTGGCAGCGGCGCTTCGGCGGTGCGCGGGACATCGTCGGGCATTCCGTCGAGCTCAACGGCCGCGAGGTCAGGGTCATCGGCGTCGCCGCTCCGCGGTTCGCCGGTACGTACGTCGGGCTGTCGTTCGATGTGTGGGCTCCGGTCACGATCCAGGAGGCGCTCGGCGGCTCGCCGGAGGCCCTCGAGTCGCGCGACTTCCGATGGCTCCAGGCGTTCGCGCGCCTGAGGACCGGCGTCCGCCCGGAGCAGGCGGCGGGTGAGACCGCCGCCATAGGGCGCCGTCTCGCCGTCGAGTACCCGGCGAACCGGCAGGTGAGGCTGGGCGTGCGGGCGCTCGACGTCGGCGCGGCCAGCCGGCTGGCTCCCCTGTTCGGCGTGCTCCTCGGACTGACGGTCGTCGTGCTGGTCGTGGTGTGCGCGACGGTCTCGAACCTGCTGCTGGCCCAGGGCACGAGGCGCCAGGCCGAGATGGCGGTCCGGCTCGCCACGGGCGCGCGTCCTTCGCGGCTGGTCCGACAGCTCCTCACCGAAAGCGCGCTGCTGGCGTCGCTGGCCGGGGGACTCGGCGCCCTGGTCGCCGTGAAGGCGCGGGATCTGTTCCCCGCCCTCCTGCCCCCATCGCCCCTGCCCCTGGCGATCGAGTCGCCGATCGATCTCCGGGTGCTGGCCGTGGCCACGGCGGTCACGGCGGTGACGCTGCTCGTGTTCGGGCTCGCCCCCGCCCTCGGGGCGGTCCGAAAGGCGACCAACGCCGGTCTGCGGACCGCGCTCTCGGTGGATCGGGCCGGCTCGCGCTGGCGGCGCGGGCTGGTCGCGGCGCAGATCGCGTTCTCGCTCGTCGCGCTCGCGAGCTGCGCGGTGTTCGCCCGGCGGCTGGTCGAGCTTCGGAACGTGGACCGCGGGTTCGTCGCGCCCGAGCGCGTGCTGCTCACGACCACCGACTTCGATCTCGCCGGCGTCACGGACCCGGCGGAGCGCCGAGCCCTGATGCGGGCGCTGCTGGATGAGACGCGGGCGATGCCCGACGTCGTCGGGGCGACCGCGGCGAGCTTCGTTCCCCTCGGGTTCACGGGATACCGCGAGGTCGAGGTCGACGCGCCCGGATACGTGGCGCGCACGGGCGAGCCGACGGTGGCCCTGCTGAACGAGGTCGAGCCCGACTACTTCGACACCATGGGGATCCCGCTGGTCGCGGGCCGGCCGATCCTGTCGAGCGACGGCACCGACGACCAGGCGGTCGCGGTCGTCAACGAGGCGCTGGTGAAACGGTACGGACTCCGTGTCCCGCTCGGACGACGCCTCCGCCTCGAAGGACGCGAGGTCGTGGTCGTCGGGGTGGCGCGGGACGGGAAGTACCGCTTCGACGAGCTGGACGACCCCCCTCGCCCGCTGGCCTACGTGCCGTGGCAGCAGTGGGGCGCCGCCGAGGTCACTCTCCACATCCGCGCGCACGGCGAACCGATGCTGCTGCTACCGTCGCTCGAGCCGGGGTTCGCCTCGGTCGATCCCCGGCTCCCCGCGCTCGCACCCATGACGCTCGACGCGTACACGTCGCTGCCGCTGTTCCCGGGACGCCTGGCCACGACCATCATCGGCGCGCTCGCGGCGGGCGCCCTCGTCCTCACGGGGCTGGGGCTGTACGGCGTGACGCGCTTCACGGTCGCGGCACGACGGCGAGAGCTCGGGATCCGCATGGCCCTCGGCGCGGGACCCCGGCACCTGCTGAAGCTCCTGGTGGGCGATGGCGCGCGGTATGCCTCGGTGGGGCTGGCGGTCGGGATGGTGCTGGCCTTCGGGGTGACACGCGCGCTGGTGGCGCTCGTCAGCCATCTGAGACCGGATCTCCTCGCCATCCCGGCGGCGGGCGTCCTGCTGGCCCTCGTGTTCGCCATCGCGGTGGCCTCGGCCGCGCGACGCGCGCTGCGCATCGATCCCGCGATCGCCCTGCGCGACATCTGACCCCGGACGGGGCACGTCCCTCGGGAGGCCCGTCGCGGCCGGCCTCCCGGCCTCTCGTCAGCGCGACTCCACATGCCCGTAGCGCTCGTAGAAGCGGCTCGTGAATCGCTCGTCCGGATCGTAGAACCGCTTGCGCTCGAACGCGCGGGAGGCGCCGGGATACGCGCGCCGGAGCTGCTCGGGCGTGGGGTAGAGCTGGTAGGTCAGGTAGTACGTGCCGCCGTGCTCGAGCGTGGCATCCACGAGCTGGCGGGTCACGTCCTCGGCCCTTGACTGCCCTTCGGTGGACAGCCCCACGTTGGTCAGCAGGACGATCGCGAACGCCTCGCGTTCGGGGGCGTAGGCGAGCACGGGGGTCGGGTTCGGGGTCACGTAGCGGACCGTCACGCTGAGGACGTTCGACCCCGCCGCGACCAGGATGGCGCGGAAGCTGTCCATGAACGCAACGAAGCTCTCCACGGGAACGAAGTACTCCTGCAGGATGTCGGTGTCGTGCCGCGAGTGGTAGGCTAGGAACGCGACCGGCGCGAGCGGGGGCCGCATGGCGTTGTTGCGCGAGATCGGCCGCGCGTCGTCGAGCGTGGGCTCGAAGCGCTTCTGGAGGCCCCAGCGGAGCGACTTCGCCCACTCGAATCGGCGGGAGAGACCAAAGAAGAACCGATCGCGCACGACGTGCGCCTCGTCGGTGAGCTCGAAGCTGCCCGCCGCGCCCGGCGCGGCGCGCCGCCAGGTGACGACGGTCATCTCCCGGAGGAACCGCTCGGGGCGGGGATCGATCGATGGGCGAGCGATCATCAGCCCCACCTCGGCGTCTGGCTTGATCTCCCGGGCGAAGTACTCCGGAAACGCCGTGTAGTCCATCGAGGTGGCTCGCTGTTCGTACAGCTCGTCACGCGTGACGCGGAGCGTGACGTCGAGGATCACGCCGAACAGGCCGTAGCCGCCGATCACGAGCGAGAACAGCTCCGGATTCTCGTCCCGGCTCGCCTCGACGATGCTCCCGTCGGCGAGCAGCAGCCGAAACCGCTCCACCACATCGACCATCTGGGTCAGGTCGATGTCGCGTCCGTGGGCGTTGGCGCTCAGGCTGCCCCCCACGGTGAACACGTTCGACGACTGCATCACCTTGAGCGCGAGACCGCGCGGGGCGATCGCGCGCTGGACCTCGTCCCACGTCGAGCCGCTCTCCACCGTGACGGTCATCGCCTCGGGATCGACCGAGAGCACCCGGTGGAATCCGCGCATGTCGAGCGCCACGACGCCCCCGGCGTACGTCTGCCCCCCCTGGCTGTGTCGGCTCCCCGCGATCGACACCTCGAGTCCGTGCTCCCGCGCGTCGGCCAGCACGGCCCGGAGTTGATCCACATCGTGGATCTCCTCGACACGCGCGACGCGCGCGGGCGACAGACGCGCGACATCCGTGACGACGAGGGGGTCGTGGGGCCGTACGAGGTCGCCGTAGGAGACGACGAACGTGCTGGCGTAGAGGGCGAGGACCAGCCCGACCGCGCCGATCAGCGCGGCGAGCCGCACGGCCGTGAACCGAGTCGTCTTCTTCTCACGCACCGAGGACCGACCATCCTGAGCGAGCTCGGTCGTGACGCTCCTGTCGCGACCGGCGTTCGTGAGCTCCCGGGCGTCGGGACCCGCCGAGCGGTTGCCCGACCGTGTCGCGATTCTGGCGCGCGACACTGCGGCGACGCAACCGGGACGGGCAGCTCGTTCGCCGCCGGCTCGCCGCTCGCCTGCCGTAGCGCATCGGCTGGCCCGGTGGATATCGTGCGACCAAAGCTCGAGGAGGCGATCGGACTTTTATCGAAAGGCCGCCCACGTGGAGGTCGAGCGGCTCAGCGACGAGCAGTACGCGAACCACTTGTTCGAGAAGCGCCTCGAGGCGGACCGATGATCGACGGGTTCCGGTTCCTCGACCTCGCCAGCCGCGGGGTGATGCGGGCCTGGCTCGAACGCGAGCCGGCGCCCGGGGGCACTCCCTGGTCTCCGATCCGCCGACCGTTGGCGGAATGTCGGGTCGCGCTCATCTCCTCCGCCGGTCTCTCGCTCTCCAGCGACACCCCGTTCGATCAGGAGGGCGAGCGTCAAAACCCCTGGTGGGGAGACCCGACTCACCGGGTGATCCCGCGCGCGGCCACCACGGGCGATGTGCGAATCGGGCACCAGCACATCGACCCGCGTCCGGGGTCCGAAGATCTCGATTGCCTGATGCCGCTCCGACGCCTCGACGAGCTCGTGGCGGAGGGCGTCGTCGGATGTTCCGCGCCCCGTCACTACTCGGTGATGGGGTACATCCTGAAGCCGGCGGTGCTCGTCGAGGAGACGGCGCCGAAGATCGCCGAGGCGCTCGCCGAGGACGCGGTGGATCTCGCGCTCCTCGTCCCGGTCTGACCGTTCTGCTGCCGGTCCGTGGGACTGGCCGCCCGCGTGATCGAGGAGGCCGGCGTCTCCACCGCGCTCCACTCGTGGATCCCCGAGCTGTCCGTCGCGGTGGGATCGCCTCGCGTGGTCGGCATCGGCTACCCGGGGAGCGTGCCGTTCGGCGCTCCCGGCGATGCGGAGGGCCAGCGGGCGGTCCTGCGGGCGTCACTCGAGGCGGCGGCCGGGTTGCGCGTGCCCGGGGAGCGCGTCGACCTCCCGTTCGAGTGGCCGGAGACGGCACGCGTGCCCAAGCCTCGGCGGCCGCCGCCGATCGCGCGCGCGATCATGAAGCGCCCCTGGCTGTACGCGAAGCTGCGCGCCGGAGACATCCCGTAGCGTCCCCCCCCCGACGCCGGATGGCTGGCTGGCCGGTGTGACGGCGGCAACGGAACTTGGGGCCGAAGCACATTCGACTCGCCTGCCGGGAGACGCAAAGCCATGGGAGCCTCCACCCGAACCGCTCGAACGGCCTCGTGACCGGGCCGCGTGTTGCCCGCCGAACGCCCGCTCGCATCGTCGCCTCGCTGTGCTGCGTCGCGGCCCTGTCGGCGGGACCCGCCCCGACCCGACCCCGGACGGCTCCGCAGGAGCCTCCCACGTGGTGCGCGACGGACGCTCCCCTGCTTCGGATCGGCGAGCTCCAGGGAGATGCCGAGGCGCTGGACCGCGTCACCGGCGCCCACCGGTTCGCGGATGGAAGCGTCGTGGTGGCGAACGCGGGCTCCTACGAGCTCCGGTTCTTCGACGCCGAGGGACGCTTCCGCCGCTCGTTCCGGATGCCGGAGGCGGACGGGTTCGTGGTGCTCGAGGACGTGTTCGCCGATGGGAGCTCGGTGGCCGCGGTCAGCCCGGGCTACCGCTCCGACGAGACGGCGACCGGTGTCCATCGGGCGGAGGTGCGCTTGCTGGAGCCGGACCCCGAGGGCACGGTCCGGAGAGACCTGGGCGTTTTTCCCGGCGACGAGTCCTACGCGCTCTCCTCGGCCGGCTCGATGATCGTGGGACCGCTGGTGTTCGGAGCCTCGCTCGACGTCGCCGTGTCCGGGGACGGGGTCCTCGTCGGCATCACCGACGAGCCGGACCTCCGGCTCCTGTCAGCGGCAGGCGAGAGGAGAATCGCCCTCGACGTCCCGGCCCAGCGAACGACCGGCGACGAGTTCCGCGAGGAGGTGGAGCGCTACCTGGAGGCCTTTCCGCCGGACGCCCGGAAGATCGAGGCGCGTCGATTCGACGACATGCCCCGGCTGGAGGTGCTCCCACTGTTCGAGGACCTGCGGACCGATGCGGCGGGCAGGATCTGGGTTCGAAACCAGCTCGGGCCGGGCGAGCCACGTCGCATGTGGACCGTCCTCGACCCCTCGGGAGAGCCGATCGCCCGAATGCGCACCCCGGACGGGGCGGAGATCCTCGAGCTCGGGGTCGAGCACGTCGTCGTCCTGACCCGGGACGAGCTCGACGTGGAGCGGGTGGAAGTACGTCCCCTGCAGCGAACGGGGTGCGCGAGCCCGAGGTGACGCGGTCGCCTCCGAGCCCGGGCAGTTCAGCCGGAGCACCCCCCGGGGGCCTGCGCCTCGTCGTGGTCGGCAACGTATTCGCTCCCGTTCCACCGCCACACCGGGAAGCAGAAGCCGGGCCCCCCGATGAGCAGATCGGGCCATCCCTCGTGGCGCGTCTCCATGGGCGCGGCCGAGATGCCCGGGAAGCCGAGGTTGGTCCCGAACGACCCATCGGTCTTCTTCACGAACAGCACGACGGATGCGCCCGCCATCCCGGACATGCACGTGTTCCCGTACACGATGAGGACCTCGGGGACGCCGTCCTCGTTCAGATCCGGAAACTGGGGGTCCGCGGACGCGGGCTGCCGGCACGCGGTGTCGACCAGGCTCGCGCCATCCGGGGCGACGGCCAGGCCCAGGGCCGAGAAGATCTCGAGCTGCTCGGCATCGGTCAGGCCGCCGGTGCCCCGGGCGAACAGGAGACCGGGGCCCACATCCGGCGCCACGACGGCGCTCGCGATGCCGCAGTCCGTGTCGGGCATGCCCGGCAGGGTCGAAACATCGGGCTCCTCGAGCGAGATCGACACATACGCGGCACAGCTCCCATCCGTGCACGCCCACTGGTGGTGCATCCACGCGGTCCGGTAGCCGGGCCACGAGAGCTCGTACAGTCGATTGCCGCCCGTCGCCTCCGCCGCATCGCACCGCTTCGCCTCGTACACGACCCCGTGTGCCGCGAGCTGGACGGGCAGGTCGAGCGACAGCTCCGGCGAGGCGACCCGCGACGCGATGGCCACCCGCGAGAAGCCCTCGCGAGGACCGAACAGCCGGATCGGCCAGCGCGCGGGCGCCGTCGAGCCGGGCTCGTGGGTCGGGCTCCCGTCCACGGTGACCACGGCCGATCCATCGCGCACGAACGTCTGGCGGCGCTCGTCCCAGCGCACCTCGTTCGGGTTCCATGCGATCGGCGACGCGGGACCCGAGAACAGGTACCAGTCGCCGACGTCCTGGGTGGCGGTCTCGGGGAGCAGGAAGAACGTCACCAGGTCCATCAGTTCGATCGGCTGCTGCTGGGCGGGGGTGTATTGAGCCGCCAGGCCGCCGGCCCCGACCAGGAGCGCGGCGAGCGCGGCCACGGGAGGAGCCATGGCCGGCGAACGCCGCGTCCCGGGCCGCCGTGGCGGACGCACGCGGGCAGCGGGATGCCGGGGGAGCACGAACGGGAATAGGTGAACGGGCACGGGGTGTCTCGAATCGATCCTCGGCCGCGGAGTGGCTCCGATCGGAGCGCATGCGACGCGGTCTGGTGATGGCCGATGTCATCATAGAGACGACCCGTGATGGCGACAAGGCGACGGGCGACCGGGGCGGGGAGCTCGTGCGTCTCAGCCGCGCCCGCTTCCCGACTCGGGAACATCCGTCGGCCGGGCCCCCGACTCCTCCGGGGGCCCGTGGAGCTCCCACCACTCTCGCGCCCGGGCGTGGGTCCACGGCGCGCCCACCACGCAGGCTGCGAGAGCCGCCGACAGCTCGCCGGCGCTCTGCGGCCGATTCGCGGGGTTCTTCTCGAGGCAGCGGAGGATCAGCGCCTCGAAATCCTCGGGGATCTCGAGCTCGGTCTTCTTCGAGGGCGGAACGGGCGGCGTTCGGGCGTGGTCGGCGATCATGCCGAGCGCCGTCTCGCTCTCGAACACGAGCCGGCCGGTCAGCAGCCAATAGGCCACGCAGCCGACGGCGTACAGGTCCGTGCGGGCGTCGACCGACCCCTCCCCCAGCGCCTGCTCGGGCGCCATGTGGGCCGGTGTCCCTCCCGCGAGCTGCTGGGTCAGCCTCGGGTCCTCGGGGCCCGCTCGGGTCTTCACGAGCCCGAAATCGAGCACCTTCACCTGGTCGAATTCGCGCCCGTAGCGGCAGGTGTAGATGTTGGCCGGCTTGATGTCGCGGTGGATGAGACCGCGCTCGTGCGCCTCGGCGAGCGAGTGGCACACCTGTTCCAGCAGGTAGATGGCGCGTTCGGTCGGCACGGGACCGAAACGCGTGACGAGGGTCTCGAGATCGTACCCATCCAGGAGCTCCATGGCATAGTAGAACGTGCCGTCGGAGGTGACGCCGAAGTCGAACAGATCGACGGTGTGCGGACAGCGCATCGATGCCGTGGCCTGCGCCTCCCGCTCGAAGCGCCTGAGCACCGTGTCGCGGGAGGAGGGGTCGGCCGCCCCGAGGAGCTCGGGTCGCACGAGCTTGATGGCGGCCGGCCGCGCGAGCAGCCGGTGCCGAGCCTCCCACACCTCCCCCATACCACCGCTCCCCAGACGCCGGACGAGCCGGTAGCTCCCCAGGTCGCGGGCGCGCGACACGGCGGTACCGAGCTTGTAGACCACGCGGGCGCCAACGTAGGCCATCAGCACGATGAGCAGGTATGGCACGATGAACGCCACCACGAACTCGCGCGGGGTGGGGATGTATGCGAGGCTGTCGGTCCGCGCGATCGTGCTCGCGAGGGTGAGCGGGACGGCGCTCACCGACGCGAGCGCGACGAGGAGTGCCTTTCGAGGGCGTGTCGGGACGACGACCGTGAACAGGAGCACCCAGACCGAGACCCAGGACAGCCCGAAGCCCCCGAAGTCGCCGGGCCGGTATTGTATCGGCGCGTAGAATTCTGAGTACTCCGCCATCGCGATCCCGAAGCTCGCTACGACCTCGAACGCGAGCCCGATGTTCAACAGCACGCGCGCGGGGATGCGCCGGTCGCCGCACAGGATCGCCGTGAGGACCGCGAGCGTGATCGACACGGCCCCGGGGAGCCAGCGGATGGGACTCCCGAACACGTAGCGCGCGACTTCGGGACCCGCCAGCAGCACCGAGCCGAAGTTCGCCACGGCGAAGGTGAACGCGAGGAGCAGTGCCACGACGCGGAGTCGCTTGCGCGAGTCCTCGAGCAGATCCGGCGGCAGGGACCAGCGCGAGCGCGTGACCTCGCCACCCTCGTCGGTCGGAGCGTCGTGCCCCCGCGGCTCGAGCAGCGTGTCACCCGTCATGGGCGGGCACGCGGCCTGGAGGGCTCGCGGCGACCACGATGGCCGCACGCGGACGGACGGTCCTCAGGGGGATGGTTCCCGTGCTCGGATCCGGTGGCTATCATGCCCCATCCCCAAGCCACAGGAGGACCCGATGCGCAGACTGTCCCCGACGTTCGGCCTGCTCGCCGCCATTGCCCTGCCGGGCGTGCTCGCGGCCCAAGATGTACCGACACCCCCGACGCTCCGTCTGTCGTTCTACGAGTGCGACATGAACCAGCTCGGCCCCACGGGCCAACAGATCGAGAACTTGGAGATCCCGATCTGGGATGAGCTCGTGGACGAGGGCATGGTGCAGAGCTACGGGTATTTCTTCCACTCCTGGGCCAGCGAATGGAACGTGGGCATCTACACGATCGCGGCCGACATCCCGGCGATTCTGAGCGCCACCGAGGAGTTCGGCAACCGGATGCAGGAACGGCACCCGGATGCCGACGGCGGTCTCAACCAGGTGTGCCCCCACCACCGCGACGGATTCTACACACTCGGGCCGCGCACGGGCATGGCCGACGAGCCCGGAGGTGGCGGGAACCGCTGACCCGGCGATCCACGAGGGCCGTCGCCGCGCGCTAGGTCTCGAGCGGCGAGGCGGCGGCACGGGAGGCCCCGGACGGCGCGCTCGCCTCCGGGGCCTTCGTGCATCTCGGCGGCTCACCGTGACCCGGATCGTCGTGCGGCCCGCGCCCGGATGAGGCGCTTGAGCCTCGAGTGCTCCTCGCGCTCGCGCTCGTCGAGCGTGCGGCCCATGGCGGCGATCTGTCGCTCGAGACCGGGCCCGATCCGCTGCTCGAGGGTGTTGAGCTGGCGGGAAGTGTGTGCCAGGGCGCGGCCGAGTCGTCGGACCAGCGCCTCGCGGCTGGCCGCGTCCAGCAGGAGCTCGATGAGCGTCTCGAACTCGTCCGCCGCAGCCACGGCGGCCGGTCCGGTGCTCGCCGGGGATGTTCCCCGTGCCGCGGGCGTGCGGCGGATCACGGAGCGCTCTGCGATCTCGGCCACTCCGAGCCCCCACACCTGGACCGAGCGCAGTGTGACCTCGATGTCGCGGCTCGGCCACCCGAGCGCGCGGAGCCCGGAGCTCCCCGCGGCGGCGAGTGCCTCGAGGAGCGCCGGATAGGCGGTGGCGGCCCGCTCGCCCACGCGCACCCGCGCGTCGGCCGCCGGGCTCACGAGCTCGAACAGCTCCGAGACGAGCGCGCGTCGTTTTTGGGTGAGGAGCCGGGCGCCGCCCCGAACGCGTTCGAGCCGGTTCCGGGCCAAGAGGAGGTTCGAGCGCGTGGCCGGGACGCGCTGCTGACCCGGGCTCACGGCGCGGCCTCCGCCGATCGCGGTTCGGCACCGTCCGTCGATCCCGGTCCGGCACCCGTCACCCGTTCACGTGGCGGATCCTCGCTCGACTCGCGCGCTCGCGCCCGTCGCGCCTCCCATTGGGCGTCCCCGATGCGTCCCAGATCCTCGCGCGGCAGCCCCTCCAGCAGCCGCCAGCCGATCTCGATCGTGTCGCCGATCTCCCGCCGGATCGCTCCCTGCCCCACCAGCTCGCGCTCGAAGCGATCGGCGAACGAAAGTGCGCGGCGGTCCGGGTCGGTGAGCCCGGCCTCGCCCACGATCGCGGCGGTGAGCCGAGCCTCGCGCCCGGCCGCGTACAGCGCGTAGAGCTGATCGGCCCACTGCCGATGCTCCGGCACCGTGCGTCCGGTGCCGATCCCGGCGTTCATCAGACGCGACAGCGATGGCAGGACGTCCACCGGCGGAAACACGCCCTTCCGGTGGAGCTCGCGGTCGAGCACGAGCTGCCCCTCGGTGATGTAGCCGGTGAGGTCCGGGATGGGGTGCGTGATGTCGTCGTCGGGCATCGTGAGGACGGGGATCTGCGTCACCGACCCCTCGCCCCCGTGCAGCACGCCGGCCCGCTCGAACAGGGTGGCGAGGTCGGTGTACAGGTACCCCGGATATCCGCGCCGACCCGGGATCTCCTCACGCGCCGCGCCGATCTCGCGCAGCGCCTCGCAGTAGTGGGTCATGTCGGCCATCACGACCAGCACCTGCAGGCCCGCCTCGAACGCGAGGAACTCGGCCTCCGTAAGGGCGATCCGCGGCGCCAGCAACCGTTCGATCGTCGGATCGCTGGCCCGATTGAGGTACAGTACGGTGCGCTCCAGCGCCTCGGCGGTCCCGAAGCGCTCCATGAAGCTCGCCGTCTCGCGCTCGGTGATCCCGATCGCCACGAACACGACGGCGAACGCCTCGCCGCGGGGTGCGCGGGCGCTCTCGACGATGTGCGCCGCGAGCTCGAGCCCCGGCAGACCGGCACCGCTGAACACCGGCAGCTTCTGGCCGCGGACGAGCGTGTTCAGGCCATCGATAGCGGAGATGCCGGTTTCGATGAAGTCGCTCGGCGGGCGGCGGCGGGTCGGGTTGATGGGCGCCCCCCACAGCGGCGGTCGGGCCTCGCCCACCGGGGGCGGGAGGCCGTCGAGCGGTCGTCCCATCCCCGACAGCACCCGGCCGAGGAGCTCGCGCCCCACCACGGCGCGTGCCAGCTCGCTGGTGAGGGTGACCCTCGCCCGGTTCGGTTCGAGTCCCAGCGTGTCTTCGAGCACCTGGACGACGGTCAGCTCGAGACCCGCATCGATCACCTGACCGGAGAGCCGGATGCCGCCCGGCGCGTCGATATCCACCAGCTCGCCCAGCGCCGCCCCCGGCGTGGCGGGCAGATAGAGGAGCGGGCCCGAGGCGGCCGCTGCCCCCGCGTACGTGCGGGGCATGGAGCTCATGACTCCATCCTCCGCTCCACGACCGGGGCGGGCGGCATCCGATCGTCCGGTCGGGCTTCGGCCGGCGGCCCGCTCTCCGTGCCGGCGGGGGCCCCCAGACTCTCGATGGCCGCCGATACCGCGGCGGCGCGCACCTCGATCTCCTGCTCGGGCGCTTCGCGGAGCGCCACGAGGGCCGCCCGCACCCGCTCGAGGTCGGGGGTGCCGCCCGCCGCGAGCGCCCTCCCGGCCACCTCGAACAGCGCGAGGACGAACGAGGCGAGCGCGAACGTCCTGGCGGGGGGTGAGTACGCGTCTACCGGGTGGAACGCGCTCTGACCCAGCACGAGCTCGCGGGCGATGCGGGCCACCGCGACCGCGAGCCGGTCCCGATCCTCGAGCGACTCCGTTCCGACGAGGGCGGCGATCTCTCGCAGCTCGGCGTCGCGCTGGAGCAGCGCGAACATCTCGCGACGCACCCGCGGCCAGTCGCCCCCCACCTCGGCTCCGAACCACCCGGCGGCCCGGTCGCCGTACAGGCTGTAGCTCCGCTCCCAGCTCACGGCGGGAAACTGACGCTGCTGGGCGAGGGCCGACTCCAGCGCCCACAGGCCGCCCACGACGCGGAGCGACGCCTGCGTCACGGGCTCGGAGAAGTCGCCGCCCGGAGGCGAGATCGCGCTGATGAACGTCAGGGCGCCGTCGCGCTCGGGCCGTCCGAGCGCACGCACCCGGCCCGCCCGCTCGTACGCCTTGGCGAGCCGATTGCCGAGATAGGTGGGATAGCCCTCCTCGCCGGGGAGCTCGCCGAGCCGGGACCCGATCTCGCGCAGCGCCTCGGCCCAGCGCGACAGCGAATCCGCCATCACGGCGACCCGGTAGCCGAGATCGCGATAGTACTCGGCCGCCGTGATCCCCAGGTAGATGGATGCCTCCCGCGCGGCCACCGGCATGTTCGACGTGTTGACGATGAGCACCGTGCGCTCCATGAGCGAGCGGCCCGAGCGCGGGTCCTCGAGCCGCGGGAACTCCTCGAGCAGCTCGGCCATCTCGTTGCCGCGCTCGCCACAGCCGATGTAGACGACGACATCGGCCGACACGTACTTGGCCAGCGCTTGCTCGATGATCGTCTTGCCGGTGCCGAATCCGCCGGGCACCGCGACGGTCCCCCCCTCCGCGAGCGGGAACAGGAGATCGAACACCCGCTGCCCGGTCACCAGCGGCCGGTCGCCCGGGAGCCGACGGGCCGCGGGCCGCGGACGCCGCACGGGCCACGTGTGGTGGAGAAAAAGCGGCCTCCCGTCCTCGAGGAAGCCCACCGGCTCGTCGACCCGGAACGGACCTCCCGCGAGCTCCGCCAGCGTCCCCGCCACTCCGGGTGGCACGGGAACGCCCTGAGCGAGTCCCGGGCGTTCCTCCACCCGCCCCAGGAAATCGCCACCCGACACGACCGCCCCGGGTTCGAGCAGGGGCTCGAAGTCCCACTCGCGCTCGCGCCCCAGCATGGGGATGGTGCCGCCGGGCGCGATGAAGCGCCCGTACCGCTCCGCGAGCCGCTCGAGCGGCCGCCCCACCCCGTCGAGCACCGAGCCGAGCAGACCCGGGCCGAGCTCCGCGGCGAGCGGCGCGCCCGTGCACACCACCGGCTCGCCCAGCGCCAGACCCGAGGTCTCCTCGAACACCTGGATGGTGGCCCGGTCCCCCTCGACCCGGATCACCTCGCCGAGCAGCGACCGCTCGCCCACCCGGACCAGCTCGTACAGCGAGGCCTCCAGGCACGGTCGCGCTTCCACCAATGTCCCCACGACGCGGACGAGCCGGGCCGGCTCGCCCCGGACCCCGGCCCCCGCCTCCGTTTCCGCTCCCGGCAGGGTGGACGAGCGCGGGGCGCTCATCGGAGCTTCACCCGGTAGCCGATCGCCCGACGGAGGAGCTCGACCACGTAGTCCTCGGGCGACGGGGGCGGGGCCCACACCGGGCCTGGAAACGGGACGACCAGCGGGCGAGCCTCCCGCTCCAGAGCGCGCAACGCGGGCTCGGGGAGACCCTCGTACAGGCTCTGCTCGATGAGGATCACCCCCACCTCGGGGCGCTCGCGCAGCCGGGCCAGTCGGGCCGTGCCGTCCTCGCCGGGCAGCGCCTCGACGGGCTCCAGTCCGGCCAGCCGGAACCCCGGCGCCACGGGGGGCGTGCACAGGACGCGCGCGCGATCGGTCATGCGCGCACCCGGGCCGGTTCGCCCCCCGATCCGATGGTCGGCCGGCCGAGCGCGAGCCCCCACAGGACGCCCCCAAGCTCGAGCAGCTCGCGCCGCAGGCGGAGCGTGTACACCACCAGGGCGAGCGGACCCGACGGGTCGCGTCTCCTCGCCTTGTCCTGCTCGCGGATGAGGGCCTCGAGCGCCATTCGTTCGAGCGACGCCAGCTCGCCGCTCGAGGGCTCGAACACGCCGGACAGTCCGCTCCCCCGGAACCGCTCGGCGAGCAGCCGCCGACGTTCGCCCACGTCCCCGCGGCTCGCGATGTCGGCGAGCGCCCCCCGATCCAGCAGGCGGCCACCTTCCACGAAGGGATCGGGACGCGACAGGATCGCACGGCCCGGCGGCGTGAGCAGGGCGGCCCACGCGTTACGGAGATCCAGAACCCGGGTCACGTACGTGCTCAGCCCCGGGTGGCGCGAGGCGGTCCGGGCCCGGCGCGCGAACGCTCGGTCCAGCGCCAGCTCGAGCCGATACAGGTCGGTGGTCGCGCCGACCCCTACGTCGCGCAGATCGGTCGCGAACGGGTGCCCGATCGATTCGAGGACCGCGAGCACGGCGGGCGGGTCGGCGCACTTTTCCAACCGCGCGAGGGTCGTCTCGTCGAGGACCGTCGTGGGGAGCAGGCCCGCCACACGCTGCTCGGGCGGGGCTCCCTGCGCCGCACCACGGAGGAGCGCGCGGACGGCACGCCGCTCCTCGTCCTCGTACACGACGCGCACGGCGTCGCGCCTCGGGCCGAGCCAGCGCTCGAGCAGACGCAGCCGATCGGCGGCGACGCGCCGCACCCCCTCTTCGATCGCGGCCACCGGGGCATCCGCGGCCGGGGCGGACGCGAGTGCCCGTGTCGCCGCCAGCCGGGCGACGAACTCGGACAGGCTTCGTGTCGCGCGGAGCTCGCGCAGCGTGCGCGGGCTCAAGAGCCGCGTCGTGAGGCCGGCCACGCGGGCGTTCACGTCCGACCAGTCGGTCCTCATGGTCCCGGCCCGCCTTCCTGCAGGCGCTCGACCAGCTCGATCTCGAGCGTGGGCCGCAGACGCGCCAGGCGGCTCGCCAGCGTGTCGTCCACCACGACATGCCCATCGGCCGAGCGCAGCCGGAAGCCGGCATCCGCATCGAGGTGCGGCTCGACCGAGGGGCCGGTCGTCCCCGCGGCCGCGCGCAGGGCAGGCGCCAGCCCCGGTGGACACTCGAGCACCGCGTCCGCGATCGACACGTACCGCGCGGCGAGCTCGATGCGGCCGGGAAGCCCGTCCACGTACGCCGATGACTCGATGGCCGCCGGCAGGGCGGCTACGGCACGCGCGAATACCCGCGCGAGGAGTGCCCGTCGCGCCTCGAGCACGTCCCTGCGGGCCTCGGCGCGGGCCCGGGCGATGTCCCCCGCCAGCTCGGCGCGCAGCTCGCCTTGGCGGCGGGCGAGGACCTCTCCGCGCCGCCGCGTCTCCTCCCGCTCCGCACGGAGGCGGATCGCCCGCACCTCGGCGCGGGCCTCCCGGAGAACGCCGGCCGCGCGTCGGCGCCCGTTGGCCCGCAGCGTCTCGACCAGCGCGTCGATCGCCATCGGTGTGCTCCGCTACCCGATCAGGCGGCGCCGCCCTGGAGCAGAATCATGAGCGCGACCACGAACCCGAGCACGACCATGGTCTCCGGGATCGCGATCATGAGGATGGTCGTCGTGTTGAGCTCGGGTCGCTCGGCCAGCGTCGCCGCCGCGGCGGCTCCGATCCGAGACTGGGCCCACGCGGTGGCGAGGGCGGTGAGCCCGACAGCGAGCGCGGCGCTCAAGCCAAGCCAGAGAATCTCCATCGGCCGATGTCCTTTCCGGAGTCCGGTCAGGTGGCACCGTTCGAACGCCAGTGTCCGAACGGGTCGTACGCGACGCCCCCGGGGCTGTAGAACTTCCCGAAGAACTCCACGTAGTGGAGCCTGAGCCCGTGCACGGTGGGGGCGAAGATGCCGAGGGCGAAGTTGACGATGTGGAAGATGAGCCCGAACAGGACGCCCACCACGGCGCTACCCACGGCGCCCACCAAGCGGTTGGCGACCACGGCCATCATCACGGATGCCGTCCCCAGCGCCATGATGCGGGCGTAGGACAGGATGTTGCCGAGTGTCGATACGAGCTCTACCGGCGCGAGGACCCCTTCCACGATCACCAGGATCGGGAACGCGATGAGGAGCGCGATAACGCTCGGCGTGAAGAAGCCCCCGGGCAGGATGCGCATCGCCGCGAGCAGGGCCACGGCCGCGAGCGTCACCATGAGCGCGGCGATCCCCCGCCCCAACGACTCCCTGCGACTGCCGCGGAACGCCGCCAGCGCGCCGAGCACGAGACCGAGGACGATGTGGATGACGCCGAGCCCGACCGCGAGGACGAGAAACGGCATGAACGCCTCCTGGCGGTCGAACGCGAGCGGGCGCAGACCCAGGAGCCGGCGGCCCAGGTCCCCGAGCAGCTCGCCGTACAGGAGCCCGAAGATGATCGTGAACACGGCACAAGCCCCCGCGATTTCCGACACCGAGCGGAGCGGCGTCCCGGGCTCGCTCTTCGCGCGCAGGACGAGCGCGAGCACCACGAGCGCCACACCGTAGCCGATGTCGCCCAGGATGAGCCCGAAGAACATCGGAAAGAACACGGCCACGAACGGCGTGGGGTCGATGCTCCCGTATCGCGGAAGTGGGAACAGCCGCGTGATCGCCTCGAAGGGGCGGAAGATCCGCGGGTTCGTGAGCACCACCGGGGCGTCCCCGCTCCACTTCTCGGTGGCGATGTGCTCGGCGATGACCCGTCCGGCGAAGTCGCTCTCCAGGCGGCGCTCGAGCCGCGGGACCTGGGCGGCGGGCAGCCACCCCTCGAGCACGAACGCACCCTCGGTGCACGCGGCCTTCGCGAGGGCGTCGAGCTCGAGCAGCCGATCGCGCGTGGCGATCAGCGCCCCGGCCAGCTCGGGCCCGCGCTCCCGGGCGACCTTTCGAAGCGCGGTCCGGATCTCCCGCAACCCGGCGATGACCTCGGCGCGCCGCGTTTCCATGCGGGGCATGACGGTGGCAAGCGAATCCCCACCGTAGCCGGGGGGGATGGGGATCTCCTGGACACCGGCCTCGCGCAGGAACCCCTCCACCCGGGAGGAGGCCGCCGCCGGCACCAGGAGCGCGACGGCCACGTCACCGCCTTCGAGGCGTGAGGTGAGGAGCCCGAACCGACCCCGGAGCGCCTCCGACATCCTCGCCTCGAGCTCCGGGAGGAGGCCGGCGTCACTGCCGTGCAGGATGAGGTGATACGAACGGGCGTCGGGCCACTCGGGCTGCGCCCTGAGAAGCGGCTCGAAGGCCTCGAAGTAGGACCGGTAGCGGGCGATGAGCGCCCTCTCCTCGTCGAGACGCGTCCGCTCTCCCGCCAGGGCCTCGACCTCGCGCCGCGCGCGTCGGGCCAGCCGCGCCCAGCGAGGAAAGGCCGGGGGCGGCGCCTGCGCCGGGAGCTCCGGACGCGCGCCGCCCGGAAGCAGCCCGAACGTCGTCTCGATGTCCCCGGCGATCCGCTCGAGGTGCTCCCGCTCGCGCACCCGAGCCGTTGAGCGGGGCAAGGGGCCGAGCGGTTGACGCGGCTCGGGAGGAGTCAGGTGTAGGACGCCGAGGTCCTGAAGGGTGGAGAGCGCGACCTCGAGGTCTTCTCGAGGCCCCAGGATGCGAATGTGGCTCATCGAGACGATCACGACGCCCCCCCCGTCCGCCCCTCGCCCGGTTCCATCAGGCCTCCCCGTCGGCCGCCACGCGCGCCACGACCAGGGCGGCCAGCTCCTCGACGGTGCCTTCCTCCACAGCGGTGAAGCGGGCGAGCTCGCGGCGGCCCCTCTCGCGGATCCCGGCGAGCCGTCGCTCGCGTTCCGCCGCCACCGATCTCGCGAGGGCGGCCGCATCGGCCTCGATTCCCTCCCGTTCGCGCGAGCGACGCGCGTCGGCCAGCCGCCGGGCCTCGGCGATCATGGCCTCCGCCCGCGTCCGGGCTCGCCCCACGAGCTCCCCAAGCTCCTCCTCGAGCTCGACGATCCGCGTCAGGGCGCTGTCGGTTTCGCCGGGCACGACGGTGCTCCTCGCCGGGGAAACGACGCCCTCATCCCCGTTCTCGAAGGGGGATCCACGTCTTCTCCGCCTCGCACGTCGCGTGCGCCCCGGGCCGCACGGGCCCCGGGGCGGCAGAAGTCGTTGTTCTGCGCGGGGAGACGGCCGCCGGGGCCGCCCGGAGCGCCGCCCCCGTACGGGACATTGTGTCCCGTATCGAGACGACCTATCAGACCCGTGAGCGGACCTCGAGCCCCGGGAAGGCGGGGTAGCGGGACGTCAGCCGGGCTAAGCGGCCCGGCCGATTTCGCTGACGAAGCGACGTCCGAGACGCGCCGTGACGCTCAGGTCCCGGCGGCTCCCGGCGGCGTCATGTGCCCGAGTTGCGTGAGCATCGCGACGTTGTCCCACACGACGCGGATGTCGGCGATGCGGCCGTTCTCGATGCGCAGCATGGCCGAGAACTCCAGATCGACGCGCTTCCCGCTCGCCGGGAACGGCCCCAGCGGACCGGTCTGCGTGCCGGCGTAGGTGGCCCAGATCGCCACCCAATCGCCCTCGGCCACGAGGGTCTGGATCGTCTGGACGTTGTCGGGGACGGCGGCCAGATCCTGCCGCAGGAACGCCTTCAGCTCCTCGAGGCTGTTGACGGTCACCCCGGGGGTCGAAGGGCTGCGGCGCACGACGTCCGGCGCGACGAGGGTGTCGAGCGCGGCCAGGTCGCGCGCGTTGATCGCGGCGACAAAGCGCTCGACGAGCTGCTTGTTGACCGACTCCCGGTCCGCTGCACCGGCGTCCGGAGGGGGCGAGCAGGCGGCGATGATGACGGAAAACGCGAGGGCGGTCGAGCAGCGGCGCATGGGCAGCCTCCGGGTGCCGGGGTGACTTCCGAGTCTGGCACGATCGCCAGGCTCGATCAAGACCCGACGGCCGAGACCCGGGACGCCCTCGCACTCCGACGGCGGCCGCGTTCGATTGACCCGGAGACTCGACGCTGGCACCGACTCGAACCGGTGGAGGACGTGGAACATGGTGGAGCTCCTGGCGGGTCCGTGGGGGCCGCTGTTGATCTTCGGGCTTCGAATATGCGACGTGTCGCTCGCGACGGTGCGCATGGTCCTCTCGGTGCGCGGCGAGCGCGTCCTGCCACCGATCATCGGCTTCGTGGAGATCCTCATCTGGATCCTCGCCGTGGGCTCGGCGGTCCGGAACCTGAACGATCCGTGGCACGTGATCGGGTACGCGGCCGGCTTCTCGGCTGGCACGGGCGTCGGGCTGTGGGTGGAGCGCAAGCTCGCCCTCGGTCTGTCGAGCATGCAGGTGGTGACCCGTATCGCGGGACGGGAGCTGGCGGCCGCGCTCCGGCACGAGGGATTCGGCGTGACGCGCTGGGTCGGCGAGGGTCGCGACGGCTCCGTCGACGTCCTCATGTCGTCGCTCCGGCGTCGCGCCGTCCCGCGCGCCATGCAGGTCGTCGATCGCATCGCGCCGGACGCGTTCGTCTCGATCCAGGACGATCGCCTGCTGCGTCGGGGATGGCTGATGTCGCGCAAGCGGGCCTGAAGGCGGCCACTGCCCGACGGGGACTCAGTCCCCCGCGCCGAGCTTCTTCCAGCCGATGAGGAGCCCGAGGGGAAGGAGGATCGCGTAGCCGAGGATGAGGAGGAAGGGCGCGGCGGTGACCGATCCGGCGTCGAGCAGCACGTAGCCGAGCACGATGGTCGCGAACCCCGCGCCGAACACGGCGTAGTTCAGGGGCCCGAAGCGAAAGCCCCGCCGGGTCTCCCGGTCGCCGCGGGCGCCCGCCTTTCGTCCCTTCGCCTTCCTCGCCTCTGCCATGGCGGCCACCTTAGATCGGGGCTGGGGGGACGTCAACGCCCGGCGCGCCGGCCCGCCGGGGGCCGAGTCCGGCCGACGGGCCCTGCGCGGCGTCGCTCACGCCGGGCTCGATGTCGACCGGGCCCACTCGACGGCCGCCGCCAGATCCGGCGGGAGGGGCGCCGTGAACGACAGGAGCTCCCGGGTGCGGGGGTGCGCGAACGAAAGGTGTGCGGCGTGCAGGAAGAGGCGGCCCGCGCGGCGCGACAGCTCTCCTGCCCACCGACTCCCGGCCCCGGCGAACCCGCGCTCACGGCCAGCGCCATACACGGGGTCGGCCACCACGGGGTGGCCGTCGGCCAGCATGTGGGCCCGAATCTGGTGCGTGCGTCCGGTCTGGAGCCGGATGGCCAACAGGTCGGCGGCGATCCAGCGCTCCAGGCGCCTCACGTGCGTGACGGCGCGGCGCCCTTCGCCCTCCGGGCGCACCGCCATGCGCTTGCGGTCTGCCGGGTCCCGGCCCAGCGGCCGGTCGATCGTGTAGCGGTCCTCGTCGACGTGCCCCCACACCGCGGCAAGGTAGCCGCGCCGGATCTCTCGCCGCGCCAGCGCCTCCGACAGCGCCCGGTGCGCGTCGTCGCGCTTCGCGACCACCAGGAGCCCGCTCGTGTCCTTGTCCAGCCGGTGGACGATGCCCGGCCGTCGGTCGCCGCCGGTGGCCGACAGCCGCCCCAGCCGATGGAGGAGCGCGTTCACCAGGGTGCCGCTTTCGTGTCCGGGAGCCGGGTGCACCACGAGCCCCGCCGGCTTCTCGACGACCGCGAGGTCATCGTCCTCGTAGCGGACCGTGATCGGGATGTCCTCGGACTCGAGCGTGGTGTGGCGGGCCGGCGGGACCCGGACCAGGATCTCATCGCCCGGCGCGGGCACGTAGCGTTTCTGGGGGGGCTTGCCGTTCACTGTCACGCGGCCCCCGGCGATCAGCTGCTGGACCCGCGTGCGGCTGAGCGACAGTCGATCGGCGAGAAAGCGGTCGAGGCGGTCCTCGAGCGGGTGATCGATCAGGATCCGGTGCGTGGTGCCCCCGGTGTCGCGGGGCCCGTCGGCCGCGGCGGGCGGCATGGATCGCGGGCGCGCGGTCCTCAGACGGGATCCGCGGGGCTCGCGTCTTCCGCCGCCCGGTCCCTGCGGCCCTCGAGCCAGAACGAGATCAGGAGAAGCATGGCGCCGATGGACACGGCGGTGTCGGCCACGTTGAACACGGGGAATCGGCTCGCCCCGATCCCGAAGTCGAGGAAGTCCACCACGCCCGCCTCGAAGCGGATACGGTCGAGGATGTTGCCGAGCGCTCCCCCGGCCACCAGGGAGAGGGCGAGGATGCGCAGTCTGTCCCAGGCCGGTGTGGTCCGGTAGATGGCGCCCAGCACGCCGAGCGCCACCAGCGACAACCCGAGGAAGAACAGTCGGGAATGCTGGCCGATGTCGATCCCGAACGCCGCGCCGCGGTTGTGTGTGTAGGTGAACCGGAAGAAGTCGCCGAGCACCGGCGTCGACTCGTACAGGTCGAAAGTACGGACGACCCACAGCTTGGTGAGGATGTCGAGCAGGAGGACCACGCCGATGGCGGTCAGCGTGATGGCCGTCTTCGATGGCCCGCCCCCCGTCGCAGCGGACGGCGGGGAATCGGCCATTTCGACGGCCCCGCGGTCGGCCGCCGCCGACTCAGCGGCTGGCACCGGTCTCCTCGCGCTCTTTGCACTTGATGCATAGACGCGCGTGCGGCAGGGCATCGAGACGTTCGAACGAGATCGGGTCGCCACACTCCTCGCATTTCCCGAACTCCTTCGGGCTCCGATACAGGCGTCTGAGCGCCTCATCGATGTGGTACAGGAGCCGCCCCTCCTTGCTCGCGAACAGGAATGCCTTTTCGCGCTCCATGGCATCGGTGCCCTGGTCCGCCATGTGGAAGCTGTAGGCGGACAGGTCTCCGTCGGCCCCCTGGGGCGTGTTGGCGAAGGACTCGTCGTAATGACCGAGCTCCTTCAGCACCCGGGAGCGCTCCTTGAGCAGCCTCTGCTCCAGATGCTGTCGTTCTTTCTTGTTCATTCGACGCTGCACCCTTATGGCGGGGACCGTGTCGGGTCCCCGGCTCCGTCGTATCGCGTTGCTCAAGACTCCACGCGCTCCACCCCGATCATCGCCGCGTACTCGTCGATGTCGACGGACGACAGCTGCGCGTCGTCCGCGGCACCGAGGAGAACCTCCACGGCAAGCGTCTCGCCGGCGATGTACTCGCGGTGCTCCGACGCCGCTTTCTCCACCGCGTCCGCCCCGGCGATCCTCACCCGGATGCGGTCCGCCACCTCGAAGCCCCGGTCGCGGCGCAGCCGCTGTACGCGGCTCACGATCTCGCGCGCCAGACCCTCCGCCCGCAACGTCTCGTCGATGTCGGTGTCGAGCGCCGCCACGTAACCCTCCGCGCTGGCCATGGCCAGGTCGGTCTGGGCCTCCTCGAGGACCCGGACGTCGCCCGGTACGACGGCGACGGACGACCCCTCCACCTCGATCTGCACCGTCTCGCCGTCCCGGAGGCGCGCCAGCGGCGCTCCCGACAACGCCGAGATCGCGCTCGCCACCGCCTTCGTGCGGGCCCCGTATCTGGGGCCCAGCGCGCCGAAATTCGGCTTCGCGGACAGCCTTACAAGATCGCCGCTGTCCCCCAGAAACACAACCTTTTTCACGTTGAGCTCGTCGGCGAGCAGGGCGACCATGGGCGCCGCCAGACGGCGGCCTCCCGGCACCACCGCGTGGAGGGCGGCGAGGGGTTGACGCGTCCGCACTCCGGCCTCCTCGCGCGCCGCCCGGCCCAGCGTCGCCAGCCGCCGCACGTCTTCCATGGCCCGATCAAGACCCCCGTCGTGCCGACCCTTGGGGAGCGGAAAATCGGCCCTGTGCGCCGACCGTCCCCCGGTCAACGCGCGGTGCAGCCAGTCGGACAGGAAGGGCGCGAACGGAGCCAGCAGCGCCGCGCTCGTGACGAGGCATTCGTGCAGCGTGGCGAACGCGGCCCGCGTTTCGTCGGGGCTCGCGTCCGGACGCGTCGCCCAGAAGCGGTTGCGGCTCCGCCGCACGTACCAGTTCGACAGATCGTCCAGCACGAACGTCTGCAGCCTCCGCGCCGCGCGCGTGAGATCGTAGGCCTCCAGATCCCCACGAACGTCCGCCGACAGGGAGTCGAGCCGGCCCAGGATCCAGCGATCGAGGTCGGAGCGTCGCTCGCATGGTGGAGCATCGTGCGTATCGTGCGACCAGCCCTCCTCGTTCGCGTACAACGCGAAGAAGCGGTACGTGTGCCTGAGCGTCGCGAACAGCTTGCGGTCGGTCTCACGCAACGCGCCGGGGTCCCAGCGCTTGGGGATCCACGGGTTCGAGCCGGCGATCAGGTAGTAGCGGATCACGTCCGCCCCGTGCTCGGCGATCGACGCCCACGGGTCCACGACGTTGCCCCGCGACTTGGACATCTTCTGTCCGTCGGCATCGAGCACCAGGTCGTTCACCACCACGGAGCGGTACGGGGCGCGCTCGAACAGGATCGTCGCGATGGCGAGCAGCGAGTAGAACCATCCGCGCGTCTGGTCCACGCCTTCGGCGATGTAGTCGGCCGGGAAGTGTCGCTCGAACTGGTCGGCGTTCGCGAACGGGTAGTGCCATTGGGCGAACGGCATGGAGCCCGAGTCGAACCAGGCATCGGCCACTTCCGGCACGCGTCTCATGCGCCCCGTGCACCTCTCCTCCGGGCAGTCCCATTCGAGCGCGTCGATCTCGGGCCGGTGCGGGTCGAAACCGTCATCGAGCCCGCCGACAAGCGATCCCAACTCCTCGAACGATCCCACCACGCGACGGTGCGTCTCGTCCTCCGAGCACAGCCAGATGGGGAGCGGCGTTCCCCAGTAGCGCTCGCGCGACAGGGCCCAGTCCACGTTGTTCTGGAGCCACTCTCCCATGCGGCCCGAGCCGATCTCGGGCGGGTGCCAATCCACCGAGGCGTTGTGCGCGAGCAGCCCGTCCTTCACGGCCGTGGTGCGCACGTACCACGAGTGACGCGCCATGTAGAGGAGCGCGCTGTCGCATCGCCAGCAGTGCGGATAGGCGTGCCGGTACATGTCGCGCTCGTACAGGAGGTCGTGCTCGACGAGCCAGTCCCGGATGGCCCGTTCGGTATCCCGGTCCTTCACGGGGCGCCCGGCCAGGCCGCCAGGGACCCGATCCACGAAGCGCCCCTGCTCGTCCACCGTGTGGTGCTGCGGAAGACCGGCCTGCACCCCGAGGCGGAAGTCGTCCTCGCCATACATGACGGCCGTGTGCACGACGCCCGTACCTTCCTCGACGGTCACGAAATCGGCGTCGAGCACCGTCCACGCGGCATCCGACCCCGCCGCCTCGACCGCGCCCGGGAAGAGGGGCCGGTAGCGGGCGCCGACGAGGTCGCGACCCTCGAGCTCGCCCACGACCACGTGCGGGTGGGAGAGCACGTGTCCCGCGCGCTCCCTCGCGACGATGAGGACCTCGCCCGGCTTCGCGCCGCCGGGGCCGTGGTGCTCGCGTCCGGACTCGCGCGAGCCCTCGGCGCCGGGCTCGGTGATCCGCACGCGGACGTAGTCGATGTCGGGACCCACGGCGAGCGCCAGGTTGCCGGGCAGCGTCCACGGCGTCGTCGTCCAGCTCAGGATGCGGGCGTCGTCCGGATCGTCGAGCAGGTGGAACTTCACCACCACCGCCGGCTCCTCGACATCCTGATATCCCTGCGCGACCTCGTGGCTCGAGAGCCCCGTCCCGCAACGCGGACAGTACGGGACGATGCGATACCCGCGGTACAGAAGCCCCCGGTCCTCGATCTCCGACAGCGCCCACCACACCGATTCGATGTAGTCGGGCTCGCACGTCACGTACGGGTGATCGTAGTCGAGCCAGTAGCCGATGCGGAGCGAGAGCTTCTCCCACTCCTCCTTGTAGGTGAAGATGTTCTTGCGGCAAACGCGGTTGAACTCGGCGATTCCCAGACGCTCGATGTCGGGCTTTCCCGAGATCCCGAGCTCCTTCTCGGCCTCGAGCTCGACGGGGAGCCCGTGCGTGTCCCAGCCGGCGATGCGCGTCACGCGATGGCCCGTCATGGTGCGGAACCGGGCGATCAGGTCCTTGATGGTGCGCGCGAGGATGTGGTGTACGCCGGGGCGGCCGTTGGCCGTAGGCGGCCCCTCGAAGAACACGAAGTCGGGAGCCCCGGCCCGATCCTCGAGGCCGAGGCGGAAGGTGTCTTCCTCTTCCCACGTGCGCAGGACTTCTTCTTCGAGTCCGGAGACGGACTCGTGCAGTGGCCGATAGGCCATGTTCGTGCTCCGTGCTGTACAGATGAGTGGCAGATGTCGGCGGCGCCGGGCCCCGATCAGGCCGTCGACGCCCCCGACCCTCCGGATTCGGCGGGGGTAATCGAGGTGGGGGTCGCGATGCGCGACCCGGAGTCTGCCTCCTCCGTGCTTCGGTCCTCGGCGGACGCGTCGTCGTCGACCTGTCCGTTCCGGGCGTTGTCCGGGAGCACATCCCGTGACGTCGCCGTGCCCCTCTTCCTGCCCTTCCTGCCACGGACGCCGTCGTTCATCGAGGGCTCCCCGAGGTCGCTCTCGAGGCGCTCGATCAGATCGCCCAGATCCTCGGGCTCGCTTTCGAGCCGCGTCTCCTCCAGCTCGAGATAGTCCTCGAAGCGCTCCATCACGCTGCGCAGCGACTTGAGGAAGTGACGACGTCGGGCGCGGAGGTCTTCGAGCCGCCGTTGCGAATGCCGGATCGCCTGGTCGGCGTCGAGCAGGATCGCCTCGGCGTGTGTCTCGGCCTCGCGCAGGCGCACCTGCGCATCCCGCTCGGCCTGCGAGCGGGCCTCCTCGCGCAGTTCCTGCGCGGCGAGCAGCGCCTCGTTGAGCGCCCGCTCCCGCTCCTGGTACGTGTCGAGCTGGCGCTGCATGCTCGCCACGCGATCGCTGAGCGAGCCGTGCTCCCGCACGAGTTGCTCCAGCCGATCCGCCACGATCTCGAGGAACGAATCGACCTGTGCGGCGTCGTAGCCCCTCACCGACCGCTTGAAGTCCTGCTTTTTCTTTCTGACGTCCAGCGGAGTCAGGTCGATCATCGCTCCCCCCATAACGCCGTGCCCAACCGCACCCGGGTGCTCCCCTCCTCGATGGCGATCTCGAAATCGTTGCTCATCCCCATCGAGAGCACGCGCCCCTCGTACCCCGGGATCGCGTCGGCGCACCGCTCGGAGAGCTCGCGCACCCTCCGGAACGTACTCCTGAGGACCGTCGCGTCGTCGGTGAACGGGGCCATCGTCATGAGCCCCGCCACGCGCAGTCCCTGCAATCCACACAC